>Ga0224512_10001290_pt1 | contig 24496 bp, 22 predicted proteins | sample SF_May12_sed_USG_4_FD_169103 | JGI IMG/M metagenome (GOLD analysis project Ga0224512, IMG submission 169103) | Sediment microbial communities from San Francisco Bay, California, United States - SF_May12_sed_USGS_13 | ecosystem: Environmental > Aquatic > Marine > Sediment | place: USA... | reverse complement strand
CGGGGAACACCGAGGCGTCGATCCGGGTCACGCCCAAGACCCCGAAGCCGTACAGGAGGACGCGCCGCACCGCCTCGGTGGCGTAGCCATTGCCCCAATAGTCGCGGCCCACCCAATAGCCGATCTCGGCCCGCGCGCCATCCTCGGCAAGCGTCAGGCCGACGACGCCGATCAGCGCGGCCTCTCCCTTGCGCAGGACGGCAAAGGCGTGCTCGCCCTCTCCCTTGCAGGCGGCCAGCCACTCGTTCACTTGTTTCGGGGTCAGGGGATGGCGGATCGAGACCGTCCATTCGGCGACCTCCGAATCGCCCGCAAGGGTGACGATCGCCGGCAGGTCGCGTTTTTCGACCGGCCTCAAGTTGAGACGTTCGGTGGCGAGGTGGGTCCCGCCGTCAGCTTCGGTAGTCGGCATTGATGGAAATGTAACCGTGGGTGAGGTCGCAGGTCCAGACCGTCGCCCGCCCGCGGCCGCCTTTCACGCCCACGCCGATATCTATAGTGATGCGCCGGCCCTTCATGTGCCGCGCCACCGGCGCCTCGCGATAGCCCGATCGGGCGGCGCCGCGCTCGGTGATGCGCACGCCGCCGACGTGGATGGTGAGGCGCTCGGCGTCGATCTTTTCCCCCGCCTTGCCCACGGCCATGACGATCCGCCCCCAATTGGCGTCCTCGCCGGCGATTGCCGTCTTGACCAGGGGTGAATTGGCGACCGTCATGGCGATCGCCTTGGCGGCCCGATCGCCCGCGGCGCCCGTGACATTGACGGTGATGAACTTGGTCGCGCCCTCCCCGTCGGCGACGATCTGCTGCGCCAGGTCCACCATCACCGCCTCGAGCTTGGTCCGGAAATCCTTCAGGGCAGGATCGTCGGCCCGGCTGATCCGGCGGTGGGTCTTGCCGGCCCCGGTTGCCGCCAGCAGCACGGTGTCGGAGGTCGAGGTGTCGCTATCGACGGTGATGGCGTTGAACGACCGGTCGCAGATCTCCTTCAGGAGCCGGCGCAGGACGGGCGCCGGCAGCTTCGCATCCGTGAATACGTAGGCCAGCATGGTCGCCATGTTGGGCGCGATCATGCCGGAGCCCTTGGCGATGCCGGCGATGTGCACCGCCACGCCGCCGATGCGGGCGGTGGCCCCCGCCCCCTTGGGGAAGGTGTCGGTGGTGCGGATGGCGTTGGCCGCCGCCTGCCAGTTGCCGGGCTTGGCTTGCGCGATCAGGCCGTCCAGCGCCCCCGTGATCTTGGCGATCGGCAGGCGTTCTCCGATGACCCCGGTCGCCGACACCATGATGTCGCCGGGCTTGCAGCCGAGGATCTGCGATGCCTTTTCCGCCGTCGCGGCGACGTCCCGGGCGCCGACCCGGCCGGTAAAGACGTTGGCGTTGCCGGAATTAGCCACGATGGCCCTGACCGCGCCGCCCTTGACCGCCTCACGGCACCAGCGCACCGTCGGCCCGGCCGTGGCCGACAGGGTGAAGACCCCCGCCACCTTGGACCCCGGCGCCAGCACGGCGGCCATCAGGTCGGAACGCATGCTCGCCTTGATGCCGCAGGCGACGGCGGCCAGTTCGACGCCGGCGACATTGGGCAGGCGCGGGAAACGCTTGGGCGCAAGGGGAGAGACTTCGGCCATCTTCGGACTCTTGGTTGCCTGTCGGGTTAGGGTTGCAACATCCGGGCCGGGCCCGCAGTGGAGGCCGGGCCGCCCGCTTAGCGCAGGCTTGGGAAAAATGCAACCGCCTTGGCGGCGGCGGCGCTATTTCGGCGGCGAGGTCGGCAATAGGCGCTCGATCTTGGCGCCCTTTCGCAGCTCCTGCATTTCCTTTTCGATCACCTCGTCGGACATCTTCTGACGAATTTCCTGCTGCACCTCGGCGAAGGCCGGCGGGGCGGCGGACTTGGTGTCCTCGACCTTGATCACGTGCCAGCCGAAGCGGGTCTGGACCGGCGCCTTGGAAATTTCCCCCTTCTTCAGGGCGAAAGCGGCCTTGGAGAACGCCGGCACCATCTGCTCGCGCTTGAAAAAGCCGAGATCCCCGCCCTGGCTTTTGCTGGGGCCGATCGAGATCTCGGCCGCGAGCGCGGCAAAATCCTTGCCCCGGTTGAGCATGACGATGGCATTGATCGCTTCCTCACGCGTCTTGACCAGGATATGCCGCGCCCGCACCTGGCGGCCGCGGGTCATCGATTTGCTGTCCCGATCGTAGCGCCGGCGCACCGCCCGGTCGGTCACCTGCCGCTGGACCAGCCGCTGGATGTAGATCTGCTCCAGAAGCTGCAGCTCGGCGCGGCTGCGCGCCACGCGGAACGCTTCACCCTTGTCCATGCCGGCGGCACGCGCCTTGTTGGCGGCGAGCGTTCCGTCGATGAGCTTCTCGGTCATGGCGCGGACCAGGGTGTCGCGAGGGATCTGGGTATATTGCGACGGCAGCTGTTCGATCGCCGCCTCGACATCCGACTGCCGGATTTCCGTGCCGTCGACCCGGGCCACGACCGGGTCCGCGGACTTGGCGGACTTGGCGCCCTCGTTCGGGGCAAGGTCCTGGGCCGCCGCAAACCCAAGACAGGCGCCGGTGGCGGCAACCGCCGCCATGGCCAAAACCACCGCCACGCGGGCAGCCGACCTCCTGAAATTAAGATAAACCGACCCCATAATGGTCTCCTCAGCACAAAAAATCGGCGGCCAGAGTATCACGACCCGCCCCAATCCAGCCATGGAAAGCGTCTAGCCTGGGTCCCGAACATTGACATGGCAACGCCGCAACTCTATCTCTCTTTTCGGATTTCCGGGATCGCGAGCTTCACCGCCCTCCCGGTGATTAAGGATTCATCATGCTCGCAGCCATAGCCAAACGATTTCTCGGCAGCCATAACGACCGCTTCATCAAGCGTCTGGCCCCCAAGGTCGAGGCCATCAACGCCTTGGAGGCGGAGTTGGAGCCGTTGTCGGCCGACGAACTTCGCGCCCGCACGGACGCCTTCCGCGAGCGGCTGGCGGCGGGGGAGACCCTCGACGACATCCTGGTCGAGGCCTTCGCCACCGTCCGCGAAGCCGCCAAACGCACCCTGGGCCAACGCCATTTCGACGTGCAGCTCATGGGCGGCATGGTGCTAAATTCCGGCACCATCGCCGAAATGGCGACCGGCGAAGGCAAGACCCTGGTGGCGACCCTGCCGGTCTATCTCAACGCGCTGGAGGGCAAGGGCGTCCACGTCGTCACGGTCAACGATTACCTCGCCACCCGCGATTCCGAATGGATGGGCCAGGTTTACGGCTATCTGGGCTTGCGCGTCGGTTGCATCGTCCACGGCCTGGACGACGCCGAGCGCAAGGACGCCTATGCCGCGGACATCACCTACGGCACCAACAACGAATTCGGGTTCGACTACCTTCGGGACAACATGAAGTTCAGCCTCGATGAGATGGTCCAGCGGCCCTTCAACTACGCCATCGTCGACGAGGTCGACAGCATCCTGATCGACGAAGCACGCACGCCCCTGATCATCTCCGGCGCGGTCGAGGATTCGTCGGACCTCTACATCAAGGCCGACGCCCTGATCCCGAAGCTGGACGCCACCCATTTCGAAATGGACGAGAAGGTCAAGGCGGTCACCTTGACCGAATCCGGCGCCGAGCGGATGGAGGAGCTGCTGCAGGAGGCCGGCCTTCTGCGCGGCGACAGCCTCTACGACTTGGAAAACGTCTCCCTGGTCCACCACGTCAACCAGGCGCTGCGGGCCCACAAGCTGTTCCAGCGTGACCGGGATTACATCGTCAAGGACGACCAGATCATCATCATCGACGAATTCACCGGCCGCATGATGGAAGGGCGCCGCTATTCCGAAGGCCTGCATCAGGCGTTGGAAGCCAAGGAAGGCTGCCGCATCGAAAGCGAGAACCAGACCCTCGCCTCGATCACCTTCCAGAACTACTTCCGCATGTATCCGAAGCTCGCCGGCATGACCGGTACGGCCCAGACCGAGGCCGGCGAGTTCGAGGATATTTACAAGCTTGGCGTCATCACCGTGCCGACCAACCTGCCCTGCATCCGCATCGATCACGAGGATGAGGTCTACCGGACCGCGGGAGAGAAATACAACGCCATCCTTGACCAGATCGCCGATTGCCACGAACGCAATCAGCCGATCCTGGTGGGCACCGTGTCGATCGAGAAATCGGAACACCTTTCCAGCCTCTTGAAGAAGCGCAAGCTGCCCCACAACGTGCTGAACGCCCGCTACCACGAACAGGAAGCCCTGATCGTCGCCCAGGCCGGTGTCCCGGGAACGGTGACCATCGCCACCAACATGGCCGGCCGCGGCACGGATATCCAATTGGGCGGCAACCTGGACATGAGGGTGAAGAACGAGCTCGCCGACGTGACCGATGACGCCAAGCGCGAAGCCCGCATCAAGGAGATCACCAAGGAAGTCGAAGAAGGTCGCCGGATCGCGCTGGAAGCCGGCGGCCTGTTCGTGCTGGCGACGGAACGCCACGAAGCCCGGCGCATCGACAATCAGCTGCGCGGCCGTTCGGGACGCCAGGGCGACCCCGGCGCATCGAAGTTCTTCCTGTCGCTGGAAGACGACCTGATGCGCATCTTCGGTTCCGAACGCATGGACAGCATGCTCCAGCGCTTGGGGCTTGAGGAAGGCGAAGCCATCGCCCACCGATGGGTTTCCAAGGCCCTGCAAAAGGCCCAGGAAAAGGTCGAAGCCCATAACTTCGACATCCGCAAGAACCTGCTGCGCTTCGACGATGTGATGAACGACCAGCGCAAGGTCATCTACGAGCAGCGCATCGACCTGATGCGCGTCAACGACGTGTCCGACACCGTCACCGACATGCGCCATGAAGTGACCGAGGACATGGTCTCGATCGCCATCCCGGAAAAGGTCTACCCCGAGGAATGGGACGTTCATCTGCTGCACGAGGAAGCGCTCCGGCTGCTGGCGCTGGATTTGCCGATCGGGGACTGGGCCAAGGAAGAGGGCATCGCCGACGAGGAAATCCTGCAACGCCTGATCGAGGCGGGCGACCGAAAGATGGCGGAAAAAGCCGCGCTCTACGGCGGGGAAACCCTCAGGACGGTGGAAAAGGGGTTGCTCCTGGAAATCCTCGACCAGACCTGGAAGGAACACTTGCTGGGGCTCGACTACCTGCGCCAGGGAATCAACCTGCGCGCCTATGGCCAGCGCGACCCGCTCAACGAATACAAGACCGAAGCCTTCGCCATGTTCGAAAAAATGCTGGCCCAGCTTCGCGTCAACGTGACCCAGTACCTGTGCCACCTGGAGCTCAGCTTCGAATCGCCCGACGAGCTCGAGGCCTTCGCCCATCCGGCGATGCCGAGCGACATCTACGAAACCCGGCTCGATCCGGCGCTGGCCCTGCCCGAAGGTCCCTATGGCGAGATCCAGGCCCATGGCGAGCCGGCCCCGGGACCGGGCACCGTCCGTCATGCCAGCGGGGAAAACCGCGACCCCAACGATTCCAGCACCTGGGGCAAGGTCTCGCGCAACGCCGCCTGCCCTTGCGGCTCGGGCAAGAAGTACAAATACTGTCACGGCCAGTTGAACTGACGGCCGCGGGCCTGCGGCATCCGCCGGATCCCGGGATCTTGGTGATCAAGGCCCTTATTTAAATACTTGTCTAAATAAAGGCTCGTCTAAATAAGGGCTTTCCGGCGGCGGATGCACCGCCTCATTCCAGAGCCGTCTTTCCCATTTCCAGGAATTTTTCCCGGCGCTGGGCTCGGAGCGCGCCGCCGTCGAGGCCGACGATCGCGTCCAGCGCCTCGGCGATGGCATCGCCCACGGCATCGATCGCCGCCACCCGGTTGCGGTGTGCCGCGCCGATGGGTTCCTTGACGATGGTATCGACCACCTTCATCTTGAACAGATCCTGGGCGGTGAGGCGCAATGCCTCCGCCGCCAGTTGCGCCGCCTCGCCGTCGCGCCACAGGATAGAGGCACAGCCTTCGGGCGAGATGACGGAATAGATGGCGTGCTCCATCATCAGGACCCGGTTGGCGCTGGCCAGCGCGATGGCGCCGCCCGAGCCGCCTTCGCCGACGATCACCGATATGAGGGGGACCCGGAGGTTGAGACAGGCTTCGATGGACCGCGCGATGGCCTCCGCCTGGCCGCGTTCCTCGGCGCCGACCCCGGGATAGGCGCCGGCGGTGTCCACCAGGGTGATGACCGGCAGGCGGAAATGATCGGCAAGGTCCATCAGGCGGCGCGCCTTGCGATAGCCTTCCGGCCGCGCCATGCCGAAATTGTGGCGCACCCGGGATTCGGTGTCCGAGCCCTTCTCGTTGCCGATGACCATCACCGAACGGCGGCGGAACCGGCCCAGGCCGCCGATTATCGCGGCATCCTCGGCGAATGCCCGGTCGCCCGCGAGGGGCGTGAAATCCTCGATCAGGCGCGCGATGAAATGGCTGGCATGGGGACGCTCGGGATGGCGCGCCACCTGCACCTTGTCCCAAGGCGACAGCTTGGCATAGGTCTGGCTCAGAAGGCGGTCGGCCTTGGACTGGAGCTTGCCCACCTCCTCGGCGATATTGACGTCGCCGGCGGTGTCGAGGTGCCGCAGCTCCTCGATCTTGCCTTCTAGTTCGGCGATCGGTTTCTCGAAATCCAGATATGTCGGCATTGACGGACCAGCGCTCACCCCTGCAAAAGCGCCCCTACATGCCCTGGCCCCGGGAAAATGTCAATTCGCAGACTTTGCGCCGGGCCCCGGACCGCCGCGCGGGCGGTGGCGCGCCGCCAGCGGATGATGCTCGCCCACGAGTTGCTTGAGCCGCGCCTCCAGCACATGGGTGTAGATCTCGGTGGTGGAAATATCGGCGTGACCCAGCAGCTGCTGGACGCTGCGCAGGTCGGCGCCGTGGGCCAGCAGGTGGCTGGCGAAGGCATGGCGCAACACGTGGGGCGAGACCTTGTCGGGATCCAGGCCCGCATCGAGCGCCAGGTGCTTGAGCATTTGGGCGAAACGCTGACGCGTGAGATGACCGGCGGCACCCCGGGAGGGAAACACCCAGCGCTCCGCCGCCCGGTCGCCCGCCGCGCCGGGCTTGCTCCGATGCGGCAGCCAAGCGGCCAGCGCCGCCCGGGCCGGAGCGCCGAGCGGGACCAGGCGCTCCTTGCCGCCTTTCCCGGTCACCATGAGGAAATCGCCGTCGCCGGTGATGGCGGAGACCGGCAGGCCCACCAGCTCGCTGACCCTGAGCCCCGTGGCGTAGAGAATCTCGACCAGCGCCTCGAGACGCAGGCCGGCCGGATCGCGACGGCGGCGGGTGGCGGCCAGCAACGCGTCGACCTCATCCTCGCCCAGCGTCTTGGGCAGCGGCCGCCCCCGGGCGGGGCTGTCGATGGCGGCGGTGGGATCGTCATCGCGCAGCCCTTCGGCGACCAGGAACCGAAAGAACTGGCGCAGCGCCGAAAGCCGCCGTGCCGCGGTGCGCGGCCCGAGGCCCCGTGCCGACATTTCCTGGACGTAGCCGCGCACGTCGTCGCTGCGCGCATCGGCCGGCCCGCCGCCATGGCGGGAGAGGTAGGAGGCGAAATCGATGAGGTCCCGTTCATAGGCGGCAACGGTGTTGGCCGCGGCGCCGCGTTCGGCCCGCAACATGTCGCGGAACGCATCGAGGGCGAAGGGCTCGGCGGCGCGCGCGCCGCCGCCTGTGCGTTTACCTACCATGCTATCCGCCCTGTATTTCGGCCCGCCGTCCGCGCCCTAGAGTCCGGCGCCGAACGCCACCTCCAGGGCCAGGGCCCGCGCTTCCGAGCCGAACCCGGCCGCGGCCAGCGCCCTGACGACCGTGCCGGCAACCGAGGGATGCAGCTTTTCCGGCCCATCGCCGCCCAGCACCGCCAGCGCCAACAAGACGGTCTCGCCGACCCGGTTCTGCGCCGCGGCCTGCTCCAAGGCGGCGATCAGGCCGGGGGGCGGCAGGGCGGCCATTTCCCGCACCGCGCCCGACGATTCGATCCAAGCCTCCTGCGGCACCGCCGCGCCCAGCCCATCGAGCAGGCTGAGCAACAGCGCCGCCCGCTTCTGGGCCGCCTCTGGTCCGGCGAGACCGGCCTGGGTCTTGCGCCAGCGGTCGAACATGATGTCCTCGAACGGGGACGGCGGCGGCGGTGGCGCTTGAACCGCTTGGCCCGGCTGGGGCGGCGGGGCGGCGTCGGAACGATTGGTGACGACCTCGACCACCGGCTGGGGCGCCACACGGCGGACGCCGGCAAGCGCGTCGGCCGCCGTCGGCCCACCTTCGGGCGGCATCACCCGGGCCGAGCCGGCGCCGACGGCGCCGAAATCCAGCGGCGGTGCGGTGCCCGGACCGACCGAGCCGGCGAGGGGAGCTTGACCGCCTTGCTCGCCGGGCGATGCGGACGGCCGCGGCGCCGCGGCCACCGGGACCGGGGCCGGCCGGGGCCGGGCCGGAATCCGTGCGATGGCGACCAATGGCCAGACCGCAACATCGGTCGATACGCCGCCGCCGGGGGGCACCTGGGGCCGGTTGATCGCGATTTCCGCCCACCTGGCGGCGGCGACATCGGCCCCGCCCGCGGCATACAGCGCCCGGGCGGCGTCGGCCGCGAACCAGGCGAGATCCTCGGTCTGGGGCATTTCCTCCAACTGCGGCTGGAACGCCCTGACGGCGGTGCCGAGCCGGCCCTGGGCACGGGCCAGGGCGAAGGCCTTGGCCAACAGCCGGGCCCGCGCGCCGGGATCGGCAGCGCCCCGCGCGGCCTGATACAACAAGGCGCGCCCGCGGGGGCCCGCGAGCTTTTCGGCGCCGACGACCGCCCCCTGGACATCGCCCGGGGCGAAGGTCACGCCGGTATACATCTGGCGCAGTTTCTCCACCTCCAGCGCGCCCGCCGCCTCGGCCTGCTCCGCCGCGTCGAGCCGGGTGTCGAGGCCCGCGTTGGGGCTGAAGGCGATCGCCCTGAGCAGCGCCACGTCCGCGGTCTGCACCAGGGTCTCCGAGATTTCCACCCCGGCGGCGCGCATCATGGCAAGATGCAGCGGCGTCAGCTTGGCCGGAGCCTGGAAACGTTCCTCCTTGGCGCCGCCCAGAATCGCCGCGAGGCTGAAGAACGCGTCGTCCTTGATACCCTGCTCGCGCAGCAGGCCGAGACCGATCGCGGCCTTGGCCCCTTCCCCGGAGCCGTATTGGCAGAACACCAGGGTCTGGCGCCATACCGCCCCGGTCTCCTTGCCCGCGACATCCCGGGCGGTAGCGCAGGCGGCGGCACGGTCGTTGGTCAGCAGGGCCGTATTCAGGCGTGCCACGCCAACCCCGCCGTCCTCGGCATGGGCCGGCACGACGCGCAGAAGCGCGTTGGCCGAAGCCACGTCGCCGGCGGAGAGCAAATGGCCGAGACGCTTGGCCAGCAGGCTGGAGCCGGAGCCCTTGTCCGCCCCTTCCGGCGAGCGCGCCGCGGTCAGCAGCAGGCGGCGGGCGAGCGCCTGGGCGGTCGGCAGGGCCGACGCACCGTCGAGCCGGGCCAGCAGCCGGTCGACCAAGGCGGCGGATGTTCCCTTCCACATGTCGATGCCCAGTCCGCCGGAACGGGAATCGAGCACGCCGACGGCGTTGGCATCGAGCTCGCCCAGGGTATCGATGCTGATCCCGCCCTTGATCGCGCGCTCGGTCGACGGCGCGGGTTGGGGCTGCGGCGCCTCGACCCGGTATCCCGGCGCGGGGACCTGGGGCCGGGCCTGGGGGACCGTGGCGCCGGCCGCCGGCGAGGGCGGAATCAGGGACACCGGCGCGCCCGCCGCCGGACGTTCGGCCTCCTGGGCGCGCGCCGCCGGCGCGGCCCAGGCCAGCATCAGCAGGGCGGCACAGGCGGCGGCTGAGCGGCGGGGCAAAAGGTCAACGCAGGACTTTGTCATTGGGGATCACCTTTTCCACCTTCTTCGATGGGGGCGGCATCTCCCATGTGGCGAGGAACGCCACGGCGCCTCCAACGATCAGGAGGATCAGGATGCCCAGAATCTTCGCGGTGGTGCTCATCGGGATATCGCTCACATGGTCCGCGGACGGACGCCGAGGCGTCCCGGGCCCGAAAGACTCATCTCGTTATGCTATTCTATTTACACTAAATTTCTACTGTGGCTATTTTTTGGCAACCTAACGGCTCTCCCCCGCCCTTGCAACCGCCGGCCAGGGCCCAGGATCGAGGAAAACGGTCATGCAACGCCCCAAATCCAGGACTTGCCCGGCCTGGGTTACCGAAATGCTCCACCGGCCGATCGTGCTTGTCGGCCTGATGGGCGCGGGCAAGAGCAGCATCGGGCGGCTGCTGGCCACCCGCTTGGGCCTGGAATTCGTGGACGCCGACGCAGAGATCGAAAGCGCCGCCGGGGCCAGTATCGAGGAGATTTTCGAAACCCATGGCGAGGCCTTTTTCCGGTCCGGCGAACGGCGCGTCATCGCCCGGCTGCTGACCGGACCGGTGCGGGTGATCGCCACCGGGGGCGGCGCTTTCATCGATAGTGAAACCCGGCGCAAGATCAAGGCGTCAGGCCTTTCGATATGGCTGAAGGCGGACACCGAAACCCTGCTGAGGCGCGTCTCCCGGCGGGGCGGGCGGCCGCTGCTCAATCACGGCGACCCGCGCCAGGTGATGGTGGACCTCATGGCGGACCGAGACCCGATCTATGCCGAGGCCGACATCACCGTGGAAACCTCGGAGAACCCACCGACCGAAGTGACCGAACGGGTGATTGCCGCGGTGGCGGCCCACCTTGGGGTCGCGGCCCCCGCCCGGCCCCGGCGCGGGAAAGCCAACGGCTCGGCGGCGACCAATCGAGGGGCGGCCAAGGCGAAAGGGGAAAAGAAGAACGGCCAGCGCCGCCGGCGCCGCCCGCCCCGGCCTGGCGCCGGCACAAACTCGAGAGCAAGCGAGCCGTGAGCGATTTCTCCACCATAGAGGTCGCCCTCGGCCAGCGCTCCTACGATATCCGCATCGGATCCGGCCTCATCGAAGGCGCCGGTCACCATATCGCGCCCTTGCTGGACGGGCACGGGCGGACGGACGAGGTCATCGTGGTAACCGACGCCAATGTCGCCCGGCACCACCTGGCGGCACTCCAGGCGTCCCTGAGCGCAGCCGGTATCCGCCACCGCGCCGTGGTTCTCGATCCCGGGGAACACACCAAGGATTTCGATCACCTCTCCAGCCTCGTGGACGAGCTGATCGGCGGCGGCATCAGCCGCGACAGCCTCTTGGTGGCGCTCGGCGGCGGCGTCATCGGCGACCTCGCCGGCTTCGCCGCGGCGATCGCCCTTCGCGGCATCGATTTCGTGCAAATCCCCACCACCTTGCTGGCCCAGGTGGATTCCTCGGTGGGCGGCAAGACCGGCATCAACACCCGGCACGGCAAGAACCTGGTCGGCGCGTTCTATCAACCGCGCCTGGTGCTGGCCGATGTCGGGGCGCTCGAAACCCTGCCGCCCAGGGAAATCGCGGCGGGCTACGCGGAAATCGTCAAATACGGCCTGATCCGCGACGCCGGCTTCTTCCACTGGCTGGAGGAACTCGGCGGCGCCGTGATCGGCGGCGACACGGGCGCCCGCATAGAGGCGGTCGCCCAGAGCTGCCGCGCCAAGGCGGAGGTGGTTGCCGCCGATGAGCACGAGCATGGCGAGCGGGCGCTTCTGAACTTCGGCCACACCTTCGGCCACGCCATGGAGGCGGAAACCGGATTCTCCGGCACGCTGCTGCACGGCGAAGCCATCTCCATCGGCATGATGCTGGCCTTCGACCTTTCGGTTCAGCTCGGTCTGTGCGCCGCCGCCGATGCCGAGCGGCTGCGGGCCCACCTCAAGGCCCTGGACCTGCCCGCCGATGCCGGCGGCCGGGGCTTCACCGCGGAGGCCCTGATCCGCCACATGCACCACGACAAGAAGGTGCGCTCGGGGCGGGTCACCTTCATCCTGGCCGAGAGGATCGGGCACGCCATCATCGCCCATGACGTCGACCTCGCGGAGGTGGAGCGGCTGCTCGACCGCCACCTCGCCGCCCATCCCGTGGGGTGACAGCGCAGACTCTCACGAACGTCCCGCCAAACTCGGGCGTTCGCCCCTCAACAGCCCAAACCTGACGGAAAGTGCACATGGATCCCTTCCTCCTCACGACTATTGGCGCCATCTTCGTGATGCTGCTGCTGTCGGCGTTCTTCTCCGGGTCGGAAACCGCCCTGACCGCGGCCTCCCGTCCCCGGCTTCACCACCTGGAGCGGTCGGGCAACCAGCGGGCCGTGATGGTCAACCGTCTGCGGCGCAACCGCGAGCGCCTGCTGGGATCGATCCTGATCGGCAACAATCTGGTGAATATCCTGGCCTCGGTCCTGGCCACCCGAGTCCTGATCGAGCTGAGCGGGGAAGCCGGCGTGGTCTACGCCACCATCATCATGACCGTGCTGGTGGTCCTGTTCTCCGAGGTGATGCCCAAGACTTATGCCATCGCCCATGCCGACCGCATGGCGCTGGCGGTCGCCCCGGCCGTGCGGATGACGGTGATCCTGTTCTCGCCGTTCTCCCGCGCCGTCGTTTTCATCGTCAGCCGGATCTTCCGCCTCCTGCACATTCGCATGACGAGCGGTCATCTGGCGCCGGGGATCGTCGAACAGGAACTGCGCGGCGCCATCGAATTGCACCGCGTCACCGACAAAGAGGCCCGGCACGAAGGCGTGATGCTGCACTCGATCCTCGACCTCGACGAGGTCGATGTCGGCGAAGTGATGGTGCACCGCTCAGACGTGATCTCGGTCAACGCCGATCTCCCCACCGAAGAGATCATCGACGCTGTCGTCAGCAGCCCCTTCACTCGCATTCCGTTGTGGCGCGAAAAACCCGAAAACATCATCGGCGTGCTCCATGCCAAGGTCTTGCTCAAGGCGTTCCAGGAACACGCCGCGGACGCGAACCGGGATGCCGCCCTGGACATCGCCGCCCTGGACATCGCCGCCCTGGCCACGCCGCCCTGGTTCGTACCGGAATCCACCAACCTGCTCAACCAGCTCCAGGCGTTCCGCCAGCGCGGCGAACACTTCGCCATCGTCGTCGACGAATATGGCGACCTGCTCGGGATCGTGACTCTGGAGGACATCCTGGAGGAGATCGTCGGTGACATCTCCGACGAACACGACATCCCGCGCCGCGGCATCCGGCCACAGACCGGCGGCACCGTGATCGTCGACGGCGACATCACCATCCGCGACCTCAACCGGCGTTTCGATTGGCAATTGCCCGATGACGGGGCGGCCACCGCGGCCGGCCTGGTGCTCCATGAATCGCGCTCGATTCCGGACACGGGTCAGGTTTTCACCTTCTACGGGTTCCGCTTCGAGGTCCTCGGGCGCAGCGGCAACCGCCTGACCACACTGAAGATCACGCCGCCCGTCGATCCGTAATGCGGCCCCGGCCCGGCACCCCGACCGTTGGTTGGACGGCGGGCCCGGCCGGTCTTATAGTGCGCCTGGTCCACCGCGAAGGCGCCCCGGGGCAGGGCACGCGAAAGCGCGGTGGGCCTGGTGAAACGACGACCAAGAGACGCCCCACTGCGGAGACCACGACGATGCCACTCAGTGATCCAGCCCCCAGGGAAACACGACATAATCGCAACCTGGAAATGGCCGGCTACAGGCGCGAAGACGGCCTGTGGGACATCGAAGGCCATCTGCACGACATCAAGGGGTATGACTTCGACAGCGCCTGGCGCGGCAAGGTGACGGCGGGCACGGCGGTGCACGACATGTGGATCCGCCTGACCGTCGACGAGACCCTCACCATCCATGCGGTGGAAGCGACCCTCGATGCCGGGCCGCATCGTATCTGTCCCAATATCACACCCAACTTCCAAGTGCTCAAGGGCGAGCGCATCGCGCCGGGTTGGTTCAACAACATCAAGCGGTTGCTGGGCGGCGTCAATGGCTGCGTCCACATGGTCGAGATGCTCGGCCCCATGGGCACCGTGGCCTATCAGACGCTGGGACCCAGCCGGGTGAGCGACGCCCAGGACGATTCAGCGGGACGCGTTCGCAAGAAGCCTGCCCGCATGGACACCTGCCACGTCATGGCGTCGGACGGCGAAGTGGCGAAGGAACGCTGGCCGGAATTCTACACCGGCTCATGATCCGCGGCGGATAGGCACCGGAGGCGTCGGCTCACGACCCCGCAAACATCTGGGCGATGAAGGGGCGCCAACGGTCCGCGGCCCGGACCTTGTGGTTGATGGTGCCGTGACCGACCTCGAGATGGCCCGATTCCGTGGCCGCGAGCCGGAAATAGACGATAAGGAAGACCCGGAGCGCCGCGGTCAGGCCGCTCGAACCCCGGTGCTGATCGATCAAGGTGCATAATTCGTGCAGCGTCATCTCTTCCCGCATACATAGCTCTTCGGCCGCGGACCACAACTCTTCCTCTATCCGGATGCTGGTGCGGCGCCCTGATACGTTGACGTTCTTGCAGCTCATCACGAAAAAAGCCCTCCAATCCCACGCATCTTGAATTCGAATGGCTAGTCATTAACTATAATCGAGATAGCGAATATTACATACATATATATGATAGCAACTAGATCATTAATACTAAGTTATGGTCATTGATGCCAACCAGTATTCATTCGGGGAGATGGGCGCCAACCGAAAGGGCATGGACCGGGCCGGCCAGTTCTTCCGCCAGGACGCGGTAAACCAGCCTTTGCCGCTCGATACGCGAGAGTCCGGCAAAGGCTTTGGAGGTGATTTCCACGCGGAAATGGGTTTCGCCGCCGGGTCGCGCCCCGGCATGGCCCTGGTGGCCGGCCGATTCGTCGATCACCTCAAGCGCAACCGGCGCCAAAGCGGCCTCCAACTTGCGTGTCAGCGCCGCCCTGATTTCCCCATCTGCCATGATCGATCCTCCCGTTTGCCGTCCCGGACCGGGCGGCGGATTCCAATTGACCCAGGCCCGTTGTAACCGCCATAAATCATGGATGCCAAGACCCAGCAAACGCAAGTCTCCCCGCACGACACTGGGACCAGACGGCGGCCGCGCGAAGGCGCGGGGCCGGCCCTGCGATGTCAATGGTTGTGGGGAAGAGGGGGAATACCGGGCGCCTGCGGCTCCGGACAAGCTGGATACCTATCTGTGGTTCTGCCTCGACCATGTGCGCGAATACAACAAGGCATGGAACTATTGCGCCGGCAGGTCGGACGACGAGATCGAAGCGATGATCCGGGAGGACATGGTAGGATGGCGCCCGACCTGGCCGCTGGGCAAGCTGGGCGGACTGCATGCGCAAATGCGGTTCGACCAGTTGCGCGACAAGTTCGGCCTGTTCGAAGAAGAAGGTGCCGACGGCGCCCGGCGCGCCAACGGCAGGGGCCGGACCGGGGCCGGAAAAAATCAGAGCGCCGTTGACGAAGCGCTCGATATCCTCGATCTTTCGCCTCCTGTGACCCCGGAATCGGTCAAGGCCCAGTACATTATCCTCGTCAAACGGCATCACCCCGACGCCAACGGGGGCGACAAGGCCGCCGAAGAGCGGTTAAAATTGATCAACCAGGCCTATGAGACGCTGAAGGAAACGCTCAACGCCTGACCCGGCCCCTTCCGGGGTGGCAAGGCCCCGGACATCACCGGGCCCGACGGCCCCACGGCCCCAAGAGAACGGAACAGATTTCGATATGGCAAGCACGATCACCACGGATTCCGAAACCCCCGTACATCCTTTGGACGCACCGGATATCGAAGTTTCGGTGCGTCAGGCGTTCGGGATCGATTCTGACATGAAGGTCCCGGCCTTCAGCGAAGGCTGCGAATACGTCCCGGATCTGGACGAATCCTATCATTTCGATGCCGAGACGACGCTGGCGATCGTCGCCGGATTCGCCCACAACCGGCGGGTTATGATCCAGGGCTATCACGGCACCGGGAAATCGACCCATATCGAACAGGTGGCCGCCCGCCTCAATTGGCCCTGCGTGCGGGTCAACCTGGACAGCCATATCAGCCGTATCGATCTTTTGGGCAAGGACGCCATCGTGCTGCGCGACGGCCAGCAGGTGACCGAATACCGCGAAGGCATTCTGCCCTGGGCCCTGCAGTCGCCGACCGCCCTGGTGTTCGATGAATACGACGCCGGACGCCCCGACGTGATGTTCGTCATCCAGCGGGTGCTCGAAGTCGACGGACGCCTGACCCTGGTCGATCAGAACAAGGTCATCCGCCCCCACCCCTGGTTCCGCCTGTTCGCCACCGCCAACACGGTGGGGCTGGGCGACACCACGGGCCTCTATCACGGGACCCAGCAGCTCAACCAGGGGCAGCTCGACCGCTGGCATATCATCTCGACCCTGAACTACTTGCCCCATGAAGACGAAATCAAGATCGTCCTGGCCAAGGCCAAGTGGCTCGACAACAAGAAGGGCCGGACGCAGGTGTCCAACATGATCTCGCTCGCCGACCTCACCCGGGCGGGCTTCATGGCGGGCGACATCTCCACCGTCATGTCGCCGCGGACCGTCATCACCTGGGCCGAGAACGCCAAGATCTTCGACGATGTGGCCCATGCCTTCCGGGTCAGCTTCCTCAACAAATGCGATGAGATGGAACGCGGCACGGTGGCGGAATACTACCAGCGGTGCTTCGGCGAAGAACTGCCGGAATCGACCCGCAGCCAGGGGAGCGAAGCCTAGGGGCCACCGCGCCCGGGGCAGGAGCCGGCGATATGGCAAAGGACAATCCGGTCGAGGAATTCAGGCGCGTCACCGCGGCGGCGATGCGCGCGGTTTCCCACGAACGCGAGCTGGAGGTGGAATTCACCCCCGATCCGCCGCGCATCCGGGGCAAGACGGCACGGTTGCAGACCCCGCCGCGCAGCCTGCCCGATCAGGAAGTGTCCAAGATTCGCGGCCACGCCGATTCCATGGCCCTCAAGCTGCGCTATCACGACGACAAGATGCACGCCGCCAAGAAGCCCGCCGGCGAGACCGCGCGCAAGATCTTCGATGAGGTTGAACAGGCGCGGTTCGAGGCCATCGGCGCGCTCAGGATGCGCGGCGTCTCCGACAATCTCGACGCCTCCCTTTCCGACCGCTGCAAGGCGCTCAGCTTCGACCGGGTCAACGAGTACGAGAATGTCCCGGTGCCGGAAGTGATCGGCCTCATCGTGCGCGAACAGCTGACCGGCAAAACGCCGCCCGACAATATCAAGCCGATCGTCGACATGTGGCGCAACTGGGTCATGGAGCGCGCCGGCAAGGATTTCGACGCGCTGAAGGAAAACATCACCAACCAGGAAGAATTCGCCCTGGCGCTGAACAAGTTCATCAGCGACCTGGCGCTCAGCGACGTCGATGCCGAGGAAGACCTCGAAGCCAATGCCGACGGCGAGGGCGAGGAGGATGAAAACGCCGATCCCGACGCCGAGGGGGCGGACAGCGAAGACGCCGAGTCCATGCAGACCGACGGCGAGCAATCCCTCGACGACAGCGAGGACGGCGAGCGCGGGATGAGCGAGGAATCGCTCGAAGACACCTCCGAAGGAATGGGCGACGGCGATTCCCTGCCGCCGGACATCCGCTGGGCGCCCCAGGGGCCGCTCAGCAACGAAAAGCCCAATTACACCGCCTTCACGACCACTTTCGACGAGGTCATCGACGCGCCGGACCTGTGCGACGAGCAGGAGCTCAACCGCCTGCGCACCCATCTCGACAGCCAGTTAAGCCATCTGCAAGGCGTCATCAGCCGCCTCGCCAACCGGCTGCAGCGCCGCCTGATGGCCAAGCAATCACGAACCTGCGAATTCGTCCTCGACGAAGGGATGCTCGACGCCGCCCGCCTCCACCGGGTCGTCACCAACCCCCTCTACCCGCTGACCTACAAGCAGGAAAAGGAGATGGAGTTCCGCGATACGGTGGTGACCCTGCTGATCGACAATTCCGGCTCGATGCGGGGGCGGCCCATCACCCTCGCCGCCATGAGCGCCGATATTCTGGCCCGGACGCTCGAGCGCTGCGCCGTCAAGGTAGAGATCCTCGGCTTCACCACGCGGGCCTGGAAGGGCGGGCAATCGCGGGAAAAATGGCTGTCGGCCGGCAAGCCACCGCGCCCGGGCCGGCTCAACGACCTCCGTCATATCGTCTACAAGGCCGCCGATTCGCCATGGCGGCGGACGCGGAAGAATCTCGGCCTGATGCTGCGCGAGGGCCTGTTGAAGGAGAACATCGACGGCGAAGCCCTGATGTGGGCCCATAACCGCCTGATCGGCCGGCCCGAGCAGCGCCGCATCCTGATGGTGATTTCAGACGGCGCGCCAGTCGATGATTCCACCCTGTCCGTCAATCCGGGCAATTACCTGGAACAGCATCTCCGCGCCGTGATCGACTGGATCGAGCAGTATTCGCCGGTCGAACTGGTGGCCATCGGCATCGGCCACGACGTCACCCGCTACTACAAGCGCGCGGTGACCATCGTCGACGCCGAGCAGCTCGGCGGCACCATGATGGACAAGCTCTCGGAACTGTTCGACGAGGATTTCGTCCCGAAGGACGAGGTGCGCGAACGCCGCCGCAGTGGCCGCCGCTGATCCACGGGCCGCCGCCCGGGGCCGCCTGGAGCAACCGGTTTGAACACAATCTGGTCACATTCCTGGACAAATATGCGTCAAGCGTCATGACGGCAGGGGGAGCCGCGCCGCGGATCCACAAACACATCATCAGATTTCCGGACCGACCGATTGCGCCGCCGCGGGGCCCCCTCGCCCATTCCGACAGGTGCGTGGATACAACGAAAAAGCTAGGAAAGAGGCATCCTCATGAGCATACCCGAAGATAAAAAAGACCGATTCATCGAGCTGTTCGACCACTATGTGCACAGCCAGCAGCCGCGCCGGGAATTCCTTCAGAACCTGGTGAAGGCGGCGGGCGGCGTGACGGCGGCGGCGGCGGTTCTGCCCTGGCTGGAAGGCACCGGCGCGGAAGCGGCGATGGTTTCCCCGGGCGACAACCGGATCGAGGCGCGGATGGAAAGCTTCGTGGTCGGCGGTGCCCAGATGAGCGCCTATGTGGCCCGCCCGAAGCGCTCCGGCAAGCTTCCCGCCGTCATCGTGATCCATGAGAACCGGGGCCTGACGCCGCATATCCAGGACGTTGCCCGGCGCATGGCCCTCGAAGGATTCCTGGCGGTGGCCCCGGACATGCTCGCCCCCCAGGGCGGCACGCCCAAGGACAGGGACCTCGCGCGCAAGCAGCTTACCGGGGTGCCCAAGAAGGAGATTGCCACCAATCTGATGGCGGTTTCCGACTTCGCGCGCGGCCATGCCAATTCCACCGGCAAGGTCGGCGTCGTCGGCTTCTGCTGGGGCGGCGGCGCCGCACTCAACCTGGCGGTCATGGATCCGAAACTCGGCGCGGCGGTCTCGTATTACGGCAATGCGCCGAAGAAGGGCATCGACAAGATCAACGCCGCCGTCCTCATGAACTACGCGGAAGACGATCCGAAGCGGACCAAGAGCGTCAAGCCGTTCGCCGCGGCGCTGAAGAAGATGGGCAAGGCCGGCGAACTCCACTTCTACCCGGGCACCAAGCACGCCTTCAACAACGACGCGCGCCCGGCCCGCTATCACAAGGCGGCGGCTGCCCTCGCCTGGAAGCGCACGGTGGCGTTTTTCAAGAAGAACCTTTCCGCCAGCATGTAACGCGGCGCGTGCATCTGCGCAGCCGGGGCCGGAGCGATCCGGCCCCTTTTTTTCGCCCGGCCCCTGGCGCCAAGCAGCCGCACCAATAAAAAGCCCGCCTCGCGGCGGGCCGATGGGCACGGGGCCGAAGCCCAAGACCGGCGGTGCTAGGCGCCGGCCGCCTGCTTTTTCTGGATCTGGCGCCGGACCTTGCGCACGGCGGGGTCCAGCCGCGCCGCGGGGACCGACAGCAGGAAGGGATCCAAGCCCCCCTTCTTTTCCAGCGTGCGCAGGGCTGAGGCCGTGAGCTTGAGCCGCACCATGCGGCCGAGCGAATCGCTCAGCAACGAGGTTTCCTGAACATTGGGCAAAAACCGGCGCCGGGTCTTGTTGTGAGCATGGCTCACGTTGTTCCCGGTCATCACCCCTTTACCCGTAATCTGGCACCGCCGTGACATGACGAACCCGCCTTCCGCTGATCGATCGTTTGCATCCAAAGGTCCCGCGGGGGCCACCCGTTGGCACCCCCGCCGGATGGGCTGTTTACCGGGTTTGCCGCCGAGCGTCAAGGCCCCCGGGCCTATCGCCAGGCGGCCTTGCCCCTTGATCCCGGCCCGTGGCCCCATCTAGTTGTCGCGCCAATAACCCCTGGCGCCGTGCAAGGTCCAGAACTTCTCCATCGCCAGATAGGTAAAGGAGCCGGTCCAGGCAATCATCGCCAGGCCCAGCAACGCCTCCACCCCGGTCAAAAGCCTGAGCGCCCCGGTCGGGTACAGGTCGCCGAGACCGAGGGAGGTGTAGCTGACGGTCGAGAAATAAATGTATTCCGGGAACGAACCGGTGACCTTGCCGCCGATATCGCCGATCGCGAGATAATGGGCGATCAGCCAATAGGCGACGCCGTAGATCCAGATTTCGAGGGAGTGGGCCAGGAAAGCCACCCCCATGACGAACAGGATGCGCGCCCGCGGCCGGATCTCGAGACGCGGCAACAGCACCGATGCCGCGCGCAGGCATTCGTAGTGGACCAGGACGCAGATCGCGACCAGCACGACGGCAAGGCCCATGGAGGTGAACAGAGAGGTGGTTTCCGAGGCAAGAGACATCGCTTTCCCCTTGAAAGATGGTCCGGTGCGGTCCGGTCTGCCGTGACGCAGCCGGTCGGGTCAGGGAATCAGTCTTGCGGGTTGTCGGGGCCGGGTCAATTCATGCGGCCGACGGCACGCGACAGCAGGACGTAGACCTTGCCAACATCGGAGGTGACGAAGGCGGAGCTGAGCAAATTGGCCGGGTCCGAACGATCGGCCTGCTCCAGCAGCTCGGCAAAGGAATCGAGGTAGCGGTCGGCGCATTTCCTGAACTCGGGATCGCTGTCGTAATGGGCCCGGATTTCATCCTGGATCCGCCTTGCCTCGCCGTTGCCGAGCAGCGAGCGCAGGAACACGTTCCTGTCGCCGCGGGAGAACTGGCGCCAAAGCTTTTCCGGCACCGGACGCTCGATCAGCCGCATGACGTCGACGCCAAGCGCCCCAAGCTCGTCCACCACCTGCTTGGAATCGCGCAGGAATCCTTCGCGCACGGCATCCAGGGTGGTGCGGCGGACCGCCGCCGCCGCGCTGTTGGCCTCATTCGCAGCGGCGCTGAGCTCCCGCGCCTGGCGGTCGATCGCCTCATTGATCCTCTCCGCCCGGTCCGACGCCGCGTCCAGTTCCGCGCCGCGCGCCGCCAGGATGCCGGCCATGGTTTCCATTCTGCGCGCCGCGGTCTCGGCGGCGCCGTCCACCGCCAGCCCGGCCTCGTTGATGCGCGCCTCGATGTCTCGGGCGGCCTGCCGCATGCGGCTCTCCGCCCGGTTGGCCGCCGCCTCGCTGACATCGGCCAGGGTCTCGGCATGACGCTCAAGCGCCTGGGCGACGGACTCGACCTCCAGACGCGCCTCTGAGGGGGGATAGATCAACAAGTCCAGGCGCGCCTCCAGCACCTGGGCCGCATCCCCCAGCTCGGCACGCATCGCGGCATAGGCGAGTCCCAGAATCAGCACCGCCGGGGGCACCGCAGCGCCCAGCACAAAGGCCGCCAGCTCATGGGGAAGAAGGTAGGCCAGATTGGCCCAGCCGATCTGGGTGGTGGCATAATAGGCCACGGCGGCGAGCCACGCGATGCTCACGATCACGCCGGCTATGCGCCAGGACCGGTAACGGGTCGGCCGCGCGCTCATTGAACCCCGTGGTAGCTCCCTGGTTTCTTGTTCGGGCGCTTTCCGCCACCGCCCTTGGCCCAAAACACTATCGGCAGAGGTCCGATCCGTCCAGCACAACCGGAACCCGTCGATGGCGGCGCTTACCAGACGAAGGCGGCGACGGCGGCCAAGGGGCAGACCCCGGCCGCGGCACAGGCCTCCTGCAGCCGCTCCCGGGTCGGTGTTTCGCCATAGGCGAGGCCGAGCTCCGCGCCATGAATGCCCGACGTCACCAGCACCGAATCGATCCCCGCGGCGGCGGCGCCGCGGATGTCGGTGGCGAGCGAATCGCCGATCGCCACAAGGCGGGCCGGATCCGCGATCCCCAACAGCTCAATGCAGGCGCGATAGGTTTCCGCGTACGGCTTGCCGAACTGATGCACCGTGCCGCCAAGCTCCCCATAGCGCCGGGCCAGGGCACCGGCGCAGATGATGCGGTTGCCCGCGCGGATCACCTCGATATCGGGATTGGCGCACACCATGGGCATGGCACAGGCGGCGGCTTCCCCCAACAGCGCTTCGTAATCGGCCACGGTCTCGCCATCCTCCCAGGGTCCGGTATTGAGGATGAACGCCCCCGCCTCCGGACCGTTGATCGTGGCGAGTCCGAGACCGTCCAGCAGCCCATCGTCGCGCGCCGGGCCGATATGCAGGCAGCGGCGGCCCAGCGCCGCGGCCCACGGCAAAGTCCGGCTCTCAAGCGCGCGCCAGGCCAGTTCGCCCGACGACAGCACGTCGTCATAGAGCGCCCGGTCGATGCCGATCTCGGTCATCCCCTCGATCACCGCGCTCGACCGCCTCGGCGCATTGGAGAGCATCACCACCTTGCGTCCGCTCTGCTTGATCCGGGCCAGCGTGTCCGTGACCCCGGGATAGGGATGGCGGCCGTCATGGATGACGCCCCAGAGATCGAGGATGAGACCGTCATAGGGCTCCAAGAACGCGGCGAGACCCGTGAGGATGCGGATTTCCCGGCCGGGCGGGGAGGACGTGGACATCGGTAGGCTCGCGGCTGTTGGACGAGGTGCGGGCACCTTGTGCCATGGAGGCGCGCGGTTGTGAAGGGGGCGCGGGCGGCCGCCCGGACGTCAGGCTCAGTTCAGCTTCGACAGGCGGGGCTCGCCGAACAGGAATCCCTGGCCGAAATCGATGCGGAAGTCCAGCAGCTCCACCAGTTTCTCTTCTTCTTCGAATTTGCTGACGATCAAGTCGATGTTGTGCAGGTCCATGGCTCGCTTCAAGGCCCCGACATCGACGCCCACCACGGTCTCCTCGGCCAGCGCCAGGTCCTCGCCGTCGGCGGCTCCCTCACTGCGGGTGCCGGCCATGGCCGGCGCTTCAGCGGCGGCGGCGAACCTCAGTAGGACGTCGGAATCGATCTTGATGAAGCGGAACCCCAGGGCCGAAAGGACTTCCAGGTTGAGCGCCTGTAGGTCCTCCACCTGGTCGAGGGAGAAGTGAAACCCGATCGGTCCCAACCGGGTTGCGTATTCGCCGATTTCCCGGCGGTGGGTCTCCAGGTCTTCCTGGGAGAATTCGAAGATGATGTTCTTGGCAAGCTCCTGATGGGCGCCCATGAACTCGACGAAATCGGAGAAGAAGTCCCTGTCTTGCAGGGTGTTGGCGGAAATGTTGCAGAAGAAGCCCACGTTGGGCCGGCGGTCTTGCAGACGCCGGACCAGCTGCACGCAGCGGAACAGCAGCATGTTGTCGATGGCGCCGATCAGGCCTTCCTGCTTGGCGATGTCCATATACTGGTCGGGACTGATGACGGTCCCGTCGGCGGCCCGGATGCGGGAGAAACATTCATAGTAATACGGCTTGCGTTGGGGCAGTCCGACGATGGGCTGCAGGTAGAGATCGACCCGCTCCCGGCGCAATCCTTCGCGCACGATATCGAGCACTTCGTCCTCGCCGAGATCCTCCGACCCGGCTCCGTGCTGCGAAGGCACCGCGGAATTGGGCGCCTCTCCGGACTGGGCCTGCGGCTTCGCGTCGGCCGCCGCGGCATCCGTTTCGGTCGCTGCCGGCTTTGCCTGCTTGGACCTCGAAGTGGAAAGCTGCTCGATCAGGTGCTGCAGGACCCGGACCTCGGACACCACGCGGTCGAGCTCGGCGTTGTCCCGTTTGGTGCCGCCTTCCTCGATCGCCTCGAGGTTTTCTCCGATTTCGGCGATCGCCCGGCGCAGACTTTCGATTTCCCCGCGCCGGTCCTCGTCATCGCTGCCGAGGATCAGGACATGGCCCAGCGCCTCGGCGAATTGCTCGTGGCGAACGTGGGATTCATGAACCACCAGGCCGGCGACGAACACCACCGCCCCGGCAAGCCAGCTTGCCGGCGGTGCCAGTTCCGGCACCAGTTCGGGCGACACCAGGCCGACCGCGATGGCCAGCAAGGCGTAACTGGAGGCCAGCAGGATGTGCTTCAGGATGCGGATGGTTCGGCCCTTTCGCTTGCGCGCGATGAACCGGGAAAACATGCCCTGAAAGGCTTGAAATATGGTTAACGCTTGATGAGCAAGAGGGGGCCCGCGGGCCTCTTGACCTGCTCTTCAACGGACCGGGCT
>Ga0224512_10001289_pt1 | contig 24513 bp, 23 predicted proteins | sample SF_May12_sed_USG_4_FD_169103 | JGI IMG/M metagenome (GOLD analysis project Ga0224512, IMG submission 169103) | Sediment microbial communities from San Francisco Bay, California, United States - SF_May12_sed_USGS_13 | ecosystem: Environmental > Aquatic > Marine > Sediment | place: USA... | reverse complement strand
CGGAAAATTACTGGCAATCGAGAACGGTACCCGATAGGCCTCGGGGGGGCGGTGCTTTGCTCCCGGATCGCCGATCAGGTATTTGAACCGGAAACGCACGACTGGCTCGTCTGCATTGTTCAGTAGGGCGAGCCGCATCAGGGTTGTGTCGCTTTGAGCCGGCAGGACCCAGTGCAGATCTTCGCCGAGCGCCGGGAATTGAATGCCGCGAATCTCGTCCACGAGCAACTCAAGTTCAACCGGGGCATAGTAGGGATTGTTCGCCGTCATCACGACACTGTTGCCAACAATCTGATGCGTTACCTTAACCTCGCCGGAAGTTATTCGTGGGCCGAGGTCGCGAATCTCATCGACTTTGCCTTCATCCGGCGGACGATCGGCATAGATCCATTCGCCATTCTCCCCGCGGTATTTGTACAGCGACTCAGAGAGTGCCGCAGTCGCGATGAGCGCCAGACAGCACGCGATCGCCAACGATGGAAAATACTGCCGCATCGGCGGATCAGGAACCAATTCCCGAGCGCCGCCAGCCGTTGTCTGTCCGGCGAATTTCGTAGGCGGGCCAATACTGATTGTCGAGCTTCAGCGTAATCACCTCGACCGCGCCGTTCCAGGTAACGGTTTTCAAACGTACCGAGGCCTGGTCTTCCTTGCCAGCGACAGCGTCGACGAACGCCTGCAGATTTGGCGTCGGCATGTCATCGACCTCGACAACGCGCCTGCCGGCCCACAGGCCGTAGCGGGTCGCGGGCGATCCGTAGCTGAAAAACGCGACGTACACGCCGTAGGGTTCGATACCGCGCTGTGCAGCCATCGCCCGGTGTGGATCCTGTAACAGCGCTCCGGCCCAGGACACGGCCCGGTCGATACCGCGCCCGTCGAGCGCAACGGTCTCGACACTCAGCTCGTGCACCGCGTTATCCCGCCAGACGGTGACCGTAACTTCCGGTTTCTGTGTGGCTTTTTCGAGTGCCCTGAAAGACGTAACGACCTCGCCGTCGATCGCAAGGATCATGTCGCCGTTTTTCAGCTGGCTGGCAGCGGGCGTCCCCGCCACTAGCCGGGAAATGCTGAGGGCACGGCGACGCAACGGATTCCGTTTCTCGAGCCGCGCCAGCCATTCTTCATCGACGCCCATGTTGCGCGCCGCGAACAGCGGTGCATACACAAATTCGGCCTCCAGCGAGTAGAAAGGCTGGCCTTTACGAACCGTATCCACAAATTCGGCGACGAGTTCGCTGCCGATACCCCGATTGAACTGTGTTGATTCGCCGCCGGAGTGAACCGCAAAGCTCGGCCACATCGCCACGACGTGGCCACGCTTGTCAACGAGCACGCCATCAACTTCCTGCGGGGCATTGACGAGGTCAATGCCTTCGATATTCGTGTCGCGGAATCGCAGCGTACGCGACAGCGGCAATACCACCGGATCCACCGACGCAACCGTACTCTCCTGATGCACGAGCTGGTGATCGCCCTTGATGCCGACGACCCAGACCTTGTCACCTGGCTTCACCGAAGTGGTGTTGAAGGTTGCCTGCCGCACTGGCGTATCACCGATTGTCGCAGGATCGTAGGACACGATCGCCAGATTGTGCAGCGGGTGCAGCTGTTCGACCCTCGCATTGACCTCGAGGGATCCGGCGAAAGTCACGGTGACGTCACCGATCGACACCGGTACCGTGTTGCGATCCACGAGGACGAAACCGCGCTCCTTGTCGACAACGAGGCCAGTACCATAATAGTGACGATCCGCGACCCCCGATACCGTGTACGGCAAATCGAAGGTCACAACAACCAGCGAGGGCGCGATCGCGCGCACGCGCGGATCATCGTATTGCGTGAATCGCGTGCTACCGACTGCCGGTGCCTTTGGCTCGGGTCCCGGTCCGAGATCACGACACGGCCAGATTCCTGTACTGTCGTCACGTGAACAACGTCTGGATGGAAACCAGACGCGATTCATCTCGAAGGGACGAACGATGGTGTTCTGCGGATCGTCGATGGTTACATAACGAACCATCGCTCGGTCGCCATCGCCAAGCCGGCCAAGCACGGCTTCCAGATCGTCGATGGTATCGATGCGGCTGCCGGCGAACTCGGTAATGACCGCGCCCCGCGGAATCGCCGATTTTGACAGCAGGTACCCGGGATTCGCGACGTAGGCGCCGTTCACCGCACGGTTGTAGTGCCGGGCCTGTTGATACGACAGGTTATTGACAATCGCATCACCAAATTCCAGGAACTCGTCTGGCGTAATCGAATGCAGGTCGAAAACCTGTACGGATTCGACGACGCGTCGACCGCCGCGCTCGAGCTCGACACTGATATGCTCGCCAACGTGGCTATCGAGAACAGCTGCGAGCGGCACGAATTCCGCGACGAGCTTGCCATCGATACGCACGAGAATGTCGCCCGGCTCGAGCTTGCCGGCCGCGGCCGAGTCGGGAATGACCTGCTCGACAGTCAACATGCCCGTATTGTCGGGAAACGCCGAACGCACGAGCCGCTCCGAATCGTCGCTCAGGCCGAGACGCTTCAACTCGTCGTATGGCTTCCGATCGAACACGGTCTGCAAAGTACCGCGAGTGACGGGCTCGCCGCGTTGCAGCAGCCCGAGTGCCCGGTGAATGCGATCGAGCGGCAGAAAAAAACTGCTCGCGGCGGAATTATTTGCACCGGCATTGAGCGCGACGACTTCGCCGTCGATGTTGATTACGGGCGAACCCGATGAACCGCCGGATGTGCCCGACGCAGCCTGCAGGTAAAACGTGTTGAAATCGTTGTACTTGCCACGGCCATAATCCGGCGCCTTACGGTCGAGTCGCGCAATCGTACCTGCGAGAATCGACAGCTGTTCGCCGGCATCGTTGCCGACGACACGAATTTCTCTGCCGATTCCGGCGCCGTCAGGAGCCAGCGCCAGCTCATGCGGTTCAATATAGCGCAATGCACTGGGATCGAATCGAAAGAACCCGAAATCGTGCACGGGATCCCGGTACACGGGGGTCAGCCGCACCTCCTCGTTATTGCGAAACACCGCCTCGGCGACAACGGGCCCGGGCGTGACTACATGTCGGTTCGTCAGAATAAGGCCGAGCTTTGCATCGACAACGAATCCTGTCGCCTGGCTCGACGAATTCCACTCGGTATCGAAAGCTCTCGTAGAATCAACGCGGATCGATACGACACCGGACGAGATGCGCTCGAGCGTGCTGGACCATGCCGTGTCCTCGGCGGCCATAGCAGTAGAGGCGTAAACGATGATCAGCAGTGCCGCATACATTCTTGCGTTTGTCATATGTGCCTTGAGTTTTTGTCTTACGGTCGATGTGCCGGCCGTACTGGTATCTGGACTTGCCCTACGCCGATCGGTTCCCTATTTGACCAGAATATTCAGATAACCGCACGAGACCGTGCCATAACGTCTGACATTCGATCGAGAGTGCCGATGCAGCAGGAATAGTCTGGTGTCACTTCGGAGAACCGGAATTTTCCTACGTCTCGTCGGGGCGGTAGGTGAGATCGAGCTGGCGGGCGGCCTTGACATCATCGAGGCGCCGCACGGGCGTTTTGTAGGGGGCTTCCTTGAAGCTCACACCCTCGTCCCGGGCCGCGGTCATGATCGCAATCATCGCCTCTACGAAACCATCGAGCGTTTCCTTGCTCTCGGTCTCAGTCGGCTCGATGAGCAGGCACTCGGGAATGAGCAGCGGAAAATACGTGGTCGGCGCGTGATAATTACGATCCAACAGGGCCTTCGCGATGTCCATCGCCGTCAGCTGGAGCGCTTTTGCCTCGTTCTTGAGAGTAATGATGAACTCATGACTCGCGCGACGCTGAGGGAATGCGAGCTCGAATCCTGCATCCCGCAATCGGGCCTGCAGGTAGTTAGCGTTGAGCGTCGCGTACTCGGCGATGCGCCGCATGCCGTCGCGACCAAGCATGCGCATGTACACGTAGGCACGCAGCAACACGCCGGCATTTCCCATAAACCCGGAAAGACGCCCAATGCTCTGCGGCAGATCCTCTTCAGTCAGCCAGTCGTAGATCGTATTGCCATCGATTTCCCTGACGGTCACGACCGGAATCGGCATGAATGGCAACAACCGCTCGCCGACGCCAATTGCGCCGGAGCCGGGTCCGCCGCCGCCGTGCGGCGTTGAGAAGGTCTTGTGCAGATTCATGTGAATCACGTCAAATCCCATATCTCCGGGCCGCACTTTGCCGAGTATCGCGTTCAAATTCGCGCCATCGTAGTACAGCAGTCCGCCCGCCTCGCGAACGATGTTCTCAACCTCGATTATGTGACGTTCGAATACACCGAGCGTCGATGGATTTGTCAGCATGATGCCAGCGGTCTTCGGGCCGACCGCCGCTTTGAGTGCGTCGATATCAATGTCACCGTCGTGGCGTGTCGGTAGCTCCCTGACCACGCAGCCGCACATCGTGGCCGTCGCCGGATTCGTGCCGTGGGCGGCATCGGGTACCAGGATCTCATTTCGGCCGTGGTCGCCGTGAGACATGTGATAAGCGCGAATCATTGCGACGCCGGCAAGTTCGCCCTGCGCACCGGCCATCGGCGTCAGCGAAACGCCGCGCATGCCGGTCACGTCCTTAAGCATCTCCTGCAGCTCATGCATGCAGGTCATAAAACCCTGGCCATGACTGACAGGGCCGAGTGGATGCCGGTTCGCAAATCCCGGCAACAAAGCCAGCGCGTTGCAAACGCGTGGATTGTACTTCATCGTGCAGGATCCAAGCGGATAGAACTGGGTGTCGATCGAAAAGTTCTTCTGCGACAGGCGTGTATAGTGCCTGACAACTTGCAGCTCGGAAGCCTCCGGGAGACGCGGCGCATCCGTGCGCAAGAATACGGCGGGGATATCCGTTTCACCGGGCTCGGCGGGCGCCTGCGCATACGCCCTGCGCCCGTCGCGCGATTTCTCGAAAATCAATGTACTCATGCCGTGCCCGCTCAGTCCTGTTCGACAGAGATGCCGAGCGAACGAAATGCGGCAGCGTAATCAGGCTCGGTCGCGATATCGTCGATATGTTCCTGGTGCACAACCGTATTATTCTCATCGAACACAACGACGGCACGCGCGAACATGCCTGCAAGCGGCCCGTCCATGATCAGGACGCCGTAGTTCTCACCAAATCCGGCATGTCGAATGGCCGACAATCCGATGACGTTCTTGAGTTTGTGTTGATCCTGGAATCGTCTGTGCGCAAACGGCAGGTCGTAAGACACCATGAGCATCGCTAGATTGTCGATGCCATCGGCATAGCGGTCGAATTCGATCACAGACTTCGCGCAGACGGCCGTATCGATACTTACGAAAATATTGATAATCTTGCGCATGCCCGTCCAGTTTGCGAGCGACACATTCTGGAGCCGCGTGTTGACGAGGGAGACGTCAGGCGCGCGACTGCCGACTGGCGGTAGCTCTCCGCTTGTTCGATAGGATCCGTTTTCGTATTTGATAGTTGCCATAGTATTACTACGCAGTTTGCCTCTTTTGAGTCGTGAGTATTCGATCGAACGCGGTCACATAACGTTCGATATCGACATCAGTTTTTGTCTCCGTCGCACACACCAATAGGGCGTTGCCAAGCTCCGGGTATTGCGTCGAGAGATCGAATCCGCCAAGAATGCCTTCGTCGGCGAGTGCCCTCAGAATGGGGGCAACGGGACGCTCGAGGCGCACCGCAATCTCGTGGAAATGCGGGCCGGAAAACAGCCGTTCGACACCATCGATGCCGCAAAGCGCGGCCACGAGACGTGCGGTATTCCGATGGGATCGACGCGCAACTCTTGCCAGCCCCTCGTAGCCGAGTAACGACATGTAAATCGTCGCGGCTGTCACCATCAGGCCCTGATTGGTGCAGATATTTGACGTCGCCTTGGAACGGCGAATGTGCTGCTCCCGAGCTTGCAGCGTCAGCGTGAATCCCGACTCGCCATCGAGATCCGTCGTGCGCCCGACGATGCGTCCCGGCATCTGTCTGACATGTTTTTGCCGGCAGGTCATGAATCCGAAGTATGGCCCACCGGACGATAGCGGCACGCCGAGGGGCTGCCCCTCGCCACACGCAATATCGGCGCCTGCGGACCCCCATCGGCCTGGCGGCCTGAGCACTGCGAGCGAAATGGGATTTACGATAGCGATGACCAGGGCGCCGAGCTTGTGCGCCCAATCAGCGAGCCGGTCGACGTCCTCGAGAGTGCCGATGAACGATGGCTGTTGGATGACCACTGCGACCGCATCGGGCGCAGCATCCAGATAGGTCGCATCGGCGTTGCCCGTCCCAGGGTCCATTGGCAGACGCTCGAACGTCAGACCCTGCCTGCCTGCAATGGCATTCGCGACTTTTTCGTAGACCGGATTGACTCCCGGGGTCAGCAAGACGCGCCTCGATTCGCCGGCGCGATTGCTCCTCACGGCCATTAGCGCGGCCTCGGCCAATGCCGACGCACCGTCGTACAGGGACGCGTTGCTGACGTCCAGGCCGGTAAGCTCCGTAATCATCGTCTGATATTCGTAGATCGTTTGCAGCGTGCCCTGGCTCGCCTCGGCCTGGTAGGGCGTATACGCGCTGTAGAACTCACCACGCGTCGCGATATCCCAGACTGCCGTCGGGATGTGGTGTTCGTATGCGCCGGCGCCGATGAAACACAACGGCGCACCGTCCATGGCGGCACGCTCGCGCATCAGGCGGATAATCTGCATTTCACTGAGCGCTTCGGGAACGCCGGCCGGCAAGTCGATCAGCAACTGTTGTGGAATCTCGTCGAACAGCGCGTCGACATCGGCCGCGCCGATCGCCGCAAGCATCTCTCGCGTATCATCCTCGGTGTGTGGAATGAACGGCATGGTGCGGACTTTAGCCTGCTTCCCGATCCAGCAGCTCCTGATAGTCGTCGGGCGTTAGCAACGACGCTTCGTCGATTGGATCAGCAGGCTTGAGCTTCACTATCCAGCCATCACCGTAGGGGTCGGAATTGATGCGCTCCGGATCTTCGTTGAGTAACTCATTAACCTCGACGACGGTGCCCGAGATCGGTGCATACACGTCCGAAGCGGCTTTCACAGACTCGACGACGGCCATATCGCTGCCATCATCCAGATCCTGACCTGCCTCGGGCAGCTCGACGTATACGAGATCGCCGAGCGCCGCCTGCGCGTGGTCGGTAATGCCGACCGTCACCGTGCCATCGTCCTCGCGTCGCAGCCACTCGTGCTCGCTCGTGTACAGCAGGTCGCCAGGTAAATCGTTCATCGGTGTCATCTCCCCTTCTGTTCTTATGATTCGACTCGCTTCAGGTGTCAATCAGTATTTTCCCATTGCGAACGAATGGCGTTTTGACAATGCGCACGGTGAGCAGTTTGCCGCGCACTTCGACTTTGGCCCGCGAATACTCGCCGGCCGGAATTCTTGCTAGCCCGATCGAACGACCGATTGTCGGCGAATATCCTCCACTCGTGACTTCCCCTTCGCCGAAACCATCTACGATGATGCGTTGATGCGCCCGCAGCACGCCGCGATCTTCGAGCAGCAGTCCGACGAATCGCCGTAGCGTCGGTTCGTTGCGTAGTGCCTCGAGCGCCGCACGACCTATGAAATCACGCTCGAGCGGTTGCCACGCGATCGTCCAGCCAAGTCCGGATTCGAGCGGCGACACGGTTTCATCCATCTCATTACCGTAGAGACTCATTGCCGCCTCGAGGCGCAGCGTGTCGCGTGCGCCGAGGCCACACGGCACCACGCCCGTGGCCAGCCACCGATCCCAGAATCTTGCCGCCTGCGCCGCCGGCATGATGACCTCCCAGCCGTCCTCGCCCGTATATCCGGTTCGCGCGACGAATAGTTCCCCCGCGTGCATCCCCGTGAATGGTTTGAGCACCAGCGCCTGGTCGCGCCAAGCGTCGTCAATACTCGGTGCCGCCAGCTCGCGAGAATTCGGGCCCTGCACCGCTATCATCGCGAGATCAGCACGTTCACGGACTGTGACATCATAGCCTTTCGCAAGTTGTCGGATCCAGACAAGATCCTTGTCGCGCGTCGCTGCATTCATGATCAGCCGAAAAAACGACTCATCGAGAAAATAAACGATCAAATCGTCGACGACGCCGCCCGTATCCTTGAGCATGCAGGAGTACAGCGCTTTGCCCTGCGACTGCAATTTCGCGACGTCGTTAGCCAACAGGTAGCGCAACAAGTCGCGCACCTTGTCGCCGTGAAGATCGACGATTGTCATGTGCGAGACATCGAACATGCCGGCACGATTGCGAACGGCGTGGTGCTCCTCTTTCTGAGAGCCGTAATTCAGCGGCATGTCCCAGCCGCCGAAGTCGACGATCCGAGCGCCGGCCTCGACATGCTTGTCAAAGAGTGCAGTTTTCGATCCCATTGCAACTCCATGAGGGACGTTCGGGCAGTTTAATGGACCCCGCCAAAATCCCACAAAAAAGGCGGCAGACCGGCAGGTCTGCCGCCCCTCTGTCCGCAAAAAACCTGAGAGATCAATGGCTTGTCGCTCGCCACATACCCCTTCGGTGGGCCATCAAGCGGGCCACTCTCCAGAGCCAATCAGCGTACACAGTCTTTCTGCCTGAGCGTTTCCGGGCAAGTTGCGCCTTCGGCGCCCCGTTTTGAACGGGGTCTCTTCTGCGAACACTCTGGATTGGTGGCCGGATCATAGCCAACTGTGTCGGCGGTTGCCAGCCGGGCACGGGCCAGTGACAATGAGATTACGGAGTTGCGAGGATTTTTTTATGAGAATGGGCCGCATCGCGCTCACCATCGCCGCACTGTCGCTCTCGCAGCCGGTTATCGCCGCTGCCTCGGATGATTTCGCCGAATTGCTCGACGAGGCTTGGGAATGGCGGCTCGAAAACTATCCAATGTTCGCGTCTCGGCTGGGCGACGATCGCTACAACGATCGCTGGCGTGATATGAGTCTTGACGCGATCGAACGCCGACATGAAGCATTGAGTTTGTTCCTGCGCCGCCTGTATGCGATTGACCGGTCACAATTGCCCGAGGCTGAGCAGCTCAACTACGAGCTGTTTGGTCGTGAGCTGCAGGACGATGTCGATGCGCATCGGTTCGGCGGCCACCTGATGCCGTTTAGCCATCTCGGCGGCATTCAGAATCTCGATAATGATACAAATTACCTGAGTTTCAATACGCAAAAGGACTATGAGGGCTGGCTCGCGCGTCTCGGCAAACTTAACGCGCTGATCGCGCAGACAATCGATCTCGCCGAACGCGGCCGGAAATCAGGACTCGTGCCACCGACGATTTTGATGCGCCGCGTTCCCGACCAGCTTTCGGCACAGCTTGTCGATGCTGCAGCCGACAGTCCTTTCTACCGTATTTTCGAGACGATGCCCGATACGATCGACTCGATGACCCAGGAACAGCTGCAGGCTGCAGCTCTCGAAACCATCACGAAGTCTGTGATGCCCGGTTACCGCAAACTTGCAAGCTATTTTTCGAAAACCTATCTGCCCGGCTGTCGCGACAGCATAGGCCTCTCGGCGTTACCGAACGGTAACGCCTGGTACGAGCACGTGGCCCGTCATTTCACGACCACCGCGATGACGCCCGATGAGATTCATCGCCTCGGACTCAACGAAGTGCGGCGTATCCGTGACGAAATGCAGGCGATCATCGATGATCTCGGCTTTGCGGGTAGCTTCGACGACTTTCTCGTCCATTTGCGGACAAATCCGGACTTCTACTACGACGACCCGGAATCCCTGTTTACAGCCTATCTCGCGACCGCAAAACGTATCGACCCCGAGCTCGTGAAACTGTTCGGCACTTTGCCGCGCATGCCGTTCGGCGTGAAACCGATTCCCGACGCGATCGCGCCCGACACGACAACGGCGTATTACACGCAGCCGGCCGCCGACGGCAGTCGCGCCGGAATCTACTGGGTCAATTTGTACCGGCCCGAGATGCGCCCGAAATACGAAATCGAAGTACTGACCGCGCATGAAGCGATGCCGGGCCACCATTTGCAGATCGCATTGCAGCAGGAACTCGGAGCGTTACCGAATTTTCGCCGCTTCCTCGGATTTACCGCCTTCGTCGAGGGCTGGGGCTTATACAGCGAGAGTCTTGGCTTCGATCTGGGTCTTTACAAGGATCCCTATTCGCGTTTTGGCCAGCTCACCTATGAAATGTGGCGCGCTGTGCGACTCGTCGTCGATACCGGCATCCATTACAAAGGCTGGACCCGTCAGCAGGCGATCGATTTCTTCAAAGATAATGCCGCCAAGACGGAGCACGACATCGTTAATGAAATCGATCGTTACATCGGCACTCCCGGGCAGGCGCTCGCTTACAAGATCGGTCAGCTGAGAATTCAGGCGCTGCGTGACAACGCCAGGCGAATTTTGGGCGAAGAATTCGATATCCGGGCGTTTCATGACGCGCTGCTCGGTGGCGGCGCGTTGCCGCTCGATATTCTCGAGCGACGCATGGATACGTGGCTTTACAGCCAACGCTAACCCACGCCGTACATTCAGATAAAGGGAATCGACGTCTGACGCTCGGTTGCGAATTCCAGGCGTGCGAATTGTGCTCGTTCCTCAGGTCTTGCTGCCTCGTCGTGTACTTCGTCGATCCGCGCGATGCGCCTCGCGAGTCCGGTCCGGTTCGCGATCTGGATATTGAGCCCTGGGCGCGCATTCATCTCGAGGATCAGCGGTCCCCGGTCCCTGTCGATGACCATGTCGACGCCCAGATAGCCGAGTTCGGTGACTTCGTAACAACGCGCGGCCGACTGCAGTATGAAATGCCAGTGTGGAATAATCAGGCCCGCAATCAGTGCACCGGTATCCGGATGCTCGTCCGCAATATCGTTTCGCAGAACGCCGCCCAGCGTTTCGCCGCTACCCATGTCCACCCCGGCGCCAACGGCACCCTGATGCAGATTCGCCTTGCCGTCTGATGCACGAGTTGGCAGGCGAACCATCGCCATCACCGGGTACCCCCGGTACACGATGACACGTATGTCCGGTACACCCTGATAACTCACGTCGGCGAATACCGGATCGAAGCGCACGCAGTACTCTATTAGCGCTTTGTCAGGATTGCCGCTCAGACTGTACTGCCCGCTGACGATATTCGAGATCTGGAATTCGATTTCTGTTCTCGAAATCAACATCCCGTTCGACAATCGGAACGCGTCGCGCTTGCGAGCGCTGCGCCCGGTGACGACAATAATGCCATCTCCGCCACTACCCTGTGCGGGTTTGACGACAAAGCTCTCGCGCACAGTCACGATGTCGGCAAAGCGGCGAACCTCACCCTGATTGCCGATGACACCATACAGATCCGGCACGGCCATGCCTGCTGCAAGCGCGAGTTTCTTGGTCAGCACCTTGTCGTCGACGCGCGGGTACAGCCGGCGCGGATTGAGGCGCATAATGAAGTCGGCGTTTCGCTCGTTGACACCGAGCACGCCAGCGGCATGGAGTTTTTTCGGGGTAATGAACATCAGTCACCCGCCAGCGCCCGAAATCGGCCCAGTTCGAGTAAACGGTATCCCGTGTATCGTCCGGCAAGCAGAATGATCGCGAGGACCACGAGCAGCAGTTCCGGAAACGTGAATATCAGGTGCTCGAGCCGTGCAAGGCCCATGAATATGTATGCCGCGACGGCCACCCCGAGACTGCCGAGGCCTTCGCGCATGGCATCGCCCGGGCCGCGTTCTTCCCAGACGACCGACATCCGCTCGATGGTCATGGAGATGATGACCATTGGGAACAACGCGACCGACAGACCCGTCTCCAACCCGAGTCTGTGCGAAACGAGGCTGATGATTAGCATCAGCATCACGACAACAATCAGGACTGCGCTCAGCCTCGGCACGAGTAACAGCCGCAAACGCTCCAGCAGAAAGCGAATACTGAGCCCCAGTGCCACGAGTAAGGTGAACAGTAAGAGACCCCAAAACAACTGGGTTTCACGGAAAGCGAGCGCAATCAGCACGGGCATGAACGTCCCAAACGTATCGATCCCGATAAAGTTGCGCATAAAGACCATCACCAATGCGCCGATCGGGATCATCAACAGCACGCTGTACACGGCCTGCGTCTGAATCGGCAGGCTGTAAAGCGAGAAGTCGATGAGCGTCGCGCCCTGTTTCGCGGCCTGCGTTTCGGCGATTGCCACAGTATCCAGGTTGTTTTCCTGAACTGAAAATTGCACCTGCACATTACTGCCACCCTCGACGTTTACGAGCGGTTCGCTACCACGCCACCAGATCAGAAACCGGCTTGGCAGACTTTCCTCGCCCGTATTCGGATTAAAAAAGCGCCAGCTGTCGCCATCGTGTACCTCGAGCCAGGCCACAGGTTCTGCGCGCCGCTGACGTCCCTGCAAATCGAATCCACGCACCATGCGCGCCGGAATGCGTGCCGAAGCCAATATCGTCGTAATTGTCTGCACGAATTCTGCATTCGTCTCGGCGTCGGATAGCAGCAATTCTGCGTTCGGATCCGGCGATGGGTCATTCATACGGCGTAACAGTTCCGACGTAAACGATGCGGTATCGGCCGACTGCTCCCGGACCTCCGACACGATCACATCGACGGCGGTCCTGAACGGTTCATTGATCACGGGCGGCGGCGGAAACGGTGGCGTCGTATCCAGCTGATCGCTATCCGCATCTTCGTAGACCGGAATGCGGTAGTAAATCGTCTGTGGACCATTCGCGCGTCGAATCGCCCACTGCGCTTCGCGGCCGCCACTACCGTAGTTTAGGCTGAAGCCATAACCTCGCGACACCGAGTTTTCGTTCAGCATGCGAAATCCGGGAGTGAGCGTCGGTATGAGCAGATTGACCTTGATCGACCCCGGCCCGCTATCAAACTGTATTGCCGACTCGATCGTCCAGACAGGCGTCTCCTGATCCTGTGTCAGTGGGAATCCCAGCGCACGCCATTTGTAAACAAACAGCGACAGACCTACAACCGTCAACAGCGCAGCGAGCACGTAGACATAGCGCCGTATCAAGACCGATGCCTCATCGTCGAGCGCTCATGCCAAGTGCAACCTTGACAGCGTGGTTGCGAATCGGACCGCTGTGATTGAACAAACGCATGCCCGTCGTGCGCAATTCGCGCACCAGGACCGAGTCGTTCGCGAACAGGCGATTGAGTCCGGTCAGAAAATGCAGCATCGTTGTATTGGCGCCCTTGCGGGCGCGTTCGTATCGACGCAGGACGGGCCTGTCGGCCGGAGACTCACCGTTGTCGAGCGCGGAGTCGATGATATCCGCCAGCTTCACGGCATCCTGCAGGCCCAGATTCGCGCCCTGCCCTGCCAGTGGGTGCACCGAATGTGCGGCGTCGCCGATCAGGGCGACACTACTTTTCACGTACTGCTGCGCATGTCGCGCCTGCAATGAAAACACCCCGCGTGGTCCCGCAACGCGGAGTTCGCCCAGAACGCTGTCAGACGCCGCGGTCAGCTCCCGGCTCAGAACCCGATCGGTCGCCGATAGTGCGTGCCGCGCGGCCGCATCCGTTGTCGTCCACACGATGGAAACTCGGCCGTCTGCCAGCGGCAGCATGCCGAGTGGACCCTCTTTCAGAAACCGCTGCCAAGCCGTGCGCTGATGCGATTGCTCGGGGCGCACATGCGTCACCAGTGCAGTTTGATCGTACGACCAGGCGCTCGTCTCGATGCCGACACGGTCGCGGACAAGCGATCGCGCGCCATCTGCACCGATCACGAGATCGGCATACAGGGAATAACCGTCTTCGAATGTCAGTCGATAACCGCTCCACTTCGATTCCAGATCCGTAATCGGCGCCGCGAACCGTAACTCGACGTCGGTCTTATCCAGCACGTCTAACAGCGCCTGCTGCAGCAGCGAATTCTCGACGATGAAGCCGAGCTGCGGCAAGGCGAAGTCGGCGGCGTCGAATCGTAACGTAGCGGGGCCGTCGGCGGGTTGAGACCGGTCCCATACCCGCATGCGTTCGTATGGGCAGACACGGATATCGGCGACGAGAGTCCACGCGCCGAGAGCGTCGATTGACTCGACAGAGCCCGTGGCGATCGACGATACGCGCAAAGCGACCTCATCGTCCGCATCGTGGACGGGCCGCTCCCCCTGATCGACCAGCGTCACTCGCAGGCGATCGGGATGCCTGCTCGTGGCCAGCAAGGCTGCCATGGTCAGGCCCGTAATACCGGCACCAACGACGACGACGTCATAGTGACGCATCATGTGAGCGGGACTCCTCGCGATAGTCTTGGTAACCGTCCCGCCAACCCCATCGTATGTTTTGCGAACAGCGAACGAATTCCCGGAACCAGGTCGAAGCCGAGCATGCCGATATTACGCAGGAATCGCAGCCGTCGACTGGAATGGCCAAACAGGCGGACCAACCCGTCTGTAAAGCCGACCAGCTTTTGCTGGTCGGCTTTGCGCCACTTCGCGTACCGATCGAGGAGTTCTGCGCTGCCCGGATCGAAACCTTGGCCGTCAGTCCGCATCGCGTCAGCGATGCAATCACTGAGTGCTGCGACGTCGCGCATGCCGAGATTGAATCCTTGTGCCGCAACCGGATGCAGACCATGCGCCGCGTTGCCGACCAGGACAGCCCGCTGGGCCGTGAGTCGTGCCGCCTTGCTCAACACGAGCGGGTAGGCTGCGCGTTTGCCGACACGCGAAAATCGTCCCAGCCGATTGCCGAAAGCCTGCTGCAGCTCGTCGAGAAACCCGGTCTTGTCCAATGCAAGCACACGCTGAGCGTTCTGCTCCGATACGCTCCACACGAATCCGGCACGATCGTCAGTGACAGGCAACAGGGCGAGCGGTCCGTGCTCCGTGAAGCGCTCGTAAGCACAGTGATCGAGTGACTTTTCCGGTTTCAGATTACCGATAACCGCTCGTTGCCCGTAGTCTGACTGCGACGCCGCAATACCAATCATTGTGCGTACAGACGAGTTAGCGCCGTCGGCGACGACGAGCAGGCGACAACGGAGTTCCCGTGATCGGCCGTCGTCCGCCGTGATCGCAACGTTCGCCGAATCCGGCCCGAGGTTCACGCCAGCAATTCTCGCCGGACACAAGACGTCGAGTGCATCGACCTCGGCAAGACCGGCTTGCAGCACACTGCCGAGTACCCGGTTAATCACCACGTAGCCGAGCGCCTCTACGCCCTGCTGTTCGGCATTGATGTGCGCAAAGCCGAAACGTCCTTTGTCCGAAACATGGATTCGCTTGATCGCCGTGGCCGCTGCGACAATCTGTTCCCAGAGCCCCATCGCCGTAAACATGCGCTGCGTGCTGCGTGACAACGCTGTCGATCGGTCATCGAAGCTGGGCTGGGCGCTCGCCGATGGCAGCACTGGCTCGACAATGGCCACACGCAGGCCGAGCGGCGCAATAGCCAACGCAAAGCTCGAGCCGATCATACCTCCGCCCGCGATAACGATATCGTAGTCGAACTCGATTTCGGTCGCGGAATTCATCGCTGCATCAACGCCTCGATGCCGTCAGGATCTTTGACGAGGCCCTTGCTCAGTACGTCGGGGCCTTTGTTGGTCACGACGACATCGTCCTCGATGCGAATGCCGATATTTCGCCAGCGTGCCGGAATCTTGCGGCTCGACGGAAGATAAATGCCCGGCTCGACCGTCGTAACCATGCCTGCCTCCAGCAACCGCCATTCGTCACCAACCTTGTAATCGCCAACATCGTGCACATCCATGCCAAGCCAGTGACCGGTTCGGTGCATGAAAAACTGCCGATATGCGCCGTCTCTGATCAGTTTCGGCAGTGTGCCGTCCAGCAGACCGAGCCGCTTGAGACCACGCGTTATTACCTTCACGGCGGCATCGTGGGGTTCGTTCCAATGGTTATCTTTCCGGGTCTTGTCGATCGCTGCGAGCTGCGCTTCAAGCACGATTTCGTAAACTGCCCGCTGTTCCGGAGTAAATCGGCCACTGACCGGCAAGGTACGCGTTATGTCCGACGCATAGTAGTCAAGTTCACACCCGGCATCGATCAGCAGCAGGTCGCCGTCGGCCAGCGGCGCATTATTGTCAACATAGTGCAATGTGCACGTATTCGCGCCCGAGCCGACAATGGGACTGTAAGACGCCCAGGCACCATGGCGGCGAAACTCATGCATGAACTCGGCCTCAATCTGATACTCGTACAAGCCTGGCCGAGTGATCTGCATCGCGCGAACGTGCGCTTTGACGGCGATTTTTGCCGCGTTGCGCATCGCCGTAATCTCGACGCGATTCTTGTATAGGCGCATATCATGCAAAAGGTGATCGAGCGCGACAAATTCCTGCGGCGTGTGCACGCCCTTGGATTCGCGTGATCGCAGTGAGTTTAGCCAGTCGGCAATACGCGTATCGAATTCCGCGTACAGGCCCATTGTATAGTAGACCCGGCTACAGGACTCCATGATGCCGGGCAGTATGTCGTTAACGTCCTCGATGGGAAACGCGTCATCAGCGCCGAAACGCTCGATAGCACCATCCGGTCCGGCTCGCGAACCATCCCATCGTTCTTTATCCACATCGCGTTCACGACAAAATAGCAGGTATTCGCCCGCATCGCGCCCCGGCACCAGTACCGCAACCGCGTCAGGCTCGGCGAATCCCGTGAGGTAGTAAAAATCGCTGTCCTGACGATAGCGATGTTCGACGTCACGACTCCGCTTGCGCACCGGCGCTGCCGGCAGAATCGCGATTCCGCCCGTGCCCATCATGCGCATCAATTGTTTGCGGCGGCGCGCAAATTCATTACTGTTCATAGACGAAATTTGCTTTCGGCGTTCAAGGCGAATCGTATTCTACGCTGTCTGATCCTCGTCCGCGGCAGTCAAACCGCCAAATAATAACGGTCCGCAGTTCATCTGCTCGATCAATGCACGGCTTGCGAACTGGCGTTAGTCTGGCGCAGGTCCGCCAGTTCTTCGTAGACCAGCTGGGAGGCGACCCGCAGATACTCGACAAGCTCCGCATAGGCGGTCTCATTGGTCGCATCGTCGCTATCATCATCCGCATCCGCGCGCGTTATCTGCAGGAAATCCTTGATGATGTCCGCAATGGGTTCGGCGGCGAGGCGTTCCTTTACCGCCTCGTCCGTATCGAACGACACCAGTCCGTGCAAATACCCTTCGCACCAGCGCGCAAGCGCCGCGGCCCGGATCGACGTAGCGTCATCATCATCCGGCAACAGCGGTTCGAATTCGGACTGGCGTTCGGCCAGGCGCCGGTAGGTATCTTCGAACAGGGACGTCAACACCCCGGCACATTCCTCACACGGCGCATCGCCGGCGTCGGTGCCCTGAAGTACCTTGGAAAGCCAGTCGAATCCGCTCGCTGCACCGCCGACCGCAAGGCGGCCCGACAGCAGTCCATGTGCCTGCGCGGCGTCCCAAGTGGCGCCGCAGCGCCGCAACAAATCGTCCAGATCGTCATAGTGTATCGTAGGTTCCATGCGCCCCTCGTCTTGACGCAACTGGCTCCCACCTATCATCCCATGCCTGCGCCCGACAAGCCACGTCGGCCGCCATTACGTCATATTGGCGATTGATTCTGACTCATTGCCTGTCTATATTGCTCCTATGGCCGAAGACATCAACGTATCGTTCGAGCATGAACTGAAACGACTCGAAAAGCGGGTCGACGCGCTTGTGCGGGTGTGTGATCAGTTGCAAGACGAAAATCGATCGCTCAAGCAACGGCAGGACGTTCTGACAGCAGAACGCGCGACACTCCTGCAAAAAAACGAACAGGTGCGTGCACGTGTCGAAGCGATGATTGGTCGGCTCAAAGCGATGGAACAGGGCTCCTGAAGCCGCAACCAGCGCATTCGGAATCGTGCGGCTCGACGCGTATGGAATCGTCCCTGCGGCGCTACAGCCAGAATTATGGAGTCCATTCGATGAATGAAACCTATGCCCAGGTGAGCGTCAGAATCCTCGACAAGGAGTATCAGGTTGCCTGTCCGGCAAGTGAGCGGACCGACCTCCTGGATTCGGCCGAAGTTCTTAACGCGAAAATGCGCGAGATCCGCGATAGCGGCAGAGTCGTTGGTCTCGATCGGATCGCGGTTATGGCCGCGCTGAACATGGCCAATGATTTGTTACACGCCCAAGCTCGGGACCGGGTGTTAGAGGGCGACATCAGCAATCGCCTCAAACTGATATCCGAACGCGTAGAGAATGTGCTCGGCGATTCCCGACAGCTGGATCTGTGACATACTGATCAGACCGAAATGGCGCCTCCTGCAGTGTTCGATACTGGCCTGGAAACCTTTCGACCCTAAATTACTACCTCGGGGTCGTGCACTGTCGGCAGCATTTGAGTAGGGCCGCGTATGCGGAAAGCCTGTTGCTGCCACGGCTGACCCCACCTGTTGCTCTGGTTCGAGAGCGACGGTCTGTAACGGCACAAGCGGGAGGCGCCTCCCACTCGCCGATCCTAAGCTACGAACGCCGGTTTTCGATGTGACCTCGAATATATCAACCACGATTGCCAGGGATCGAATTCAAGGACTGCGAGCGCGCCGCTCACTGTCGAAACAAGAACGCCTGACCGCGTCGGAACGTATCGCAAGTCGCGTCCTCAACTCGCATGAGTTCATGGCCGCCAGAAGCCTGGCCTGTTACCTCGCTGCCGACGACGAAGTCGACACGTACGCCATCGTGGAGCGCGCTTGGCGCGCAAAAAAGCGCATTTTTGCGCCAGTAGTCGATTTTCGGGGCAGAATGGTCTTTCGGGAATTGCTTCGTGAAACCGAGCTCGAAACAAATTCGTTTGGCCTCTGGGAACCGAACGACGGAGCGATGATTTCGCCAAATCGCTTGGACATCGTCATCACGCCAGTGGTTGCATTCGATGATGCGGGACATCGTGTGGGAATGGGAGGCGGCTATTTTGATCGGTGTTTTGCGTTTCTCGCACACCGTAACCACTGGTTTCATCCAAAGCTCATCGGTCTGGCTTTCGATTGTCAAAAAATCGAAAAAATTCTTTCAAATCCGTGGGATATAGGGCTTTATCGGGTTTTCACCGAGTCCGGTTGAGCACCGAATTAGCAATTTTTGTGACGTGATTCACGTCGCAAAAATGCGACGCTTTCAAATCTGTCTTCCCGCGACTGAAATTCCCTACCGTAATCACCGCCACCGTAAATGGCCGGTTTCGTAAATTTGTTTTGCAACTTGCCGAGCGTTCGCGCATCGATATCGGGAACTCGAAAACGATATCTGGTTGCTTGCATTATTTTTCAAAACAGATTGGCGTCCCCGACGCGCCGACTCGGACGTTTTCCGGAGACACTTAACTTGCTGGATTTTTAGGATTTGTTGTATATACTCAACGCCGGGTACCCGACACGGAGATAATGATGGCTACCAAGAAGAGAGCAAGCAAGAAAGCTTCGAAGCGCAAGGTCGCTAAGAAGCGCAAGGTAACGAAGAAGAAGGCGGCGCCGAAAAAGCGTCGCGCAGCGAAAAAGAAAAAGGCGCCCGCCAGGAAGAAGCGGCGGACTACTAAGAAGAAAGCCAAGAAAAAGGCCAAGCGCAAAACGAAGCGTAAGGCCAAGAAAAAAGCCAAGCGCAAAACGAAGCGTAAGGCCAAGAAAAAAGCCAAGCGCAAAACGAAGCGTAAGGCCAAGAAAAAAGCCAAGCGCAAAACGAAGCGTAAGGCCAAGAAAAAGGCCAAGCGCAAAACGAAGCGTAAGGCCAAGAAAAAGGCCAGCAAGAAGGCTTCCGCCAAGAAGTAGCGCTAGCCTTCAAAGCCTTGGAAGTTTGGTTTTCTTCCGAGCAAGCAAAAGTGCCCGCCTCAGGCGGGCACTTTTCGTTTTGGGGACTGCATCGTGGCAGTGTTGTCACCGATCCGCTAAGCTAATGTTTTGATTATGTTGACTTGGCCGGCCCAAAGCGCCGTACCCTACCGAGCCGATCTTCATGGACCAATCCGAGAAAAAACAGAATGTGGCCAGGGCATCCCTGGAATTCATCGAACCTGGAATTTCTCTTGGCGTGGGCACGGGCTCTACCGTTAATTACCTGATCGAGTTGCTGCCGACCGTACGCGACCGAATAAACAAGATCGTAGCCAGTTCGAGGGCAACGACGGCGCTCCTCGAAGCGCATGGATTTGAAGTGTCGACGTTGAATGCAACGGGTGACCTTGACCTGTACATCGATGGGGCGGATGAGGCGACAAAGCATTTGGAGCTGCTCAAGGGCGGTGGCGGCGCATTGACCCGCGAGAAAGTGCTCGCGGCCGCCGCACGGCGATTCGTGTGCATTATCGATGACAGTAAACTCGTGGGCAGGCTGGGCTCGTTCCCCCTGCCGGTCGAGGTATTACCCATGGCACAATCATTCGTGGCCCGAAATTTCGTCAAATTGCGTGCGCGCCCGATCTGGCGCGAGGGATTAGTCACCGACAACGGCAATCACATACTCGACGTGCATGATCTGGTAATTAATAACCCGCTGGAGATGGAAACGCGTCTGAACCAGATACCGGGGTTGCTGACCGTGGGAATTTTCGCGCACAATGCAGCTGACGTAATGTTGATAGGCAACGACGACGGGGTTCGGGAGATACGGCGCTGAGCCCGGCATCAATGCCCATCGAAATACAAAAAGCCTGCTGAAGCGGGCTTTTTGATTCTGGCTGGGGGACCAGGATTCGAACCTGGGTTGGCGGAGTCAGAGTCCGCAGTCCTACCGCTAGACGATCCCCCAAAAGCTTGTCAAGTCATGGACCGTAATTCTAGTCGGCGGGGAACAGATTGACGAGCGTCTTCGCGCTCGATCGACGCCGCATATTCCCGGTTGGTCGGATCTCAATAGCAGCACTGCTCGCCGTGCGGGCGCACCGAATGCGTCCAAATCGCTCCCCGCGATACTGTCGAACCTGGGGTTGACGGAGTCTCGGTCCGCAGTCCTGCCCCTGGAAAATCTGCCTTGGTCAGCCGAATCTAAGCCGACGGGCTAGCGTTTTGAATACTGTGTGGCGCGTCGCGCCTTGCGTAGACCGACTTTCTTTCGTTCCACTTCACGAGCATCACGGGTAACGAATCCCGCTTTTCGGAGCGTCGGGCGCATGGACTCGTCATACGCAATCAATGCACGCGTTAATCCATGCCGAATCGCGCCGGCCTGGCCGGTCGTGCCACCGCCTGTCACGGCCACCGTCACATCGAACTGGTCACCAAGGCGCATCAATTCGAGCGGTTGCCGCACGATCATTTGGGCCGTCTTACGACCGAAAAACGTATCCAACGATCGATTGTTCACCGTGATGGCACCGCTGCCCGGCTTCAGATAAACACGGGCGGTTGAGGTCTTGCGGCGGCCCGTACCATAGAAACTAGTATCACCCATTATTTCGCCTCGCTGCCGTCAGTATCGAGCATCAAACATTCACTTCGAGTGAAATCGGCTGCTGCGCCGTATGATCGTGTTCAGGACCCTTGAAAACACGCAGCTTCGAGAACATCTTTCGCCCCAGGGGACCGCGCGGAAGCATACCTTTGACGGCATGCTCCAGAGCGCGCTCCGGCGCCTCATCAAGCAGTTTTTCGAGCGAAATCGATTTGAGGTTACCGATATAGCCCGTGTGCCGATAATAAATCTTGTCCTTGAGCTTATTGCCCGTCACGCGAATCTTCTCTGCATTGACCACAACGACATAATCGCCCGTGTCGACGTGCGGCGTATACTCGGGTTTATGCTTGCCACGCAGACGATGCGCGATCGCCGTCGACAATCGGCCCAGGGTCTTGCCGGTAGCATCCACCACGTACCAGTCACGGCGTACCTCGGCTGGCTTGGCAACAAAAGTCTTCATCTGTCTCGATCCGTCCGGCTACTTATCTGCAGCCTGCTGTTGATGCCGGCTCCTGGGACTGGAGTGGCCCGGCACGTCCGCGCGCGGGAGCGTGGAAAGGCGCGGAATTCTACTTGAGGGCCTTGCCCAATGCAAACGACAGTGGTATCGGGGAGACGGGAAGAAGCGCCCCTGCCCGGGCGCTTTTTTTTCTATTTTTCAGGCACTTGTCTGCGGACATACGGATCCGGAGCGAAACCTGCCAGCTAGAATGTGTATTCCAGCGAGATTGCCGTATAAGTATCCGTCTTCTCGGTCAGCGGCGGTACGTCGCTGTTGTTCTTGACCGTATAGGAGGCAACGAGCGCGAGGTTCTCGTAGAGTTTCGCCGAGACTGCCGAGATCGACTCGAGGTAGGTATTCTCCTGCCCGGCCTCGACCACGAAGTCCTGCCGAAACTGTGCCGTTTCGCTGAACTGCCACGTGTAATTCAATCCGCCGCGAAAAATTGTCTCATTCTCCTTGGTACCGTCAATGCGCGTCGACTGACGGGCACCGACACCGGCTTCGATATTGAGCTTGTGTATGTCTGTGTTGATTAGGCGACGCCCGTACCCTACCGATTGGGAAAATTGCGTGTCATAGCCGCTAAATCGATCCTTACGCCAGTTAAGCCGCCCGAACAGGAAATCTTTCTCGGACATATTACGCTCGCTTTTCCAGCCCAGCTCGTAAGCCTCGGCCGTGGTCTCCTTGTTTTCCGCCGCGTTGATAGCAAGCGCCGTAAGCAAATGCTGCCACGGACCGGTCTTGTAGCCGAGTTGAAAACCAGAATTCAGGTTCGAGTTCTCAGTATTACCCGTGGTTGCGAGGTAACCAAGCGATGCTTTTCCCGACCAGGGTCCCTCCTCGTCAGCTATCGCCAGAATCGGCACGAGTGTCAAGGATAAGATAGTGAATGTGCGGCGCAGAAACATACGCAGTCTCCTTAACGATTAGAATTCTCCAATTTCACCCTTCGTCCCAAAGCATATTGCCGAGCGAACTTGTTGTTCATACGTGGCGCCGTGGGTTTCAAGCGGGCGGAGTATACTTGGTGACCACGGTATCCGCGAGTATTCGAGAACTCGTCCGATGCAATTGTCTGGCATCTATGCATTGCTATAATGCAGGCATGCGAGAGAGACGATTGACTCTGCTCGACCGTTTGCTGTCGGGCGTCAACAATGCACTGCGAACCGTTGGCGCACCTGCCGGCCGACCCGCGCGTGACAATCCGGCGCTTGCGATCGACGAAGCCGAGTTGAGCCGCCAGGAAATTGCGCATGCGGCGGGACTGATGCGCGTCAATCACGCCGGGGAAGTCGCGGCACAAGGCCTTTACCAGGGGCATTCGGCCGTCGCTCGCGACCGAGGCCTGGAGAAAGACCTCCAGCAGGCCGCCGATGAGGAATTCGATCACCTTGCGTGGTGCGAGCAGAGACTCGCTGAACTCGGACAAGGCCGCAGCCGCCTGACGCCGGTTTGGTACGCCGGCGCGTTCACTATCGGTGCTGTCAGCGGCATCCTGGGTGATCGTTGGAGCCTCGGCTTCATTGCGGAAACCGAGCGACAGGTGTGTTCGCACCTGTCCAGCCACCTCGATAGACTTCCCGATAATGACGGAAGAAGCCGCGCGATCGTCGAGAAGATGCGCGATGAAGAAGCCAGGCATGGCCAGAACGCGATTGCAGCCGGAGCTCGGAAATTACCGCGACCCGTTCAGCGGCTCATGGCGTTGACGGCGAAAGTCATGACCAGGACTGCCTATTGGTTATGATCGAATGCGTTCACGAACAGATTTATCATAGTCGCGACCCTAAGGGCGTCGCATCGGCTGTAGGGCCTTCGGTACACGGAGACGGCGTTTCCAGCTAAAACACGGACTTAGCTTGCCCTTCAACGCCAACTGTATTAAAACGGGGGCAGCCAAGTCGAGGAACCATCCATGCAGACTTCAGCGAAGACCCTGAGTGACGTGCCGGCAATCAATCGATTTCTTAGTTATTGCCGAGTTCGAACCGTACCCTCCAAGACCGTCATGATTCACGCGGGTGATCTGCCCGACGTGCTGTATTACATCGTGGACGGTTCTGTCGAAGTCATGATCGAGGACGAGGATGGCAACGAAATGGTCCTTGCCTACCTCAACAAAGGCCAGTTCTTCGGCGAAATGGGGCTGTTCTACGAACAGCCGACGCGCAGCGCCTGGGTTCGCACTCGAACCGAGTGCGAAATCGCGGAAATGACGTATCCGCGATTTCGGCAAATCGCGAGCGAAAGCCCGGGGCTCATATTCGAACTCGCGACACAGCTCGCAACCCGACTCGACCGCACGAATCGAAAACTCGGCGATCTCGCGTTCGTTGATGTTACGGGTCGAGTCGCCCATGCAATCATGGATCTCTGCAACGAGCCTGACGCGATGACCCATCCCGACGGCATGCAGATCAAGGTCAGCCGTCAAGAGCTTAGTCGCCTCGTTGGCTGTTCAAGAGAGATGGCAGGCCGAGTACTCAAAGTGCTCGAAGATCAGGGTCTCGTATCCGCTAGCGGCAAGACCATCGTCGTCTACGGAGCACGGCCAAACCGAAAACTGTAACCGCCGATCCGCAGGAACTC
>Ga0224512_10001288_pt1 | contig 24558 bp, 20 predicted proteins | sample SF_May12_sed_USG_4_FD_169103 | JGI IMG/M metagenome (GOLD analysis project Ga0224512, IMG submission 169103) | Sediment microbial communities from San Francisco Bay, California, United States - SF_May12_sed_USGS_13 | ecosystem: Environmental > Aquatic > Marine > Sediment | place: USA... | reverse complement strand
GCCCTGTGATGAATCCGAAAATGCAGAGGAATATGCATCCTGGCCGGACTGCAACGAGCCGCTGCGGTTTTCATCCGACCTCGATTCGCTGACCTGCCCGGAACTGACGCGCGTGCTGGAGATGCCCGAACGCTGCAGGTTGAGGTAGTCAATCTGAAAAATTCGACTCTGCAAAGTGGCAGGCAGCACGACAAAACCGGTGCGGTTCTCCCGGTATGCATAGCCGTAGATCTCACTGATGACGTCGAGGACCTCGGAGACAGTCACGCTTTTCATTGACAGAGAAACATTTCCGGAGACGTCCGGATGCACAACCATGTTGTAGGAGGTGCCTTCGACAAGCGCCATAAAGAAGGCTTTGGCAGGCGTCTCATCGGTGTTTACGTCGAAGCGATCTTCGCTTTCGGACAAGCTCGGCAACTCGCTTGCAGCCGCAGGCACGCTTGCGGCTTCCACTTCAGCCGGTGCTTCGTAGGGGAGGCTGGCCTCTTCAAGAGCGTCATCAATGACGGATTGGGTCTCCTCGCCACGCAGCATGGGCGTCGCACATCCCGCAAGGAATGTAGCGAACGTGATTCCAGTAATCATTTTCCTGATCATTGATCTATTGCTCCGATTTTCATCACTTTCGCAATCCGGCTGGCAGGAGCCGGGTAGTAAGCTCCTTGCCATTGAGATTGAGTCGTAAAGCATCTTTGTTAATCTCGATGACGATTGCGCCGTTGATCGAGTCTCCCTCGGTAACGCGCTGCCCGTTTACGATGGCAACGCGGCGTACCTTGGAAACAAGAATGGCCGATACATTGAAGGCCGTGGTCCTGCTGCCAGGCGACACGACCGCTTGTGCGGAGTAGGGGCGCGTTGGGTCACGATCCGGTTCGGCGCTGGCTGTTGGCACAATGCCAAGTAGCAATGCGGCCGTAATGGTGAGCATGAATAAGCAGTTACGCACCGATCCACTCCTCGTCGAGGCTCAGCGTGCTGACTTCGAGCCGCACCCGGTTCCGCGGGTATTCGAGGACCTCGAGTTCGAGAACCTGCCAGTAGAAACGCCACGGCAGGTTTTCGATTTCCTGCAAATAGTCGAGGCAAGCGCTGTAGCTACCTTCGAACTCGATCTCGAGACCGTGTTTGTAGAACGTTGCGGTACGAGTGTCGGCCGAAGCCGACAATGCCTCGGGGCTGAGGTTACGTATGCGAATCAGCCTCAGCTTCGATTGTTCTTTGAGGACACCTTCCATGACGCGTGCCATTTCTGCCGGGTCGATCAGTTCGGAGGCGTAGTCGCCAAGGCTTACGTTTATTGCATCGATGCGACGCTGAACCCGCGTGAAACGGTCCTGGTATTCGGTGCCGGAGCCCGAAATCTGCAGTACCTGGTCTTCGAGACTTCGATTGGCGGTTTCAATACGTGCCTGCAAGGCCTCGATTTCGGTGCGGCTGTTCGTCGCGCGCTGCGTCAGTGGCTCCATCAAGCTCAGGTACCACACCGAACCGAACAACATCAGTATCGTTGAAAACACGAGCAGACGTTCTCGCAGACTCAGCTTGTCAACACTCGCCTGCAGCCACGTCAGTCTCGTTGTTATTTGTGATTGTATTGTCATTGCGAATTAACCAGGTTGGCGATCAGTTCTGCTTCGCTGTCTACCGAAAAGGTCACGATGCTACTGCCGGGTTCCTCGGCGCCATTGATCTGAAACTGGTTAAATCGCTGCTCTGCGAAGGGCGGTTCATCGGCGAGATTCTGTAGATAAACCGGCACCAGTTCGCCGCGCAGCGCTTTTCCTTCCAGTCGGGTTCTGTCGCCCAGGGCGGACAGGTTGATATGGGTCAGCCACAGGCCGTCCATGTTCTGACGGGCCAGTGACCTCAAGTAACGTGAGAAGCCTTTGCTGTCGCCCAATGTCGATCCCTGCAGCAGGCTGAGTACAAGCTGTTTTTCTTCGAGTGAACGCGTCGCGTCATCCAGACGCTCTGACCAGGTCCTTTGGCCACCAACGTTCGCAATGATCGGCCGGATCGTTACAAGTCGTTCGACGGCGGCTGTTTCCTGCCTTGCAACAATCTGCGACTCACTCTCGATGCTGCTCACTTTCTGCACGGCGAACGCGTAGCTCAGGAGCATGGCGACTACGACGGCTGCGCAGGCTTTGAGCAGCGTCATGGCAGAGAAGATCTGTTCCTCGCTGCGGAATTCGGCCTGGTAGAAGTTAACCTGCTGATGCATCGTGATCGGTCCTATGCCGCCCGCGGCTCAGTTCTGAGCGCTGCGCCGATCGCCAGCAGGCAATCCGACTGTTCGGCCGTCGACATCGCAGTTCGGGTTTCAAACATTCCGTTCAGATCCAGGCTGCTTATTGTCAAGCCGAGTTCCTCATGCAAGGAATCCGCCAAACCACCAATGTTCGATCCGGGGGCCAGAACGAGCTCTGCTATGGGTCCGTTGTCGGAGTGACTTTCGTAGTAGTCGAGCGACCTTTGCGTTTCCAGCACGATCTTCGAAATCATCTCCGTTCGTGCGAAATCGTCTTGAGACACACCGTCCATCGCCGCAGTGCCCTTTTCGATTTGCCGGATCAGGTAGAGCACGCCCTGTCGCGTGACCGTGAGGGTTCCGTGATTTTTGGCAAAATGTAAAAAGGCGATACCGTCTGCATCCTGCGGCAACAGCGTCGCGATGTTGCGCGTACAAAGTTCCGGTATGTCGATGACATCCAACGACAATCCGGCGTCATGCAGCAACTCGATATGTTCCTGAACGCTGCTTCGCCGCGTGGCCACGGCATAAGCCATGGATTTGTCGTTTTTCGTCGACAGTTCCGGCATTGCGAACAATTCAATAACAGCCTCGTCGACCGGAAAATCGAGAAGGTCCTTTATTTGCCAGCGAATGGCCGATTTGACCTCGTCGGCCGGCACGTCGGGAACTTCGACCATGACCAACTGATAACTGCCGTTTGGCAGCACTGAGGTGAGCGGTGTGCGTCCGAATTGGATGCCACTGGCTTGTTGCTCCAATCTCCCTGGCCAGTCGTCATCGTTCGCGCGCCTGTCGACGGCTGCGGCGGAGAGCCGCATAGCACCATTCTCTTGGCGCTGCACATGAGCAAGCGCGATTCGCGAATCGCCGATCGACAACCCGCAATGGCCGCCGCTCGTAACGCGTTTTCTAAACCTCTGCCACATGCTCCGGGCCCTGTGAGTTATTTAACAGAATGCGGCAATATTATGGAGACTCACGCCCGGAAGCCGTGAGGGGGGTCACATTTCGGAGTTTGGGCCGCATTGCTACTGGACTCAGGTGCTTAAGCAGCGCTTTTCCGATGGCGACAACAGCCTAAAACCCGCAAATCGGGCTAGCACGGCAAGACGACAGGCCATCGGACCACCTTATATGTGCGGATCGAACCATGACCGTGGGGCAGCGAAAAAAGACGACTGAGACAAATGAATAGTGGGCAAACGCTGACTATACTTTCATGCGAATCAGCCTTGGCCTTGGAAAACTCATCGGGAACGACGGTATGGCAGCACACGACGATCCAACCTCGTTAAGCGAGTCGCTTGCCAGTCAGGCGACGATGCGGATCGCCCGGCTGCACAAGTTCGATGGGTTTTATACGCCGCTGGAGGAACGATTCGAGCGTATCAGCCGCCTTGGAAAACGCGCCATGGGCGTCAGGGCCGCCGGGGTTACGCTGATTGCGGACGATAAACTGTGGTTTAAATCCATCGTAGGTTGGCACATCAGCGAGTTGCCGATTGAGGACAGCCTCGAGCAGCCGATGATTGACAGTGGAGAACCGTTGATCGTGCCCGATACACTCAGGGATCCACGATCTGCAAAATCGCCCCTGGTGACCAGCGGCCCCAAGTTTCGTTTTTATGCGGGTTACCCGATACGCGACGCCGCGGGCAAGGTCATTGGCACTTTCTGTACTTTCGATACGCAGCCCAAAACGCCCGACGAAACGTTGCTCGAGACCCTGTCAGACCTGGGGCAACTGGCCGAACGTGAATTACTAACTGCAGAATTGTGGGACGCGCAGAGCCAGTTGGTAAGCAAACTGGGTTCTGCTCGACGGCAGGCGCTTCTGGACACCCTGACCCGGGTCTGGAATCGGCGAGGCGGGGTCGAGTTGCTCGAGTCGCTGCTCGAGGAATCCGAAACCAGCGGCGAGCGGCTTGCGGTCCTCATGATTGATATCGATTTTTTCAAAGAAATAAACGATAAGTACGGACATCCGGTGGGTGATCAGGCATTAAGAAAAATTGCCGCCAGCATTGTTGCGTCAGTTCGTCCCGACGATATAGTGTCGCGACACGGCGGTGATGAATTTCTCGTGATATTGCGAGATGCAGCGCCTGAGCATTGCAGGACGGTTGCAGAACGGATCAGCGCCAATCTGCAGAAAACGCGCCTGCGAACGCGGCAGGGCAGCGTATCTGTGACACTTAGCATTGGCATGGCAGTCTCTGCTGCCGGCAAGTCGATGACGGCCAAGAAGATCATCGAGCAGGCCGATCAGGCCTTGTACCACAAGAAGCAGAGCGGGCGCGCCGGGGCGACCCTGTATCCGGACGACATTCGCTAGCATCAAGCCTGACGCGGGTTGCGGCTCTGCCCGCAAGCAATCCGCACATTCTTGACAGGCATCACGGAACCATCTCGCTGCATTATGACATGCTCACCGGTCACAGAGTGACACGGCTCACAGAAACATGTTTGATTTCAAGCATCTACGATCCAGTGGGAGTGACCGCCTGGGGTTAGTAATGATCCTGGCGTCGCTGTTCGCAATCGCTTTGATCGTCGTGACGCTTCTCTGGCATCAAAAAGAATCTCAGGAAAAACAGATTCGCGCGCAAGGCGTCAGCCTTGCGCAAATGTTATCGGGCCTGCCGTACGCGCAGCTTGTCGCACCGTTAGGCCAGCAGAGTCTGCTCGGCACGATCTTTCAAAGTCAGAAAGATCAGAATTTTGCCTATGCCACGATTGTCAACAAGGAAAACCAGCCCGTATCCGTTGCCGCGGCGCCGGGAATAACTGTGCCGTCGATGGACTGGCCTGCCACTTCGGCGGGATGGCTGTCTGACCGTACCGTGACAACAGCAAAGGGCGAAAACATCATCGAGTTTCTTGCCCCTGTCTATGCGGATGGCGCCATCGCCGCGTACCTGCGTCTTGGTTACATTCTTCCCGGCATGGGAATTAGTTTCGAGCAAGTGCCGTTCTTTGCAACTCTGGCGCTAATCATTTTTCTTCTGACTCCGCTTTTCTACCTACTGGTTCGCAATGAGATTCGGCCACTCCGGCAGGCAAATGCACAAATATCAACAGCGATTGAAAGCGAACAGTTTCGCCAGATTGAATTGGGTGCAACGGAGGAGCTTAGCGATTTCCTTGGGCGATTCACTGCGTTTGTCGATTTCGCAAAGCAACGAATCGACAGTCTGGAACACGAACAAGAAAAACTGGTGACGTCGAAAAACCTGATTACCTACTCAAAGTCACGAATTGAAAATGTTCTTGAAGCGATCCCCGAGGCGGTCCTGATTCTCGATCAGTCAGGCAACGTCTGTTTTGCCAATCGTCGAATTGGCACAATATTGGGTGTCCCGCATGCTGACGTCATTGGCTCCGAACCGTCTGAGTGGTGTGATAACGCCGAATTGCTCGAAGTGATCTCCAGATACTCGGTAGAACCCGAAGCAAGCTATCTGTCGGAAACCGCGCGCCTGCAAGTGGGCGACAAGAAACAAAGACAGCTATCGATCAAGGCATATCCGCTTTTTTCACCTACAGATTCGACAAGTATTTACGGTTCATTGATCGTATTTCGGGACATCACAAGAGAATCGGCCATCCAGCGTCAACAAGGCGAATTCGTAGCTCATGTCGCTCATGAATTGAAGACTCCGCTAAATACCCTATCACTTTGCACTGAAGCATTGTTCGACGAAGGCGCGGATGATCCGGAAAGTCGGGTTGAGGCGGCCAATATCATGCACGACGAGGTCGAACGGCTGGCCGGACTGATCGACAATTTGCTGAGTATTACGAAAATCGAAACAGGGCAGATATCGGTCGAGCGACAGCGATTACGCTTGCACGATTTTCTGGAGGATGCTTTTGGGGTTGCTTCACGGAGCGACAAGGCTCACGACCTCACCTTTGAACTCGACTTACCGGCCGATGTGACCTCGATAATGGCGGATAAGGATCTGTTGCGAATTGCGATCAATAACCTACTAACCAATGCAGTGAAATACAGTTGCCCGGGCGGGGTTGTCAGTATGACCTGTGAAGAAACAGAACAAACTGTGCGAATCCTGGTGCGAGACACCGGTATTGGCATTGACCCGGATGAGCAGGGTCGGATCTTCGATCGTTTCTATCGTTCAGAAAACGCCGAAGCACGGCAGCGTAGCGGTCATGGCCTCGGGCTCTCTTTGGCACGCGATATCGTGCAGCTGCACCACGGTACGCTGACCTTTACAAGCACTCCTAACGAAGGCTCCGAGTTTGTTATCGAAATCTGGAAAGAAGCCGGACTGTTGAAACAGGTGATATAAGTCATGAAACGAATTCTGCTGGTTGATGACGAGCCGATGGTCCTTCGGGTGATGCGTCGTGCCTTAGAAAGAGAGGGCTATCAGGTTGATGTCGCAATCAATGGCGAAGAGGCTCTGGCGAAGATTTCAACAAGCTGTCCCGATGTGTTGGTCACGGATATTGAAATGCCACGTATATCAGGCAAGGAGCTTTGTCTGCAAATACAAGAAACGATGCCCGATCGCAAGTTCCCTATATTTGTCTCGACTTCACTAACGGCACTGGAGCATCGCGAATGGTCAGGCAAAATCTCGAACCTGGTATTCCTTGAAAAACCAATCAGTATTCGCAAATTAAGGTCGGCAATTGCGGAGTTGGTCGAGGCAAATCTATTGGCCGAGAGTTATGGATCATGAACACGCTAATCAGCCAGGATAGCTTCGAACGCTACGCACAACTCCTGCGCGCACTGATTCCGGATGCGGCGGGACTGGCACTTTGCGACGGCAAAGGTAAGACGATCTTCCATCAGACAATTGATAATGCTGAGATACTGCCGGCAGTCAAGCAATTGTGTAATCGACATCCTGACTGGGTTTCGGATCTGCAGTGCTGTCAGTTTCATGCCGTGCCCGGGGATGGACGATTCCTGTCCACCGCAGGGCTGTGTGATGCACAAGGCGAGCCGGCCGCGGCACTTGTGGTATTGCTACCCGCAACCGTGCAGCAGGCTGAGATTACTGCGGCACTCAAGCTTTTGGTCGAGTCCGTTGAGCATGAAATAGCGCTAAACGCGGAGCTTGATTTGATGACGGTTGAGCTGACTGAGCGCTACGAAGAGCTGAACCTCGTTTACCATACAGAAGACCAGGTCAATTTCTTTCGGCAGGGTCGCGAGGCCCTGCAAAATCTGACACAAAACTGCCGTGACTACCTCGACGTCGGCCTGGCGGTGCTTATTCTCAAGGATAAGGGGGTGACAATTTCCTGCAGTCATCCAGATGAGTCAATTGTAAATGTGCCGCGTGTCAAGTTGAAGTTAGCGGACAAGCTCTACTCCTGGGTACAGGCACACAACGAGACTTTGGTGATCAACGATATGTCAGATCCGTTGGCAATCAGTCTGCTCCCTGGCGTTCCCTACAGAGTTCTGTGTTGTCCGATAATCGATAAAACAGGTGGCGTTGCGGGAATGCTGGCAACTGTCAATAACTTCTCCAAAGCAAATTTCGTCAATAGTGACAAGAACCTTCTGCAGGTCATGGCGCGCAAAGCCGCAAAGATTGTGATCGCCAACTATGACGACCTGACGGGTCTCATGAACCGAAGTGGTTATGAGTATTTCCTCGACTCTGCTCTTATGCAGGTGCAGTCCACGGATATAGAAATAAGCCTGTTGCACATCAACATAGACCAGCTGCATGTCGTTAACGATACTGTGAGTCATGCGGCTGGCGATGCGGTGATACGCCGCGTCGCGGCCATCGTTGCGTCTCATAAACGGGATTGCGACACGTTCAGTCGGCTCGGTGGTGATGAATTCGGCTTGATATTGCACGATTGCTCATGTCCAGACGCAACAGAATTCGCGGAGCGAATTCGCAGGAAAGTCGAGGATTCTGGCATTCAATTTGAGGGCAACAGTTTTAAGGTAACCGTCAGTATCGGTGTTGCGCTGCTATCTGTAGCGAGTGAAAGTGTTGCGCAGGCTATGGGCACTGCCGAATTGGCATGTTCGATGGCCAAAGACCAGGGCCAAAATCGCGTCGAGACCTATCATTCAGATAATGTCGACATGATTCGTCGTGAAGAACAAATGCACCTGGTCGCACATATTCAGAGGGCCCTGGTCGAGGATCGTTTTGAACTGTACTGTCAGCCAATTCATGCGCTGGTACCCGGTTCCCGGCGTCACCACACCGAAATATTGCTGAGACTACTCGATGAAAGTGGCGAAGTACTCGCGCCTGGCAACTTCATTCCCGCGGCAGAACGCTATCATCTCATGCCAGCCGTTGACCGATGGGTGGTCAGAAAGACATTAAGCATGTTGTCGGAATTCGACGAAGATTCGATCCTTCGCGGCATTTACGCCATTAATCTTTCCGGGCAGTCGTTTAATCAAAAGGACTTTCTCGACTTCATCCATAAGGAAATCGAGAATTCCGGTGTTCCGCCTGAATGTATTTGTTTTGAAATAACCGAAACTGCAGCGGTAGCTAATCTTGCCAAAGCGGTGTTATTCATGAAGAACTTGAGAGAACTCGGCTGTTCGTTTTCGCTGGACGATTTTGGTTCCGGGATAAGTTCATTCGGCTACCTCAAGAGCCTCCCGGTAAACTACCTGAAAATCGATGGATCGATCGTCAAGGACATCGTTACTGATAAGGTATCTGCCGCGATGGTCGCCGCGATTAATCAGGTTGGGCATACGATGAAACTGCGTACGATAGCGGAATTTGTCGAAAATGATGCAATTAAATCGTGTCTGACTGAGATTGGCGTGGACTACGTGCAAGGTTATGGCATTGGCAAACCAGAGCCGTTTTCTGGCCGTCTTCGTGAGCTAATGACCAGCCCGTCCAAGGTGGCGTCGTGAGCGCCACGGCTGAATCGGTCGCTGCCAATATCGTTCGAACACAGACCGGCGCAATTACTACGCTTCGGCCTACGCAGCCACTCACGGAGGAGGCGGTTCTTAAAGAGCTTCATCAGTTGATCGAACAGGCCCTCGAAGCTGGCGAGCATCAAATAATTATCGACCTGGTCGGCGTACCTTTGCTCAATAGTGCAGCGCTCGAGGAATTTCTTAATTTCCAGGACCAGTTAATTCGAGTGGGCGGCTGGGTCAAAGTGTCACACGCCAGTGCAATTGTTCGGGAAATATTTCGAATTACCGATGTGGACAAATACATCAGTATCGTCGGTGAAGAAGCGGCCAGTGAAGTGAAGCGGGAAGACACGGCGCCGTCCGCGAAGCGGAAGCGACTCGGCGATCTGCTGGTGGAAGCGGGGCTGGTGACCGCAAGTCAGGTCAACGAGGCCCTTGAGCAACAAAAGAAGACCGGCAAGCGGCTCGGCAGCATTGTCATCGCAAAAGGCTGGGTCAGCGATCAGGACGTACTGCAATTATTGAGCGAGCAGCTGAATGTTCCTTATGTACGCTTGCGCTCCCGCATCTACGATCCTGATGTGATCAGGCTTCTCGAGCGTGACATAGCTCGACGCCTGAGAGTGTTGCCGCTATTCAAGGTCCGTGGTGTCTTGTTCCTGGCGACGGCAAACCCACAGGCAATGCCGACTCTCGATGAAGTCGAGGAGCGCGTTGGCTGCAGTGTGCGGCCGATTCTAGCGGCCCGCGAGGACATATTGCGGGCCCTGAATGAGCAGGCGCCGGGCGCCGAATATGCAGCTGACCTGCTCAGTATGGTCGACGAAGATTTCGAGGTTATCGACAGCGCTATGCCCGATGACTATGCCGCTATCGACGAAATGGCGGGCGCCAGTCCGGTCATTAATCTTGTGAATTCCATGATTCAGCGCGCCGTTAGTGATGGCGCGAGCGATATTCACATTGAAGCGTTCAGGACGCATTCCAGGATTCGCTATCGTATCGATGGGCTCTTGTACGAGTTTCAGGCACCCAAAGTCGAATTGCATGCACCTATTGTCTCTCGCCTCAAGGTTATGGCCAACCTGGATATCGCGGAACGGCGTTTGCCACAGGATGGTCGCATCCAGGTATTCACGCAAGGCCGCTCTGTGGACCTACGATTCAGTTCTCTGCCCGGACTGCATGGCGAAAAAGTCGTGTTGCGAGTGCTCGACAAAGATCAATCCGTTTTTGACCTGGATAGTCTTGGCATGTCGGCATCGAACCTGGAAACTTTCAACAAATTACTGAAATTGAACAATGGCCTGATTCTCGTCACCGGTCCGACCGGCAGTGGCAAAACGACCACTCTTTACAGTGCGCTGAATTTTCTGAACAGCATCGAAAAAAACATTGTCACGATTGAAGACCCCGTTGAATATCAAATGGACATCATTAACCAGAACGAGGTGCGAAATGACATCGGCCTGAGTTTCGCGAAACTCCTGAAGCACGTCCTGCGTCAGGATCCGGATATCATTATGGTTGGCGAGATTCGCGAGCGCGAGACCGCCGAAATTGCAGTCCAGGCTGCTTTGACGGGGCACCTGGTGCTGTCGACCTTGCATACGAATGACAGTATTGGTGCGGTTACACGCATGATCGACATGGGGGTCGAACCTTATCTATTGTCTTCTGCCCTTATAGGCGTCGTGGCCCAGCGCCTGGTTAGAACGATATGCCCGTCGTGCCGCACGGAATCGATCGCGCCGCCGAATATCATTGAACATTATGGCTGGCAGGATCGGGGCAGGGTTCGCCTGTCTCGTGGCAGGGGTTGTCACTTATGTTACGACTCGGGCTATAAGGGCCGCATGGGCATCCACGAGACGCTGGAAACGGACTCCGAGCTGCAGAACCTGATCATGTCCAATCCGGGGCGCGATGATTTGACAGACTTCATGGAAAAACGCGGCATGGTAAGCCTGTTCCAGGACGGACTGGAACGAGTGGTTGAGGGCCGCACCACGATTGAAGAAGTCTCACGGTCGATTTCGGTCTAGGAGCAGTCTGTGCCAATAGAGCTGCACGATACTATCGACAAGCCGGAGACAGCGCTGCCGGAAAAAGCAGCGCCCAAACGGTTGTTGTCCTTAAGCACGAAAGTCTCAGCAGGCGAACGCAGGTTTTTCACCGAGCAACTTTCTTTGATGCTCGAAACAGGCGCGAATCTGCACCAGGCTCTGCAATTGCTGCAGGAGCAAAGTCAACAGCCGGCAATGGCCAAGGTAATCGAAGACTTGCTGGAGGACGTAGCGGGTGGGCACTCCTTCTCAGCGGCATTGTCCAAACACCCCGAGGTATTCTCGACAACCTACGTCAACCTGATCGCGGCCAGCGAGGGTGGCGGCTTCGTTCATGAGATTCTTGCAGAGCTTCTGAATATGGAAGAGAAGGCCGACGAGCTGAATAATACAGTGCGTTCCGCCCTTGCTTATCCGATCTTTCTGAGCCTGTTTTCCCTGGGTGTTGTCGTTTTCGTACTGGTCGTCGTGTTTCCGAAATTCGCTGTAATGTTTGCAAAAATACATGATCAGTTGCCGATAACAACAATCGCACTGATGCACGCGAGTGATTTCTTGCGCAGCTTCTGGGTGCATACGGCAATCACGCTGGCCGCGGTGACGATGTTGGGTCTTCGCTGGGCACAGAGCCCAAATGGTAAAGAGACGCTTGACCGACTAAAAACCACGCTTCCCGGTATCAAGCACGTATACATGCAAATCTACCTTACCCAATCGCTACGCGTGATGAGCCTGTCGCTTGCGCATGGTGTCAACATAATTGACACACTCAAAGCGACTCGCGAAGTAGTGGGAAACCGCGTGCTGCGGCGATTCTTTGTCACGGTCGAAGAACAGGTTCAGCAAGGCAATGGCGTCGCGGCCGGGTTCAAACGACACGACCTGATTCCGCTGCTGGTCCAGCGGATGGTCGCGACGGGCGAGGAAAGCGGCAATTTGCCGAAGGTGATGTCACGACTCGCCGAATACTACGAGCGCGAACTGACGAAACGGCTCAAATCGCTGTCCAAAATGGCCGAGCCGGTCATGCTCATGGTCATGGGCGTTATCGTCGGCATCATTGTCAGTTCCCTGATACTTCCGATCTTCAAGTTATCGAGAGCCGTCACTTAAGACCGACCGTGTGACTTGCGTCTCACTTCCCGACATCCTTGGCTAAGTAAGCGGGTCGGTTTGGGAAAGTGTGATGTGTTTACGCGTTATGTCAGCTCCAAAACATAATAATGCACTCTGAATTTACTACAGATCGTTTTTGGAGACAGTTCATGAACAGCTCAAAATCCTCAAAGCGGCAGTCCGGTTTTACCTTGGTCGAATTGCTGATTGTAGCGATTATTCTGGCGATACTTGCGGCCATCATTGTTCCGCAGTTTGCATCGACAACGATCGATGCTCAGGAGTCCGCACTTCGCGCGAACGTGACAGCCATGCGTTCGGCAATCGACTTGTATCGTCAGCAACACGGGGAATATCCAGGTGTGAACACCGCTGTTCCTGTCCCGGCCTGCACAGGCACGGCCGGAACCGGTGCGGCTGGCACTCAGCAAGCGATTGAAGATCAGCTTACGCTGTATTCGAATGCGGCGGGCGGGACCTGCAGCGTCGCCGGTACGACATACCCATTCGGCCCCTACATCCAGGAAGACGTGCTGCCGACCAACCCGATAACCAATGTCGGTGTTGTCGCCATCGTCTCGACGGGTGATTTGAACGTACCAGCGGACGTCGCGGGTGGATGGAAATACGACACCGTAGCCGGGAAGTTCATCGTCAACGATTCGAACCTTGATTCCCAGGGTGTTGCTTACTCAACCTACTAGGTCGGCAAAAGCGTAGGCCGCGAATAATGGGGCTGGCCTGCGCGCTCTGTGGGCCAGGATCCTGATATCGCATGAACGGTCCGCTCAAAAGTACTCGCATATTCGAAGCTCCGAATGAACCGCCAACACGGTTGATGTCGTTCTGGCAAAGGAGCCTTGGTTTCTTGTCAAATGTGTGGACGTCGACCGGCTTTAACGAATCGTCGCTTTCGCGCTACGCCGAGCGCACGATGCTGACGGAAACCCGCAACGGCATCACGGCGATGGCACTGCTGTCGCTGCTGATACAGATTGCCGCCATTGCGCTCTATCATAAACTGGGTGTGCAGGGCGGCTTCCTGTATACCTATGCTCTTTTGGCGTTGTTGTCCGTTCATGTCATCGTGTCGGTGAGATTTGTCAATGATTTATCGGCACTCTATCTGCTTGGCATCGTACTGCTGGTAATCACCGGCGTTGCGATCATGTCGATTGCACATCGCACCGGCTCGTTAAACGCTACGCTCATGTCGAGCATCGTGTTCTTGTTCATGGTTATGCCGCTTGTGCCCTGGGGACTTCGCGAGGCCGGCGTCGTTGTCGGCCTGACATACATAGCATTTACGTTTTCATTCCTCAGCGTGGCGGGCCGCTTCGAAGCCGAGACCTTGTGGACAGTGCAATTCCTGATTGTAGCGTCGGCCGCGACAGCCATGCTGACCATCGCCCGCAATACAGTTGTTCGCAAAGGCGATATTCGAGCCAAATTCCAGCTGGAGGATGCACATCGCGAGCTGCAGCTGATATCCACCTGTGACCCCTTGACCGGCGCGCGGAACCGACGCTTTATCGAGCAGAATTTTGACGATTACGCGCGACGATGTCACGACGGGCAGCAAGCTGTGCAGCTCGCATTGCTCGATATTGATGACTTCAAGTACTTCAACGACACTTTTGGGCATCATCACGGCGATGTGATTCTGAAACATCTTGCGCAAGTGTTCATCGATTCGCTGCCCGGAAATTCTCACCTGATTCGGCTGGGCGGCGACGAATTCGCCGTGGTCTATTCAGGTGATGGCTTTGAGCGCCTGGTCAAGCGCTGTCTCGATCATCTCTATACGGACCCGGTGCTCCTGCAACAGAGCGATGGCTTGCCGGTGACGGTCGCCGTCGGTTTCGCAGCCGGGACTTCGGACCAGCTCGCCGACTTAACCGAGTTATACAAGAATGCAGATGAGGCCCTGTACGTGGCGAAAAGCAGTCGGGAAAAGACTACACCCGAGGAACGCCGGCTCGCCGCCGAGCTCTTCTCGACAAGCGCATTGGGAGTAAAGGCATGAGTGCGGTGAGGCAATGGCTGGATCGTCGACGGCCGGAGCCGAAATCGGCCGCGCATGGGCCGATCGGCGTGCATTTTACGCAGGAACATCTGCATTTGGTGCAACTCGAGGCGCTTGCTGATGGTGGCCTCGGTGTTCGCTGTCATGAATCGCTTGCCTATCCGGGAACCCGCACAGAACTGATGGCATCCCCCGCAGCAATTCGCAAACTGGTGCGCCGCGCAATGCGTGCTGGAAAATTCCGCGGCAGAAACGTCGTGTCGGCGATGCCGCCAGAACAAGTACGCGTCATGTCGCTGTCCTACCCGGCCAATTCATCCGGCGAAGAAGCAGGCAGCATACTGAAACTGATGGCCGATCGCGTCAATGGCACCCTGTCAGACTACGTCATCGACTACGTACCGATAAGAATGAGTTCGCGTGACGGAGAGCGACTTGCTTTGGTCGCAGTCAGCCGCCTCGAGGATGTAAATAATTACCTGGAAAACCTGCGATTGGCAGGGCTCGAGGTCAATTTTCTCGAGATCGGATCGCTGGCGATCAAGCGACTGATCAGTTCCGGATCTGCAACGGAACTGCACGACCACGTGATTGTCATCAACATTGGCGAAACCACGAGTCACATTACGACGATATCGGGAAAACGCCTGCTCGCTGACCAGGAAGTGCAGTTCGGTGAAGCTTCGATCCTGAATGCAATTGCGAAAACGCTGGATCTGACGACAAGCGTGGCCAAAGAGCTTGTCTTTACGAACGGCCTGGATCGTGCGCGAAAAAACTCTGAGAGAGCCGATGACAATTTGAACAACGAAGTTGTCAGGACGCTTGTCGAAATTGCAAAGCCCGAACTGCTCAAGCTGGTGCGAGAGATAAACCGGGCATTCCTGTTCGCTGACTCTGAAAGTCATGGCGACGCGCGAAAACGAATATTTATTGTCGGTGGCGCAGGGCGATGGCCCGGAATGGCAACCCTATTGGGCTCGCTCGCGAAATTGCCGGTAGAGAGTCTGGGCCGCGAACATATGCCGTTCGCAGGCAACCCTGAGAGCATAGCGACACTCAGCGATCAGCAGGCGGCCGAATTGTCAATCGCGGTCGGTCTGGCGTTGCGCGGGATGTCGGCGCATGAGTGACATCGATCTCATTCCACAGGCGTATCGCACCTGGCTGTGGCAGGCACGCTGGATAAAGCGTTCAGCACTGTTGCTCGGTGGCCTGGCAGGTCTGCTGATTGTGAGTTCGATGGCGCTTGGTGTTGCAACAGCCAACGCGAAATCACGGGTTGAGGCACTACAACAGCGGCAAGCCGTTACTGCCCAACAGAGGGCCGACATGGAGCGATTGGGCGTGGAGAAATCCGAACTCGAGCAACAATTCCATTTGTTGTCGGGACTGCGTAGCGGTGCTGCTGCCGGGGATATGTTCGTTACGATCGATCGCGCTTTGACAAGCGACGATGTCTGGTTTCTCGAGTGGCAGTTTCGACGGGCCGGGGTTATGGCCGGCGAAGACGTCAGGACGGTAAATACCGGATACTTCATTGTTGTCCCTGATGGCGCCGAGCAGTTGGCGGCGGACGAACTCCGCGTGCAAACCCATATGACAATACGCGGGCAGGCGCGCGACCATTCTGCTTTGTCGGGTTTTGTGCGGCGCCTTTTTGCGCAGCCCGAAATTGATGATGTTCGAATTCTAAGAACAGCTCTGAACAGCGGGCGCCAAACGAGCATAGTAAATTTCGAACTTGCGGTCGTACTCAATACCAACGTGGGGGCCAACTGATGCTCGCTGCGTTGAGTCGATTCGACAAAAGGGAATTTACGCTTATCCTCGCGGTTGCCGTTCTTGTGGTAATGACGCTTCTGTTCACGTACTTGGTGGTGCCAAAGATCAAGACATTCCGCGGTATCGCCAAGACTGAAGTTACGCTGCAAAAAGTCGTTGAAAGCGGCGACCTGCTCGATACGCAGCTGGCTCAGCTGCAGGGCGACATCGATGTATTGCAACGCCGGCTGCATGGCGACATGGCCAGCCTGCCGGAGAAAGAAATAGAAGCCTATGTAGTCGGCAAATTGCAGCGGATGTCGTGGCAAAACAACGTGCAACTTGTCGGCATAGAGCCATCAGACGGCGCCACGATTGAATCATTTCATGAAATTTTGTTCCGCGTGAGTCTCGCTGGCGATTACTTCGATATGTACCAGTGGTTGCGGGAAGTCGGTAGCGAATTGGGCTTCGTTCTGATCAAGCAGTACGAAATGAAACCTCTGGACAATCTCTCGCAGCAACCGCGCCTGTCGGTGACATTGACGATGGCGACCTACAGGGCGATGCAATGACGATTCAACACATAAACGCGATGCTCCTGACGCTTGCCATTTCGTACTTAATGCCCACGCTCGCAGCGGCAACGGAACCGCAGGTCGAACTGCAGCGGAATCCGTTCGCGCGGCCGGCAGCGGAGGAGTTGACCGTCGATGCAACAACGGTGAACCAGGGCCTGTCGGTGGAACGCGAACCCGGCTTGCGAGCGGTACTTGTTGCCGGAAAGAATTCGCTTGTCGACATCGACGGCGTAATTTTGCAGGTCGGGGAGTGTTCAGGCGCGTATTGCCTGCTCTCCGTCGAGGAAGGCAAGGCACGTGTCAGGCGAAACGACAAAGAAATCGTATTGTCGTTGTACGAACAGGATAATGGTGACGAGCGATGATCATGCGAAACAAGAATAGTCGATTAGCGAGTTTTCTCGCGTCCTGGTTTGTATTGCTCACGCTTTTTACCGGCACGGCTTATGCGCAATCGGACGAACCATTGATTTCATTGGCAATGCGCGACACCGAACTCGCCGAAGTCATGGAAATGCTGTCCCGCGCGGAGCGGATCAATATCCTGCTGTCCGAGGGTGTAGGCGGAGAGGTGTCTTTCAGCCTCTATGACGTGCCTTTAACTGAGGCCATTCGTTCCATCGCGAATGCGGCGGGCTATGCGGCCGAACGACGAAACGGCACCTATTTCATTGTCGAGCGCGACGAGGCAGGCTCCTACGCCGCAAGTGATCTGACGGACATCCGAACCTTTCGTATTCAATATGCCGACCCCGCACAGCTGCAGGGGATGCTAAGCCCTTATCTGTCTGAGTACGGTCAATTGACCGTGCTGCTCGAGAACAAGATTTTGATGGTTGAGGACACGCCGGAATTTCTTCGTCGCATCGCGGCGCTAATAAGGGATATCGACCGGCAGCCGAAGCAGATCCTCATAGAAGCCAAGATCCTGGAGGTGACGCTCAATTCGGAAGACTCCTACGGCATAAACTGGAGCGACTTTTTCCAGAGCGATGGCGGCGACGGCAGTTACGGGACTCGTGGGCTGGAAGGTGCCGGAGCATCGGGCTCCAGCGGCCTGTTTTTTGAGGTCGCGAACACAGACCTGACTGCGATGTTGAGCGCACTCGAGCAAAATGGTCGAATTCGCACCTTGTCGACGCCGAAATTGCTGGCACTGGAAAACCAGGAAGCATCGGTTATCGTCGGCGACCGCCGAGGGTACACAGTAACGACCACGATCAACCAGGTTACCTCAGAGAGCATCGAATTCCTGGAGTCTGGCGTGATCCTCCGCGTGACGCCGCACGTCGACAGTGAAGGTCGCGTCATGATGGAAATTCACCCGGAGGTGAGCACCGGCGTGGTGGATGCCAACGGCATACCGTCGCAGACAACAACGGAAGTAACGACACAATTGTTGGTTGGCAGTGGACAAACAATATTCATTGGCGGCCTGATCAAGCAAACCCAGACCGAGTCACGCAAAGGTGTGCCGGTTCTCGGTCGCATACCGGGCATTGGATTATTGTTTTCCAGTCGCGAAGTGACCTCGGCGAACACAGAGACCGTTGTCGTGATCACGCCGCGGGTCATTGGCGACATCAACGGACCGTGGAACAGTGAACCACAATCGGAAATTGAAATACTCGAGCGAAAACTACAGAAACGCGCCAGCGATATTGATGTTGAGATGAGTCAGTCCTTTTTCGAAACCGATTCGGCTGGAGGAACAGGCGGCGTCGCAGGGACGAACTGATGCCTGTCGGAATTTTCGCGAATACGACAATGGCTGGCGCAGAGCGGAGCGTGCCACGATTTGTCCAGGGCTACACACTCGTGGAGTTGCTTGTGGTTGTTGTTGTCGTAGGCCTGGTAGCGACGGTCGCAATGCCTTCTCTATCGTCAGGCAACGCCGCAAAACTGGATCTCGTGGCAGCTGAAGTCGCGGACGCTATTCGTTTCGCACGCGCCGAGGCGATGAGGCTTGGAGTTGCGCGGGGCTTTCGTCAGCAGTCCACTGCCAAACGGATTCGGGTGTTCAGAATGGATACGAACACCACGCCTGCAACGCTCGTGTACGACATCTACCAACCGATCGACAAGCATATTTACGACACGGAGTTCGACCGGCAACCCTTCGCGTTTACAGGCGACATAGTCCGAAACGCGACATTTAACGGCACCTGCAACCAGACCGGGAACATTTTTTTTGACGCCAACGGCACACCCTGGTGTGCAGACCCGGACAATGTACTCCTGGATCAGTTCGACGTAACGCTAACACTTGGACAGGCCTCCCGACTGGTCAGGCTGGACGGCATCACCGGCCGGGTGACGATCCAATGAACAGGTTCAGGTGCTATCGCGGCGGACAATCGGGAATCTCCTATATAGAAGTGTTGATCGCCGCCGCACTGATTGCAGTAAGTCTTGTGCCAATGATGGATGCAGTACGCACTGCAACCATCGGTGCAGGTATCCATGAGGATGCCGCGGTACAAAACCTGCATTTGATCGCGACGCTGGAAGATGTACTTGCCGAGCCATTTTCATCGCTTGCAGCAGCTGCGGCAGCGGCAGGCAGTGAGTCCACTCTGACCAGCTATTCGGATTTGGCGGGATCGAATAACCGTAGACTGGTCTTTCTGTCGTTGTATGACGGTGATAACGCAGATACAGATAACGACCCTTTTACGGGCACGGATCAGGGTCTTATGTGGGTGCGTGTCGAGATTGAAGGCACCGCACAAGCAATCGAAACACTCATCAGCCAATGACCGGGTATCGACAACAACGGGGCGTCACGCTTATCGAGCTACTCATCGCAGTCGCTATGGGTGCTCTAATCGTCGCAGGCATGTCCGCCGTCATGGTAGGGCTTACAGAATCGCAAGCGGCGATTCAGGAACGTAACCGCCTGACGGAGAACGGTCGTTTCGCCATGGAACGCATGGTGCGTGCCGTTCGTGAAAGCCAGTACCTCTTCTTACCCTTACCCGATAAGCCAGACACCGACTGGCGTGAGAACGTACGCGAAGAAACGGTGCCCGCCTCGCCTCCCGAGGGCAGCAGCACCAAGGCGACCGCCGTACTGGCAGTCGCATTGGGCGCCACGGTAGACCTCGATGCCGATGGTTTTCCGGATGCGGACAACGACCGCGACGGGCGTATCGATGAGGACTACCCGGCGGACATTGCTTACGACTTCAATCCTGGCATCCACCTCATTGATGATGGCGGCGGTGGCAGCGTTGACGAAAGTTTCTTTGATAATGATGACGATGAACGCCTGAACGGCAATGACGAAGATCCAATCAACGGCGTCGACGACGATGCCGACGGAGTAATTGACGAAGACCCTGGCGCCGACATGAATGGTGACGGTGCTCCGGGCGTCGCAGGCGTCGATGATGACGGCGACGGTCAGGTCGACGAAGGCGCCGCTGCCGACGATGATGAAGATGGCAGTGTTGACGAAGATTGGCTGGATGCAGTCGTTTTTTACTTACAGGGTGATTTGCTCATAGAACGTCACCCGGTTCCGTGGGACGAAACCGCCAACGGGTTCATTAGCGGCCGTGATTTCATTGAGAGCGCAATCGCCGAAAACGTCACACGATTTCGGGTCGAACGTCCGCTCGCAAGCTCACCAGGCTCCCAGCTCGTTGACATCACGCTGGAACTGACTGACCCGGATAGCAGCGAAACAGTGAACCTGCACACGCAGATCCGTATTGGAGGCGCGCTGTGAACAAATGGGGACATTCTGCTTTTTTCCGGGGACTGTCTCAGGGACTTTCCCCGAAGGGGACTGTCCCCATTCGCCGCCCCAAAAAGCAGAATGTCCCCATTTCTAAGCAGAAAGGCTACGTCCTTTTTACCGTAGTTGTCATGCTGGTCGTCGTGGCCGTAATGACATTCCTCGTCAGCTACGATTCATCGCTCAAGGCAAGTATGCCGGCGGGTGAAGCGGAGGCCTCCCGCGTCGATTACGTCACCGAAGCTGCGATGCAGCACGCATTGTGGCGGGCTGGCAACAATGCCTGCATGGGCGACGTGACGATACCGGTCACAACACTGGGCCCTGATACCTACAAAGCCGCCATCACCGGCGCTGCTGCCGGGACCCTGTATACGCTGAGCGCCGATCAGGACGCGTGGATTCGCAGCGACAACGTAACCCAGAATAATGGCAATAGTGATCAGAAAATTAGCTTCAACAGCGGCACAATCGAACAGGCCCTGTTTCGATTTGATCTCATGCCACTACCAGCCGACGCCCGGATCAATTCCGCCACTGCCTGGTTCCACATCAAGACCACGAACGCGCACCCTGAGGGCCCGATTAAGGCATACCGTGTGACGGCCGACTGGACCGAATTCGGCGCTACCTGGGAGACCATAGGGGACAAGGTCGAAAGCCTGGAATTGGCGACGATACCAGCTCAGTCAACCGGTGGCGTGTGGGTCCAGATCAATCTGACCGCGCAGGTCCAGGCCTGGGCCAACGGCCAGGCCAACTACGGCATTTCTCTGGGCTCAACAGCCGAGGGCCTGAATGCCGTATACGTGAGCCGGGAAGACCCCAGTAATCCACCGCGCCTTGAAGTGGTCGTCGGCAGCGGTCCCGATGCGCCGCTTACCGTTCAGGCCACCGGCACGCTCTCTAATGGTGTAACGCGTGTTTCGACTCGCCTCAATGCCAACGCGTATCAACCGGCGTCGACTTATGTGTCGGAGCCCGGGCCCGGCATCGTTGACACTTTCGCATTCGCGTTCAAGGTCAATAACAACTACGGCTCAAATGCTACGATCGAGGTTGGCGATGAAGGCTCGGAACGTTTGACCCTGATTCAGCCCAACCCCGCCGCAGTTCCGCCGGGCAGCAAGGTCGTCTCGGCTGAGCTGGCCCTGAATCTCGAATCGGTCTTTTCGGCTGCGGCTGGCTCGACGGTTTCGGCCTACGCAATGCTTGAGCCATGGACTGAGGATGGCGCCACCTACGAAACATCGGACGGCAGCACATCATGGCAGTGGCCTGGCGCGTATGACGCCGCGAACCCGGCGGGTGTCGTTCCGTTTGAAGCGGCAGTGCCGGGGTGGCACTCATGGGATATCACTCAACTGGTACAGGGCTGGGCGAGTAACAGCAGTCCGAATAACGGCCTTGTGCTGGTCGGAAAAGGCATCAACAACGCGCGTTTCACGAGCAGCGATGCCGCCGATACTGCGCTGCATCCCAAAATCACGATCAAGTACGCCTGCGAATGCGGCAGCGCCTGCATGGCACCGCAGGGCTCTGGTGTGATTCTGTTGGTGGTGCCAGCCGGCGGTAACTTGAGTCCCTACGAATTAATGCTGCGGAGCATGTTCGAATCCTGGGGTTTTTCGGTCAAGACAATAGGCGCCGGTGCGGTAAAAAAGAGCTTTGACGATCGCTTCTTACTTGATGACGTGGTTTTCGTGGCGGGGACCAATTCCGATGTCGATATTGGGAGCAAACTGACCGATGCACCGATCGGTGTGGTCAGCGAGCTGGGGGCCCTCAATGACGAGCTTGGGATCGCCTCGAGCAGCGCCGCGCCGGTGGGCGCCACGATCAATATCAGTGACAGCAGCCACTACATCACACTGCCCTTCGCCAGCGGCCCGCTGGATATTTACTCCGCGGCCATGCAGGGTCTGGCTGTGGCCGGCACTCCGGCGCCCGGGCTGCAGACGCTGGCGGACTGGAGCGGTGCGGGTGGCCCGGTGGTGCTTGATGTCGGCGGCGAATTGAGCTTTGGCGGGACGGCGGCGGGGCGAAGAGTGTTATTGCCGCACGACGGCAGCAAAATCGATTTTGCCCACATCAATGGCAACGGCCGGCTGATCATGCAACGCGCCCTGCAGTGGGGCACCGGCAATACCGGTGGTGCGCCGGCCCTTATTTACCGCGACGAATTCAGCAATCTTAACTGTAACGCCGCCGACTATACCGGCAGCGACGGCACCCTGGACTGGAGCCCGTGGGCCTGGGCCGAAGGGTTCGACGATGGCAGCTCCTGCACCGGTAGCGTGATACTGACGGAGGACGATGTTGTTCCCGATCCGAATAACTACCGGTTGCGCATCTCCGGCAACACTCGCTCAGTCGAACGAACCGCCGATCTAAGCGCCTTCACGACCGCGTGGCTGAGTTTCGACTATCGACGGGAAGCACTTATGAACGGGGACTATGTGAGAGTTGAAGTCTGGGACAATGCCGGCGCTGCCTGGGTGGAGCTCGACGAATTCGCAGGCCCGGCGACGGATGCTGATTATCAAACGACCAGTTATGACATCAGTGCCTATATATCCCCCAATTTTGCCGTTCGTTACGATACATTTGGCTTGGGTCCGAACAACTATATCTACCTCGACAACATTCAGATCAGCGAAACAGCACCAGCACCAGCACCGCCCCCGATTTCGCTGCGTGTTCTGATGATTGTCGGCGACCTGACGCTCTCCGACAAGGACGTTGGCTACAAGGCGCTGATCGAATCGTGGGGTTACGCGGTCAGCCTGATCGATGACGGCGACAGCCAGGCCAATTATGACATGGCGATGGATGCAGCCGACGTGATCCTCGCCTCCGGTTCGGCGTCGGGTGCCAGTATGTTGGACAAGGCAACGAACACGACCAAAGGGATGGTCAACGAAGTGAGCGGCAAGATCGATAACTTCGGCTTCTCCAGTAGTACTTCGGCGACCCATAATTTCGGTACGTTTCAGGTGACCAGCCCCACGCACTACATTACCGAACCTTTCAATGGTGGCCCGGTGCTGGTGTTTGATACGGCCCTGACCAACCCGGTACCAAGCGGTACGTTCGCACCGGATCTGCAGAACGTGGGTGAGGTCGGTGGCTCTGGTGTGATTGCGCTGGCAACACTGGATACTGGCGCGACGCGTTATGACAGCAACCCGTCGCCGGGGCGGCGCGTGCACCTGCCGTTTACCGTTGCAACAACGAGTAACCTGACTACGGATGGCAAGATCATTCTGCACCGTGCCATCGAGTGGGCGGCCGCGCCTCCACCTGCAACCTGCGACGCCGACTACGCGCCGGATACCAAGCTCGGCGAGTTCTCCACCAGCGCCTACGGATCCAACAACATCCAGGGCATCACCTACCTCCCGGAGGGCAGGAGTTTCAAAGAGGAACCCGTGCCGGCCGGCGGTGCCTGGATCAGCATCAATTATTCGGACGGAGAACTCTACATGACGGATCTGTCAGGGGTCCACCTGACCAATTTGAAATCGCCCAGCGGCGCTCCCACCGGTGTCACCTATGTCGCTTCCGGCACCTGGGCCGACCACCTGGCGCTGATCGATCAGAGCGTCGGCGAGGTCCAGTACATGGATCTGAAGGGGAAGCTCGTGAGTTCCTTCTCCACCCTTGCCTACCCTTCGGTGGTGCCTACCGACGTGGCCTTCATCGGCGCCACCGCCAGTGGCACCTACGACGACCATCTGGCCGTCGTCGACTCGAACGTGGACATGGTCTACCTGGTGACCCAGAGCGGCAGCGTGGTCTCTTCCTTCGATACCTCGGCTTTCTCGACGAAATCCAACGGCATCGTTCACCTGCCCGGCAGCGACAAGTTCCTGCTGGTCGACTGGAGCGCCATCGCCTATATCGTGGACTTCGACGGCAACGTCCTGCGGCAGTATGACTCGGACCCGTTCGGTACCACGGCACCCGAGGCCATCACCATCAACCCCCTCACCTGCGATCACGTCGTGGGCGACGATACGCCGGACCTGGTGGTGACCCTGAACCAGTCGGGTGGCGGCGGCGGTGGTGGGCAATATTACCTCGACCAGTT
>Ga0224512_10001287_pt1 | contig 24571 bp, 20 predicted proteins | sample SF_May12_sed_USG_4_FD_169103 | JGI IMG/M metagenome (GOLD analysis project Ga0224512, IMG submission 169103) | Sediment microbial communities from San Francisco Bay, California, United States - SF_May12_sed_USGS_13 | ecosystem: Environmental > Aquatic > Marine > Sediment | place: USA... | reverse complement strand
ATCAAGCCACCCTGTCGAAGAGCTTGACGTGATTTGCTGCGGCGCGGCATCGTCCGCCGTATCGCTGTCAGTTTCGTCGCGGTCAGCTGAATTCGTGTCTTCGACCACCTCATCCTGGCCGCCATCCCAGCCTTCAGGCCAGGCGAAACTCAAGTCGTTTTCGATTGCATCGGACTGCGCGTCAGTGCGAACTTCCGCGACCTCGCTGATGTCCTGCATTATCGCAGCGATGTCTTCGTCGCCGTTGTCTTCGTAAGCCTCCTGGATGACACGTGCGAATTCCCCGGATATGGGATCTGCTGACAGCAGAATTCGGGGTTCAAGCGCTTCCAGGCGATATTGGTTTTCGGCGGGTATGAGATCGTCTTCAATGAACGCAGTATCATCATTGCCGGGCAGAGGCAGCTCTGCCTTGCCGGTCAATGCGTTGGGGAATAATCCCCTTACTTTTGCGCTAATTGTTTTTATTTTTTTTGTCTCTAGCTTGTTCGGGGGTAATCGTCTAGTGGTAATTACCTACGATGCTCCGGGTAATTACTTACGTACTCCCGGCGACCTCAATAGAAACATAACTCACGGTTATTCACATAATTAGCTTAAATTCCGAAAGCTATTTTTATTCTATTTTTCAATGGTTAAGCAGCTATTCCTCATCGCTTACTGAATAGTCCTTCTCCGAAATCTGCGCAAAACTGCCCTCTGTGCATCGCTGACTACTCGTTTGATGCCGCATTCAAGGACCCGAAAGCAATGTCGCAACGTATGCCACCGGGGATTGCGTGATCCTTGTTTTCGAGCTGCAACTGAACACGAAATGTATCGCTTGCAGCGTCGATCGTTCGATCAACAACCGCGACCTCGGCAGACCGAACAGGCACTCCCGGAAGGAGTGGCGTTATGTCGGCAGGTGTTCCAACCTGCACGGAACCGAACTGCGCTGCCGGCAAAATTATTTCGACGTTAAGTGGATCCACCTCGGCAATGACCATTATCTCTCGCGCACGGTCTTCTACCGACTCACCGGGGACGAGCAATATTTCAACAATCACGCCGTCGACAGGGCTGCGAATGCTTCTGAGCTCCAGTCGCCTGGCGGACCGATCACGCTCAATTTGCATCAGACGCTGATTGTCCAGCGCCACCTGGAGTTCCGTCTCAGCAAGCCGAACGTCGGTATCAGCCTTGTCCTTATCATTGAATGAAATCGCATTGTCTTCGTAGAGCTCAGTTATGCGATCACGCTGCCTCTGCATATACTCCAGTGTTGCCTGTTTTGATTCGACATCGCCTTTCATCTTCGCCCTTGCATCCGCAAAATCGAGTGCAATGGTTTCGAGCGAAGACTCCAGTTTTGCCACTACCTGGCCTTTACGGACAATGTCGCCACGCCTGACAAGGACCTTTTCGAGAACGCCTTCTTCGCGGGTACTCAATTCGGTTACTGAATGCGGTTCGATCATGCAGTCATATCCGGACAGATCCTGTGCCTGGGAATCGCCAAGCGGCGCCATCACACCGAAAATGGCGAGCCCACATATGAGTTGATTTTTTTTGAGTTCTGACATTTTTGCCTCCATTCTTATTCTCCGCGCCCGCTGAATGCGAGCATGTCTCCAAGATTGTCATCCAGTTTCAAAAGGTCCTTGCGCAGCCCGCTGTGGCGCTTTTCCGCCGAGTTCTGTGCGACAGCAACGAGCAGCTTTACGAGTACACTTGGGGCGGGCTGCTCGGGCTTTGCGACACGATCGAAAAACATCTCCAGCCACTTTCCGGAAAACTCGCCAAAGAGTTCGTCTTCCAGCGATAAAATGACCTCACAGCTGCCCGGGTCACCCTGTCGGCCAGCGCGACCGAACAGCTGCCGATCGATGCGACCGGCATCGTGGCGCTCCGTCGCCAGAACGTGAAGGCCACCGAGGTCCGCAATACCCGGTGCCAAGCGTATGTCCGTGCCCCGCCCCGCCATATTGGTCGCGACGGTAATACGGCCGGGCTGTCCGGCCTGGGCGATGATCTCCGCTTCCTGCTGGTCCTGCCGGGCATTCAATACGCGATGGACCAGCCTTGCCTTATCCAACTCACGGCTGAGCACTTCTGATGCCACAACCGAGCGCACGCCTATAAGCACGGGCCGACCCTGTTCGTGCAACTCACCCACGCGCTGGACCACAGCGTTCCACTTTTGCTCGGCTGAGCGATACAGGCTGTCCCCGATAATGGTGCGCCGAGTCGGTTTGTTGGTCGGAATCGTAACCACGTTCAGCCGATACACAGACCAGAGCTCGGAAGCCACCTCACGCGCCGTTCCGGTCATACCGCCCAGCCTCAGATAGCGCTGAAAAAAGCGCTGATAGCTGATCCTGGACAATGTCTCCTGGCGCCCGCTGATTGCACAACCTTCCTTGGCTTCAACCATCTGATGCAGCCCGCGCTCCCAGGATCGATCCTCCATGGTACGGCCCGTATACTCGTCAATAATCTGTACCTTGCCGTCCCGAATCAGGTAGTGCTTGTCCAGTTCAAACAGGTGCAAAGCGGACAAGCCCTGCCGGATGAGCTCTTCACGGCGTCGCTTTCCGGACCAGACTCCGCCTAGCGATCGCGCCATGCGGGCAATGTAGGCCTTGCCGAGGTCTGTCAATTCAACCTGCCGGAGCCTCTGGTTAATAGTGAAATCTCGTGGCGATTCGAGCAGGCGTGCAATCCGAACTGCGTGTTTGAACGTCTTTTCCTGGTCATCCATGTTCGAACGGTTCGAGATGATCAACGGAGTCCTGGCCTCATCGATCAGGACGCTGTCAGCCTCATCGACGATTGCGAAGCACAAGCCCCTGAGCAGCAATTTGCTGGTTCGAGGCGTCTTTGTATATAAGTCCTCGAGATTCAGGTGCAGCGCTCTATTTTCCTGGCCCAGCAGCATTCGATCCTTTAGATAATCAAACACGATTTGCTTATTCGTGCAGTAGGTAATGCTGCGACTGTAGGCCTCGCGCCTCTGTTTCAGATCCAATCCTTCCGTGATCGTGCCAACGGTCAAACCCAGGGCGCGATACACCGGGCTCATCCATTGGGCGTCCCTGGCAGCGAGGAAATCGTTGACGGTCACAACATGAACGGGAATGCCGGCCAGCGCGGCGGTCGAGGCCGCCAGCGTCGCTGTCAGCGTCTTGCCCTCGCCCGTCTCCATTTCGGCAACCCTGCCCTGCAGCATGACCCAGGCGCCATACAGCTGAACGTCATAGTGGCGCATACCCAGTCGCCGCGAGGCAAACTCTCGCACGATCGCAAACGACTGCGACACGAGGGCACCGCGTAGTCCAAGTGCATAGAGATTTCTTCCAAGCTCCCGGGCACGTGCTGTGAGATCCTGATCATTGAGCTTATCGAGTCCCACGGCACACTCATCGACAGCGTCGATGAAATGCTGGTAACGAGGATTCCGGCCGAGCACATACTGGTGCATTTTGCCGGATGCGGCGGCCGCCATTTTGTCCAGCATGCCGGCGCGGCTTTCCTCGCGCTGCGGATAGACGCCAGCGAGTATTCCCGGTCGGTGCAATATGGCGTCAGACACCAAATTGCCTCAACAGTAGTTGTCTCACTGATCGATAGAGCTGCAGGCCGATCGGCTCGTAGCCGTGGTCAAACCTGACGTACACACGATTACCGAGGAAATCGGTGGGTGCCTCCTCGGGCAGAACCACCTCGAACTCGAACACTCGCTCAAGAGTCTTCGTGCCCGCGCTATCGCGCGGATCAACCGCAAAAGAGCCGCCGCCCGCGGTCCCGAGCGCGGCCGTGGGTAATTGTTGTGTCCCACCGGGCACGGCACGGCGCAACGTCGCTTCAAAACTCTCGCCGCCCCAGCCGCTCTGGAGCACGTCAATTCGGCGAATACGCTCCCGCAACAATCCTATGTTGTCTTGTGCGACAACGGCCCGAACCGTCAGGTGATCGGACGAGTCGACGATGTAGGCTACGATCTGTCCCTTGTTTACAAATCGGCCTGGCAAATCCTGCCGCCGCGGCGCAGTGAAAATTCCGGCGCGGGGACTCCTGATAACCAGATCCGCAACCTGTTCGCGGGCACGTTCAAGATCGCCAGTTGCTGCGGCAAGCTCTTCACGCAGAATGGACACCTGAACCTGCCCAACAGTCTGAGCCTGCGTCAGCTGCAATCTGATTTCGCGCTGGTGCGACTCGAGAAGTTCGAGGCGGGAATCGAGAAACGGATCGCTGGCCACAATGAGGGCATCGCCCTCTTCGACCGGCGTTCCATCCGCCAGCAGTACTTCCTCTATGAAGCCATCCACGCCGGCACGTAACTGGGACTGCTCTGGCGGCCAGACCACTCCCTGCGTGCGAGTCCAAAGAGGGATAGGCAAAACGAACAGAATTAACAGCAGGAGCGCCGTGATGCGCAGCGTTACCGACACCGCCTTCCGCCGATTTTTCCTGAGCCGTGGACTCGAGGCCAGAAACTTTATGCTCTTGCCGATGGGGATAACCGCCTGGGTGACAATGGCCCATATCGCAAGCAAAACACCGACCGCGAAAAACCGGCTGCCTATGTACAGCACGATGACAGTCATGATGAACACACGGTAGAGGAACGCCGCGATCCCATAGAAAAGGAACCAGTTGCGTTCGCCCCGCGAATCGGCCGGCGATACCGCATCCTTGGAATCGAACAGATAGCGTTGAATCAGGTAGCCGAGATACTGATTCGAACGGTTGCCCAGGTTCGGGATTTCGAGGGAGTCCACGAGTACGTAGTAGCCATCGAAACGAAGCAGCGGATTGCCATTGAACAGCAGCGTCGAGACTCCGCTGATCAGCATCACATTGTAGGCAACGGTGTGCACCGCGCCGGGCTCTACAGAAAGCCAGACAAAAAGCGCGATTGCGCCCATGAAGAGCTCGGCCATAATGCCGATCGCGCCCACGAGTACTCGCCGGCGCTTGTCCCGAAAACCCCATGCAGATGACGCATCTACATACGGGACTGGCACCAGAACCAGCAACATGATGCCAATTTCATGGACTTCGCCACCCGAAACTTTGGTCGCATAGCCATGGAACAGCTCGTGGATGGCCTTAACAAACGGATAAACGAGCCACAGCAAAACGAGATTCTGCGGAGCAAGGGCACGATCGACGATGTTGTCAGTCAGCGCTGACCAGTTCGTCGCCGCCAGCACCGCGCCAGCGCCAACCGTCAATAGCCAGACCCAGGCACCGTACTTCGTAAATATGAAGCGGATGTAGGGCAGCGTCCTGGTCAAAAACCGGTCCGGATCCAGAAGCGGAAAACGCACAGCCAGCGGGGACCAGATTCGCTGTTTCCATTTCATCTTCACGGAGCGCCGATAGCGTCGCAACAACTCCCGGCTGTCGGGCGTGACATCGCAGATCAGGATGTCGGCGGCGTGCAACTGCCCGAGCAGTCGAATCACCTCATCCTGTGTCGGCGCCGCGTCGCCTTCCTGTTCATTCAAAGCGTCCCAGAGTTCCTGCACTGTCCGCTCGCCGTTCATCAGTCCGATGAAACGATAGGCGGCTGGCGTAAATCGGTGCGATCGACCGCCGGCATGATCCTGTAACACGAACCAGATCTTGCCTCTGTAATCGTGCCGGTGCAGCTCTGCATGCTGACGTAGCCGAGGCTTCAAGTCAGCAACGCGATACCATGATGGGCTAAATAGGGTCTCAGACATCGTTGATATGGCTTATGGCCACCAGGACCAGAAGAACATTCGGAACCAGGAGGAAATCTTGTGGGTCCATATCCAGACCAACCTGCGACTTCCTGCATCTATTTTTCCAACGCCCTCCATGCCGGGTCGCAGCATCGCTGGCGGTTTCGCAAGCAAACTCGCCTCGACCCGAAAATAATTGCGCCCTTCCTCCGCCGTAGAGATCGGCGTGATCTTGTCCACACGAATCTCGATCACGTCTCCAGGCATGCCCGTCAAAGCCAGCAGACCGGTTTGCTCCTGAATCACTTCACCGATATCGCGTTCGTCGACTTTGAGGATTACGCGATAGGAGTTCAACGGGGCCACCTCGAAGAGAATGTCTCCGCGCTCCACTGGCGCACCCAATGATTGGCTCAGGTCGCCGCTAACGACAATGCCATCAAATGGTGCCGTGACAATAATCCGCTTGAGCTGCTCATCCAGCAGCTTTATTTGAGCATCAGCCTGCTGTATCTGGGCAGCAAGTATTCCTGCTCGCGCACGGTCTCGTTCGGCTAGCGCCTCACTTTGTTCGCGCCGTCGTTGCGAGCGCTGGCTTTCCCACTTCAGACGTTCGAGCCTCAGGTCGCGATCGTCCAACTCGGCAATGGTCTGGCCCTCTGCCACAGTATCGCCGGCACGCACATCCGCTTTCGCGACATACCCCGCCATTGGAGCTGCGATAACTCTCTGAATAGTGCCCTCGAGCCTGGCGTCTGCCGTTACCCGATAATCGCCGTTCGCAAATGTTAAAAAGAGCAGTAACGCCACTGCCGCGGCGGTAACGACTTTCCTACCGTCATTGCCGGGTCCGGCCAGCTTTGCCAATTGTGCTTTACCGCTGTCGAGAGCCTTGCGAGGCAGCCACCGATCTTCTTTTCGTTTGATATCGAGGATTGGGCCGAGCAACGACGCCATATGTTCACAAAGCCGGATTGTCTTACTGTCCAGCGGATGACCGCTCGGCATTTCCAAAGTTATGGCGCCCAGCAAGTTGTCACCATCGGCAAAGGGCACTGTGCAAATCACGGCCTTGCCCTGATTCTCATGTAATTCGGCGTGTGCCCGAGTCACTTGCAGCGGGCCCTCCTCATCCACCGGGTAGACAATAGTTGCCTGCTGATCGATCGCCTCATCCATTACGGCCTCAATGGCCCGAATGAGGTTCGCCTTCTTGCCGAATGTCGCGCTATGGGATACACCCCTTACCTCGGAGTGTTTGCCGTTCATGAACCCGACACAAACGCGTTCGCACCCGAGGCGACCCGCCAGTTCGGTGGCGACAGCCGTCACTGCCTCCTGAAACCGCTGGTGATGAATGCTGGTTGCTATCGTTTCCAGAACGGTGATCAGTCTGTCGCTTGGCGGCGTCCAGTGACCCCTGATAAAAGATTCGATCCAGGTACAGCCCCACTCGAGACTCGAGATCAAGGCACGCATGTCTCGCTTCGGATCGTGCTCGATCTCAAAGGCAACGCTACCGTAAATCTTGTCGTCTACTTTGATCGGCATCGCAACGAAATCGTGCGTTTTGGGTTGATCCGTTGTTGGCGAGCTGCCAGCTTGTACCTGTACCTTTCGCTGTGTGATCGACTGCTCGGCAGCAGCGGCCAGTGATCGACTGCCAGACATTCCAGCCGGCCAAATGGCAACCGGCGCGAACGGGCCACGTTCCTTGGGCCCCAACACGACGACTGCCCGTCGTGCGCCTTTTATCAAACCACACTGAATCTCGAGCCAGACCGCCGCGAACTGCTCGGCATTACTGGCCTGCTTTAGTCGCGTCCACTGATCCGCATTTTCGGTACCAGCGTTTGTTTGATCGGCCACTTCACTATGGACAGATCCATCTGCCTCCGCCATCGGCTACCCCTTCAACTTATCGACTGATTTTGATTTGTTGCAGCGCTGCAATAGAAAGCAGTCTTTTTATTTTGATTTATAACGAAAAAATTCAGTGCACGCCTGCACTAATAAAAGAATACCGAGTCGATAGTCGAATGGCTATTACTTAAAAAGACGGCCTGATTGGCCATTATCGATCAAGGCGCTATTAAAGTAAGTGTTCAGACTCAAGACATTACCGTAAGTCAATGACAAATATACTAATTCTGAAGAAACGGCCGTCTGCCGAAGAGGCTATGTCCCTTTCTTAGATGAATTTCGGGCGTTCCTGATTGTAGAAAGGCCCTGCAGGAATTCGACCGATAACGGCAACGTCGGTATCGAAATGCGCTCGACGACGGCAAAACATAGGAGACTGTGAACTCCTACGACAATTAGATATTGTCGTTTAAACAATGCGGGAATTATTTTTCCAGGGTTTACCGACGGTTACATTTCTGCTGTATTAAAAGGTACCGGATTGAGTTTTTACCTTGGATTTCGTGGAGAAGCCGATGTGCGATGAGCTAACCGAAAAAGACAACGACGAGTACCTGCGCAAGAATAAACTGACAAGACGCAAGTTCGGGCAGCATGGCGTCGCCGCCGCGGTCGCCATGATGCTGCCGCCTGTGGCGAACGCAGTCGACGTCGTCGAGCAGGATGTCACGGTCGATACACCCGACGGCGAGGCCGATTGTTATTTCGTACACCCGGCAAGCGGCGCGCACGCTGCAGTTATCGTATGGCCGGACATTGTCGGCATTCGACCGGCGTTTCGGGCTATGGGCAAACGGCTTGCGCAGTCCGAGTATTCTGTCCTGGTCGTTAATCCGTACTACCGCACACACAAAGGTGCCGTGGTGCCGGAGGGCAAGACGTTCCGCGATCCGGGAATACGCGAATTGTTGATGCCGCATGCGCAGACATTGTCACCGGAAACCTGCATTACTGACGGTCGTGCGTTTGTCGAATACCTCGACCAACAACCGCCAGTCGATACCGCCCGCAAAATCGGCACGACCGGTTATTGCATGACCGGCTCCTACACGATGCGACTGGCAGCTGCCATTCCGGACCGGATCGGCGCGGGCGGCTCGTTCCACGGTGGTGGCCTGGCGACGGATGACGAAGACAGTCCGCACTTGCTGGTGCCGCAGATGAAGGCAGGCTTCCTGATTGCGATCGCCGAAAGCGATGACAAGCGCGACCCCGAAGCCAAGCAACTGTTACGCGACGCATACGATGCTGCCGGCCTGGAGGCAGAGATTGAAGTCTACGAAGGTACGAATCATGGCTGGTGCCCTCCGGACTCGGCGGTTTATCACGAAGCGCAGGCCGAACGTGCATGGAGCAGGTTATTGGCCCTGTTCGAACGGGAGCTGGCGTGACAACGCACAATATCTATCAGGTTGATGCATTCACGTCGTGCCTGTTCGGCGGCAACCCGGCGGCCATCTGCATATTGGACTCGTGGTTAGATGCCGAAGTCATGCAGGACATCGCAGCGGAGAACAACCTGTCCGAAACGGCCTTCATTGTTCAAAGCCATTCCGGCTATGATCTTCGCTGGTTCACGCCAAAGATAGAAGTTGATCTTTGTGGCCACGCTACGCTCGCCGCCGGCTATGTTGTCCTGCATCTGCTGGGTGAAAACATTGATTCGGTGTCCTTCGAGACAGTCAGCGGTACCTTGACCGTGCGGCGCGACGGTGAGTGGCTGTCAATGGATTTCCCGTCTCGTGCACCGACACTCGTTGCGGCGATTGAAGCCCTCAGCGACGCGTTGGGCAAGGCCCCCTCGGAAGTACACATGTCGAGAGACATCCTTGCACTGTATGACGACGAAGCGACTGTTCAGGCTTTGTCGCCTGACTTCGTCAAGCTGGCGGCCCTCGAAGAGGGGCTGGGCGTCATCGCAACCGCGAAGGGTGACACCGTCGATTTCGTATCGCGGTTCTTTGCACCCAAGGCAGGAATTTCGGAGGATCCCGTAACCGGTTCAGCACATTGCACACTAGTTCCGTTCTGGTCTGAGAGACTCGGAAAACCGCAACTGCAGGCAAGACAAATCTCGGAACGCGGTGGTGAACTGCTATGCGAACACCGAGGTGATCGAGTAACAATTAAAGGTCAGTGCCGACTATTCCTTAAGGGCACATTTGAATTTGAGCCGCACGCTCCAGGACTATAAGTTAATACTTATAATAACAATAAATAAGATTGAATTTTATTTATCGTTGCAAGTGTTACTTTCGCCGTCAGGAGACACGAATACCCAGCTGGTGTTCGGAAGTTATTTCCACGGAGGATTTTCGCGACATGTCCACGCAACACCCTATCGTAGCGGTAACCGGATCCTCAGGCGCAGGCACGACTACCGTCAAAACTGCGTTCGAACATATCTGCCGTCGCTTGAATGCCATACCAAGCATTGTTGAAGGAGACAGCTTTCATCGGTATGACCGTGCAGAGATGCGTGAAGTAATCAAGAAAGCAAGAAGTGACGATAAAAATGTCAGCCACTTCGGTCCTGAGGCCAACCTGATCGACAAGCTTTCAGATCTCTTCGAGCAATATGGCAAAACTGGCAAAGGCCAAAGGCGTTACTACGTCCATAACGAAGATGAAGCCGTGCTGCACAAGTGCCCGGCCGGCACATTCACACCGTGGGAAGAGCTCCGGGACGGCACTGACCTGCTATTGTACGAAGGGCTGCACGGCGCAATGGTCACCGAATCTCACGACGTCACTCAACATACCGATTTACTGATCGGCGTTGTACCGATCGTCAACCTCGAGTGGATTCAGAAAATCCATCGCGATACCTTGCAACGCGGTTACGCCCCACGAGATGTAACGTCGACGATATTGCGTCGTATGGAAGACTACGTGAATCACATAACGCCGCAGTTCTCTCGTACTGATATAAATTTTCAGCGTGTGCCCACGGTAGACACTTCAAACCCGTTTATCGCACGTGACATACCGACACCGGACGAGAGTTTCGTTGTCGTGCGCTTCCGTGACCCGACCAAATTCAACATCGACTTTCCTTACCTGATCTCGATGATCAAGGATTCCTTTATTTCAAGACGAAATACAATTGTCGTTCCGGGCGGCAAAATGCTGTTGTCGATGGAGCTGATTCTTATGCCCATACTCCAAGAGATGTTCGCGGCGGCCAGAGGCGGTTCCCAGAATTGAAGGCGACCCACTTCGGTGACGGAAAACCCGCGGCAGTGGTATTCGATCTCGATGGCACACTGGCTGACTCTGCACCGGACATTCATCACTCCTTGAATTCGGTATTGAACCAGCACGGCCTGAACTCGATCGAGCTGAGTTCGGTAACCCTGATGATCGGCGGCGGCCCGGAGCTTCTTGTCAGGAGAGCCCTGGACGAGCTCGGCACGGCCGCAGATGCTGGAGAAATCGCCGCACTGACCGCGGACTTCGAGAACGCCTATCTTGAACACGGCAATGCACTGACGAAACTGTTTCCGGGCGCCATAGAGTGCATTGCCAGGCTCGAAGGACATGGGATCCCGATCGGCCTCTGCAGCAATAAGCCCGAGCACATTTGCGATCGACTGCTAGCCGACCTCGATATCCGGAAATTTTTTGTTGCCATACAGGGTTCGGGCACCGGCCTGCCGAAGAAACCGCATCCCGACCCTTTACTCGCAATACTGGATCGCCTGGGCGCCAAGCCTGCGCAATCCCTTTACGTTGGTGATAGCAGCACCGATGTCGAGACAGCCCGAGCCGGTGACGTCCCGGTTGCGCTGGTCAAGCACGGCTATACATCAGAGCCGGCAGCCACTCTCGGTTCCGACTGGGTTGTGGAAAGTCTTGCCGATATCCCTTCAATTTGGCAGTAGTCTATTTACGGCCTCCGGACAGCAGCTTTTCGGCCTCCTCAACCAGCAATGACTTGAACGCGTCGGCCGCCACGGACAGTCGCTTGCCTTTGTGCAGTACGACATACCAATGGCGCTGAATAGGCATGTTTTTTACATCCAGCACCACGAGCTTCTTCAGTTTCAATTCTGTCTCAATCGCACCCTTCGGCAGTAAGCCCAAACCCAATTCTGCCTGGACGCTTTGTTTTATTCCCTCCAGGCTGCCCATCTCCATGCCGGTGGTGAGCTCCAGCTTGTTCTCGCGAAAGAAACGAAGCATGGCACCACGCGTACCGGAGCCCGATTCGCGAGTAAGAAAGATTTCTTTTTCCAGTTCTTTCAGAGCGATTTTTTTCTTCTTTTCCAGGCGGTGACCGGGAGGCGCAACGACGACGAGCGGGTTATTCATAAACGCAATGGCATCGACGTGCATCGCTTCCGGCGGCTGACCCATTATCGCCATGTCGACTTCGTTGTCAGCAACCTGCTTGAGCACCGATTGTTGCCGGGTGACATCCATACTGACGCCGACATCCGGAAATCGTTGATGAAAAACGCCGAGCAGTTTTGGCGCAAAATAATTTGCCGAAGAAATGGCGGCGATTCGCAGCTGGCCACCGGCAAGACCCTTCATCTTGTTTAAGACGTCGTCCATTTCATCGACCTGCTGCAGTATCGATCGGGCATAACGAAATACCTCTTCGCCGGCAGCGGTCAGATGTATTTGCTTGCCCAACTGCTCCGTTAGGGCGATGCCTGTTTGCTGCTCCAGTTGCCGCACCTGCATAGAAACAGCGGGCTGGGTGAGGTGTAGCGTATCTGCGGCACGTGTAAAGCTCAGGTTCTGGGCAACCGCAGAGAAGCACTGTAATTGTCGAAGCGTCAAATGCATAAGTAACTCTTATGTTGTACATAAAAAACAGTGAATATCCTTATACTACCTTATCGGTTACCGTGCAGGTCAACTATTAATTAGAAGGTATGCACGCATGGCACTCGACCAAACCAACCGATACGTAAACCTGAACCTCAATGAGGATGACCTCATCAGTGCCGGCGACCACGTACTGGTTGTTTACCATATGAAACCAAAACCGGGGTTTGGCAACTTTGTCGAAACGGCGGCGCATTTTGCTGCTGAATCGTCGACAGGAACGAACGTCGAAGTCTCCACGACCGACGACTTTACGCGAGGCGTAGATGCCCTCGTTTACGAGGCGCATGAGAGCAAGGAACTCATCAAGCTGGCGTACCCGGTTGAGCTTTTCGATCGCAACATCACCGATGGTCGGGCGATGATCGCATCGTTCCTGACCTTGGCAATTGGTAACAACCAGGGCATGGGTGACGTCGAATACGCAAAAATTCATGACTTCTATGTGCCGCCGAGGTACTTGCGGCTGTTCGACGGGCCGGCTTCCACGATTTCTGACCTGTGGCGTGTGCTGGGTCGACCGCATGAAAACGGCGGATTCATCGTAGGCACGATCGTGAAACCAAAACTTGGGCTGCGCCCTCGCCCGTTCGCAAATGCTTGCTATGACTTCTGGCTTGGCGGCGATTTCATCAAGAACGATGAGCCCCAGGGAAACCAGACATTTGCACCGCTCAAAGAAACCATTCCGTTAGTTGCGGATGCCATGCGACGGGCACAGGACGAAACCGGCGAAGCCAAACTGTTTTCGGCCAATATCACAGCGGATGACCACTACGAGATGGTTGCACGAGGTGAGTTTATCCTCGAGACGTTTGGGGAGTTCGCAGACCATGTGGCGTTTCTCGTCGACGGTTATGTCGCGGGCGCTGCAGCTGTGACAACCGCCAGACGACGGTTTCCGCAACAGTACCTGCACTACCATCGCGCCGGCCACGGCGCGGTAACATCTCCGCAAACACAACGCGGTTATACCGCCTTCGTGCATTGCAAAATGGCGCGGCTGCAAGGCGCCTCCGGAATTCATACCGGAACGATGAGCTTCGGCAAGATGGAGGGAGAAGCAGCCGACAGAGCAATTGCCTATATGCTCGAACAGGATAGTGCTGACGGACCCTACTACCACCAGGAATGGTATGGCATGAACCCCACGACACCGATCATCTCCGGAGGGATGAACGCACTGCGCATTCCTCAGTTCTTTGCCAATCTCGGCCACTCAAACGTTGTTATGACTGCCGGTGGCGGTAGCTATGGCCATATCGACGGCGCGGCTGCCGGAGCCAGGTCGATGCGCCAGGCCGAGCAGTGCTGGAAAGAGGGTGCAAACGTATTTGAATTTGCCCGTGAGCACCACGAATTCGCGCGTGCCTTCGATAGCTTCACAAGTGACGCCGACCAGTTATATCCAGGGTGGAAGCAGGAACTCGCGCAATCAGCGTAGCGGCCGACGCTGCTCCGCGGAGCTCATGGCGATTGCGTCGCGATGTTTTCGTCAAGATGTCTGCGGCGTTTTAGCCACCGGTAAACCGGCCATGACACCAGGGTCAATACCAGGCCGGACAATGCTGACGTCGGGTTAGTCATGCCAACAAACAACGCGATCGCTGTCCACCCCAGGCCGCAGATTATTCCGGTCGCTGGAAACCCCCAGGCGCGAAACGGACGTTCTGCATCCGGTTCTTGTTTGCGCAACCGAAATACGCCAGCGATCAGCGCGACGTACATGACCATAAACAGAATGGCGACGAGATTCAGCAAGAATTCGAAATGGCCAACAACAATCAATAAAACGATCATTACCCATGACAAAATCACTGCGCCAGCCGGCGTTCCTTTGTCAGTTACCGACGTCGCCCTGCGCGTACCCAAGCCATCGGTGGATAGAGAGTAGAGAATTCTGGAAACGATCATGTATTGAAGGTTGTGGTGAGCCAGCAGAATGAAGACTGCGGCTACGATGATTACCGTACCGGTACCGGCACCGAATACGAGATCCAGGGCGCCAGCCAACGCGAGATCGTGACCAGCCAAAGCAGACAAGGGTACGCTGAGTACAATCGCCAGGTTCAGGGTCAGGTAAAGCGCAATGATGATGAGCGCACCCTGAATACTGCCCATTGCCACGGCCCTTCCGCCTGATTTTACTTCCTCGCCGAAGTAGCTCGCCGCGTACCAGCCGTCATACGTATACACGACCGCTGCGATCACCAAACCCACCGCTGCAAATCCAGGAGAAGCAACCGCTCGATATTCCTCGGGCGCGGCGACTGCCCCGCCGTTGACGAAAAATCCATAATATAAGGCCGCAGCCAGAGCAATCATTATCAGGCCAATGCCAAACGAAGCGAATTTCTGAATACCGCCACCGAGTTGCGTACCGCCGAGTTGCAGGATTGCAAAACTGGTTGTTACCAGCAGCGCAATGACCGTCTGGTGCGGTGCAACCGATGGCACAAGCATCGCAAAATATTCAAGGAGTACCACTGCTTTTAATGCAACAGAGGCACAGTTGGCAACCCAGTCCGTCCAACCAATAAGAAAACCGGGATATCGTCCGTAAGCGTGGGCAACCATCGCATAAAGGCCGCCAGAGCGCGGCGTCATTGCAATGAGTTCGGCGACGACCAACAAACTGACCAGAACAAACGCGCCGCAACCGATCCAGAGTGCCATGTAGGAAACAGGGTCGTTGAAAACCAGCGCGATTTCGCCCGGCGTACGCATGATACCGAGGCCGATCACAAGGCCGACGCAGGCCGCGATCGAAAAACCTTTCCCCAGCAATCTCTGCAGAGATTGTCCCGCCATTAATTCTCCCCCAAATCCGCGGGTTTTCCCGCGCTGTATTTATTTACGCGGAACCGGCTTCCTGATTTCGCTGCGCTGCGATTCGATCCTGCACTTCTGTAAACAGGTCATCACGAAGCCGAAGAATCTTGAACATCTCGACGACGGTAAAGAAAGGAGCCGCCAGGTTTGCTTGAATCGGATGCTTGACAAGTACTGGCATCGATTTTTCGACAGCGTGACCGATAAATTGCAGCACGTAGCCGCCAAAAAAAGCGGCAGCGGCAATTGTCCCGGAAACCGCTATCGGCTGTTCGCCGACCCAGGCCGAGAATTGCGCAACTAACAGCGCAAAAACCGCAAAAACACCGGCAAACACTTTATCCAACGTCAGATAGAACAAAAAGAAACCAAGCACCAGGACATGCGCGAGGCTTACGGTAATGCCTGACACTTCGACCTGTAACCAGGTTAGCGGAATAAGGGCACCGAACATGATCGTCGGTATGCCGATCATGTGTACGAAGATATTGACGGGGTTTTGATGCGCTGCAGCATAACCCGTCAGCATTTCCATCAACCTGTTGTTAGCTTTCATCTCGAAACCCCCTCATGGTCTGCACAAGAGACTAGCACGAGCGCCTCATTTGAGGGTTATCCGTCATTGATTTGCAACACAATAGTGGGATACTAACTGGCTCAGATCGCAGTCGGCCTGCTCAGCCGTGATCACTGCACCGGGAGGGAAATTTCGTGGATTTGAAACTGTTGACGCTACTGCTCGTCCTCCTGGTTTCGATCTGGGTCTTGATTCGTATCAGGAAGTCCTCCGGCACCGAACAGACCAAGACCACCGTCAAAGCACACCAGGGCAATGCGGCCTATCACGCGGTCTCCATTAAGCTTTCCGGACATGCATGCAAGGCTGCCGAGGACATGATGGGAAGACGATTTCTATCGACGGCCGCGCCGAAATTGCCACTGCCCGGTTGCGACGTGCTCGATTGCAACTGCCGCTTTATTCACCACAAAGATCGTCGCGCAGGAAAAGATCGCCGCAGTCCGTTTGCCCCGAGCGGATTCGCCGGTGGCACTGGCAGATTCGAGGCGGAACAGCGCAAAGGAGAAGATCGAAGAGCAAGCGACGATGAGGACTTCTACTAGAGGTCCTCATTGCCGAAAATCGTAGTTTGTCCGATTTGCTAGTAGTTGTAGGCCGAGACTGTCTGTTCGTAAATCTGCAAGTCTTGCTCATACTGGGCACGGTCAATGATCAATGACTCGATCTCCAATTCCAGCTGCCCGATATGTTCGGAAAGTTGCTTCAGATCAACAAGCAACAGGACGCGCTCTTCAGTCGTCGTTTCGCCACTGACCAGCGCAGCACCCGTCGCAGCAGCGCTTTTCTCGGCCACCTCGAGCTCTTTCTTCTTGTTGTATATCTGAGAATTTGCAGTGTTTACGTACGATCTCAATGTGTACAACTGGTAGCCCGCGCGGTAGGCGTCAATGAAACCAGCCTCCATCTCAACAGAACAAACACCGCGGTACTGCCCACCGTTCACACCGTAGTTAAAGCCGCGACCTGGCTGACAAAATTCCACCAGACCCTGATCACGACCACTTTGATAGGCACTAAAGTCCGGTGAAACACCGTGTTTCGCACAGGATTTTCTGTAACTGCCAAATTGATCCGACGTATACCCACGCGAACCGTCTTCATGCCCAATAGCAAACCAGTCACTGGCCATGCACTCGTCCGCATTCATCGACGCGCAACCGCTAAGACCGATAACGACACTGGCTACGAATATGTTTACCCACTTGCCACCCATGGCGAGCTCCTCCAATTCGATACAATTCAAGTGTGCATCATTAATACAAGACTCAACCTGAATTGACGCTGAAAACTGCGAGCCATAACGCTTTCGAGTACCGTTCAATGTGATCTGTGTCACAGTGGCACGACTGCGTGACCGATATTCTGACCGTTACGGAAGGAACGCAGGATCACACGGATGGACATCCAGAGTTTCAGTGGTGCGGCGACCGTTGCACTGGCAAGCACAATTGTTTTCGTCCTGATCACCATTTCCTGGCAAATCATCGCCCGTAGCGTCGGATCCAGCCACAGCTTTGCTGACGGCATTATGCGCGAAGCTGCGCAACGCTTTCGCGACGAATTCGACAGGCTGAGCAGCAATCAATCAAACTACTTCAGCGCAGGTCTGGTATTTCTCGTGTTGTTCGCGGCCGCTTACGTCCTTAACGCTGAGAGACTCTTTGACGGCTATCCGGTCTGGCAACTCAATATCTTCCTGTTTGCTCTCGCCGCCGTTGCCTTGATCATATCCGTTGATCTGGTGCGAACTGTATTAGCGCGTCAGCAAATTAAACTGTTGCGCGACGCAAACATTGCCATCGGCCATCAGCTGCAAGGAATTGCGGCTGGTTTCGGCCGCGTGTATCACGACGTTGAAACGTCGGCAGGAATCATCGACCACATCATTGTCGGTCAAAGCGGTGTTTTCGTGGTCAACGTATTTGCGCGACGTCCGTCAAAGAACGGCGAAGCTGCACTTGATGGTAATTCACTGACATTCACTCCTGGCAAAGCGTCGGTTTCAATTGTCACGATGGCCGCGAATACGGCTGCACTTGAACGCGAATTTCGCAGGCTGCTGGATCATCGGGTTCGGGTCCGGTCAGTCATCGCCGTTCCCGGTTGGGAGGTTAACGTTCAATCCAGCAAAGAGCATCTGCTCGTGAATACCAGGAACCTCCCCATGATACGTGGCTGGAAAGACCAGACAGACTACCTGATGAACGAGGATGTTGGCGCCCTGCATGAGATGCTAACGTCGCGTTGCAGCCTGCGGACCGCCGCAACAAAAACACCGGGCTGATCTGCCCCCCCGTTACAGTGGCGTCAGCCGGGACTCGAGTTCGTTTCTGGCCAGTACGTCATTGAGCTCTTCGCCAAGGGCCTCGCACTCCGCAACGACCTTTCGCCATATCTGCATGCGCTCCGCCGGTGCATGATTGACGAAATCCGTACGATCCGGAATCTTGGCATTCGGCAATTTGGCGACGAATTCTTCTGCCGGGCAAATGAGGATCGTTCGGTCAACATGAGCCGGATTCGGTCGGCGCCATGTCAGTTTCTTGTCAAACCACCCCGGCACGATGTGGCCGAAGAAATGCGGGAACAGTGCGAGCTTGTCTGAGTCGCTGTGTGGAATATCGAGATGGTAATCGATGATTCCGCCATCGCGATAGACGCCGGGATCGGCTCCGGCAATATCGCGGACACCCGAAAGTACCAGCGGTATGGCGCCCGTCGCGACAATCGCGTCTTCAAGGTTGTCAGCCCCAATGCGTATACGCTGCAGCGGAAAGCCGGTGACATCGAAAAATGGCGGCAGATCTCGGGCATCAAAAAACAGCGCCCGCTCGTAGAACAGCCCCAGCGTCGAGCGGCTGATCGCATTCATGGAAGCGGCAAGTAACAGACTGGCCGCAAGCAGGAGTCGGCTTTCAGATGCCGCAATATTGCGTGCGCGAACCGTCATGATATGTGTACGCAGGACAGGGTGATGCAGAATATTAGTCACGCCACGTTTGCCAATTGCTACATTCAGTATTTCGCGGCTTTTTGCAGTTATCTCGTGAATATCGGGCTTGTCGCTATAACTTTGGTCAATGTATGCGTCTTCAAATCGTTGGATGGCTGCCAGCGGATCAGGCTGTGCATAGCACGCAAAGCGCCACGCGCCGATGGACGTGGCGATGAGATGAAGCGGCGCCTCGAAGTTTGGAAGGACGTTGCCTATCAGCACACGGTCCAAATGGCTCAAAACCAGCCATTTCGCGCCTCCCGACGCCCCTGCGAGCGTTCCGATGCGTTCTGCAGAGAACCCATGGCGTCGAATTGAGTCAAAGGCTTTTGGGCCGGCTTTAAACACCAGATTTCGGGTGCTCACTATCGCTGCTGCTCCTGCAATGTGAATGGGTTCTCACTGTAGAATCGCACACAACGCTTATATCGCAAACCTGGATTGCGAGCGACTGCATGCTGATCTGCTGAACGGATCGTGGAGGTTCGAGCCTTGTTAAGAAAACTGAATGTTAATTTGGGTCTGATGTTATCGCTGCTTCTTTCGGCTGGCGCGCTTGCGCATGGCGACAAGCAGTTGCCGCTATTCGTGGCGCCGGGTGGTGCTGACAGCGGTCGCTGTGACAATGCGGCTGCGCCTTGCGGATCAATTGGCTACGCCCTGAAGTGGGTCGGCAAGGGCGGTCAGATCCGTGTCGCTCAAGGCACTTACGAGGTCACAAACGCCGAGGATTTGTTCCAAGTACTCGCTGGCGACATCAACATTCAGGGCGGTTTCCGGGCAGTGGATGCATACAGCCAGCCCGGCGCCATCGCATCAACGCTGGTTGGTGTCCCTCCTCTCTATGCTGATGAATTGAGTCAACGCGGCTTCCATGTGCTTGCGGACCGAAAAGGGCTGGATCGCGATGTCACCGTCCGAACTGGCAAACTTCTCGCCGTGCACGCTGCACTCAAGTCCAGCATGGCAGCTACGCCCTGCACCGGTGGCACTGTCAATGGCATGGCTTGCAGCAACGTCGACCTGCTGTCACACGTCGGCGCCGCAGACATTAGTACATTTGCAGGTGATGCTGCCGACGTCTGGGGTTTCGTCGACCTGAACTCTAATCGTGAGTACGCCATCGTCGGATTTCAGAACGGAACCGCGGTATTCGACGTAACCGACGCCGAAAACCCGAGAGAAGTCGGATTCATCGATGGCCAGTCAACTACTTGGCGCGACATCAAGGTCTACCAATTCTGGAACGACACTGATGCGCGCTGGAATGCACATGCTTACATCACGACAGACGGCTCGAGCGACGGCCTGTTCGTCATTGACCTTAGTGGTTTGCCACACAGCGTTGCACAGGTAAATTATCCGAGTGATTTCACCGCGGCACACAACATTTACGCGACCAATACGGATTTCGGCACCGGACTGTCTTTAAATGGGGATGTTCCAACACTGGTTATCGCCGGATCCAACGTTAGTTCCGGCCCGTACAGAGCCTATTCAATTGATTCTCCGGCATCTCCCTCGTTCGAAGTAATGCCAGGATCTGGTCGCAGCGACTATATGCACGATGCCGCTTCCATGATTATTACGGATAGCCGCAAAGACACGCAGTGTGTCAATGCAACAAGCTATTGCGAGCTGCTGTTCGACTTTAACGAGCTGACATTCGACATTTGGGACATCACTAATTCTTCAAGCCCGGTGCGCCTGAGCCGTACCAATTACTCAAACGTCGCCTACGTACATTCGGGATGGTGGTCCGAGGACAAACAATTTCTGTTCGTACACGACGAGTTAGATGAACGCGATTTTGGCCTGAATACGACCCTGCGTGTCTTCTCTCTCGCCGATCTTGGCGCGCCCGTTGCGGCCGGTGCCTGGACCGGACCGAGTCGAGCGATTGACCACAATGGTTTCGTACGCGGCAATCGCTATTACATGTCCAATTACAGTCGCGGGCTGACCATCCTGGATATAAGCGATCCTGCCAATCCAGCCTTGGCTGGTCGCCTCGATACCTACCCGGCTTCCGACGGCAGCATTTTCGCGGGCGCCTGGGGCACCTACCCGTTCTTCCATAGCGGCAATATTGCAATCAGTGATATCGGCAGCGGCTTCTACATGGCTGCGGACCGAACGCTTGACGTCGCTCAGGGATCGTTGGCTTTCTCGGCATCATCCTACGGCGGCAACGAAGGCAACTCCCTGCAGATTGGCGTAAGTCGCACTGGCAATTCGAGCGGAGCTGTCAGCGTTGGCTACGAACTGGTTCCCGCTACGGGCGGTTCGGCGGACATTCAGATTAACAGTGGCACCCTCAACTGGGCCGATGGCGACAGCGCAGACAAACTCATCAATGTCAGCCTGCTCAACGACGCAACCGTGGAAGGCCTCGAACGCATGCTGATCCGCCTTGTCGCACCAACCGGTGGTGCAACGCTTGCACCCCGCAATGTCGCCAGCGTCTACATCGGTGAGGCAGGCGGAAGCTCTGTTGTTAACTTCAGCCAGAGCACGATCAATACCGCGGAACGTGGCTTCGCGACCGCCGTCGCTGTTATCGCGCGTACTGGGAGCGCCGTTGGAGCCACCAGTGTCGACTACGCCCTGAGCGCCGGCGATGCTGATGCTGGGTTCGACTTCCTGGGCGCAACAAGCGGAACGATAAACTGGGCCGCAGGCGATGCAGACCCGAAGTGGATCGAATTCGCAATCACGGATGACGGCATTGCCGAGTCGGATGAATTCATAGAGCTAACCCTGAGCAACTCGGTTAACGCGTCTATAGGAAGCCAGCCAACATTGCGTATCAACATCGCGAATGGCAGCGGAGTCAATTCTGCACCTAACGCCGTCGCCGGAGCCGGCCAGACAGTTGCGTCTGGCGCGTCCGTCACGCTCGACGGAAGCGCGTCAAACGACCCGGATGGCGACGCGATTTCTTATGCGTGGGCGCAAGTGTCAGGCGATACCGTGACGCTAAGCAACGCTTCCACGGCGACCGCATCATTCGTCGCACCGACCGTTTCTTCTGACAGGATTCTTCGCTTTGAACTGACAGTTTCTGACAGCGGCGGGCTGGACAATAAGTCGGTAACGTCAGTCACCATAAGAAAGACCAGCGCTGGCAAATCGGGTGGCAGTGGTGGTGGCTCGCTGAGCTGGCTGTTGCTCGCGCTGCTAATCGCCGCGATTCTATTCGAACGGGTGGCGCTTGATAATCGTCTGTTCCCGATCCGGTCCCGTTGAAATGATATCTACAGGTACGCCTGCGAGCTCTTCAATTCGCGCCAGATAATCACGCGCGTTTTTCGGCAACTCATCGACATTTGTCAATCCGACGGTTGATTCCTGCCAACCAGGCAATTCCTCGTAAACAGGTATGCAATCAGCGAAACGATCGACAACAACGGGAACACCCGGGATCGCCTGACCGTTAATCTCGTAACCGTTGCAAATCTGGATTGTCTCGAGCTCGTCGAGTACGTCCAGTTTGGTTACGCACAGCCCTGACACGCTGCTGTTAACAATGGAACGGCGCAAGGCAACGGCATCAAACCATCCGCAGCGCCGTGGCCTACCGGTCGTCGCACCGAACTCAGCCCCAACTCGCGCAAGATGCTGCCCCTGATCGTCAAACAACTCCGTTGGGAAAGGACCCGCTCCGACGCGTGTCGTGTACGCCTTCACAATGCCGAGAATATAGTCGAGGTTCCGCGGTCCCATACCCGTACCGGTACTTGCTGCCGCGGCAACGGTGTTTGATGATGTCACGAACGGATAGGTACCGTGGTCAATGTCCAGAAACGTACCCTGTGCGCCTTCAAATAAGATGCTGCCGCCTGCTTTCGAAATATCATGCAGTTCCTGCGTGATATCGGCCGTGATTGGCGCGATGATCTCCGCGGCTTGCATGGCCTCATCGAGAGTTTTCGCGAAATCTACGGTCTCTGCGCGGAAGTAGTTCTTCAGTAAGAAGTTATGGTAATCCAGGACTTCACCAAGCTTCGCCGCAAATCTCTCGCGAACAAACAGGTCAGAAATTCTGAGTGCGCGACGCGCGGCTTTGTCTTCGTATGCGGGTCCAATTCCTCGTCCTGTTGTGCCAATTGCGGCCGAGCCTTTGGCTTTTTCACGGGCAAGATCCAGTGCCGCGTGTGACGGCAGGATAATCGGGCAATTCGGGCTTACCTTGAGCCGGTCGTAGACTGGTACGCCGGTGGCAATGAGTGCATTTGCCTCGGTGACAAATGCATCGAGTGACAAGACGACGCCGTTGCCGACAAAACACCTAACCCCTTCGCGCAGGATGCCGGATGGAATCAGGTGCAAAACCGTCTTTTTGCCATCGATTACGAGTGTGTGCCCGGCGTTGTGACCACCCTGGAACCGAGCAACAGCCGTAGCGCGATCTGTCAACAGGTCAACGATCTTTCCTTTGCCCTCATCACCCCACTGGGTTCCGATGACAACGACGTTTTTACCCATGGTCATTCCGATTCTTAGCTACGTACAAAAAATAATAGACCCAGCCCGGCAACCATCGCGGTCAAGCCAGCGGCGCGAAGCTGATTGTCACTTAGTCGCACAATTTGCGCCACCAGTTGTTTGTATCGGTTCGGGCCAACGAACGGCAATATGCCCTCAAGCACGAGGAGCAGCGCGCACGCCGTCAAGATCTCCGTCCAATACATGTTTAATCCGGCTTATCGACCGCCATCCGACTCGTTCAAATAACGGAAGAAGTCGTTATCGGGATCGAGAACCAGCAAATCACCCTGCTTGCCCATCGATTTTCGATAGGCATCGATCGAACGATAGAAGGCATAGAACTCGGGATCCTTATTGTACGCGTTGGCGTAAGTCGCGGCCGCAGTCGCATCACCCTCACCACGAATTTTCTGACCGTCGCGATAAGCACTAGCGAGAATGACCGTACGCTCTCTATCAGCAGATGCGCGTTTCTGTTCTGCCACTGCGCGACCCTCAGCGCGGCGTTCGGCAGCGATTCTCTTACGCTCTGCCGCCATCCGCTGGTATACCGAAGTCCGAACGTCCTCCATGAACTCGACTTGCTTGACGCGAAAATCGATCAACTCCACGCCAAGATCCTCTGCAGTCGCCGCCGCCGTCGTCAGCATATCCTGCATAAGTTCGGCACGGCCTACGGATATTGCTTCGGTCACGGTTCGCTTACCGAACTCTGTCACGACAGCATTCTTGATGATTTCTGACAGTCGATCGTCCCCGATGACTGCAGAGCCACCCGTGGAGGTATAAAAACGAACCGGATCGACGATGCGCCATTTTACGAAGAAGTCGACTTCGAGCGCTTCGTTCTCGGCTGTAAACACCCGCTCCGGACGATCGCTGATCGTTAGAATCCGTTTCGGGAATTTACGAATAGTGTGGATAGCCGGAATTTTCCAGTTCAGGCCGGGTTCGTAATCCGCACGGATGACCTCACCCAGGCGCAGCTTGATCGCCAGCTCCGTTTCAGCCACCGTAAAAGCTGATACACCGATACCGATCAGACCGATGCCGAGAAGCACTACAAGAGAGAATTTTCCGTTCGTCATTGTCGTACCCTCCTGTCGCGCGCACCCACGGGCTCGGCGTCGATATCACTGGTCCTCACCGCTGGAGCTTTCGAATCGGCAGATCGGGTACCGTCGACCGGTTTTTCAGTTCGGCCAGCCTCGT
>Ga0224512_10001286_pt1 | contig 24580 bp, 24 predicted proteins | sample SF_May12_sed_USG_4_FD_169103 | JGI IMG/M metagenome (GOLD analysis project Ga0224512, IMG submission 169103) | Sediment microbial communities from San Francisco Bay, California, United States - SF_May12_sed_USGS_13 | ecosystem: Environmental > Aquatic > Marine > Sediment | place: USA... | reverse complement strand
TAGGACTTCTGCCGGTGTGCCGCAGGCGCGCAGTCCGGCGCTGGTTATAACACATTAAGAAAAGGGGGAACCCGTGTCAGAGACCAATGGAAACGAACCTTCATCAGGCCAGCGACACCGATTTTTGGGAAAAGATTTATGGAGCAGACCACGCCTGAAATGGGTGCTCGGCATCCCTCTCGGGGGCTTCCTCATGTTCCTGGCAGGCATTATCTTCTGGGGTGGCCTGCACACCGCCATAGAAGTCACCAACTCGCTCTGGTTCTGCACCTCCTGCCATGAAATGGACATCGTCTACGAGGAATACAAGGAAACCCTGCATTACCAGAATCCCAGTGGTGTGCGCGCGACCTGCCCGGACTGTCATGTGCCGAAGGAGTGGTTTCCCATGATGGCGGTGAAGATAAGGGCAACCATGAACGAACTTCCCAAGAAAATATTGGGTACCATCGATACCCCGGAAAAGTTCGAGGCCAGGCGGCTCGCACTGGCCAAACATGTCTGGGACAAGATGAAGAAAACCGATTCCAGGGAATGCCGCAACTGTCATGATTTCGATTCAATGGCACTGGATGAACAGGACAAGAGCGCTCGAAAGAAACATGCGCCGGAGCGCAGGCAGGAAAAAGACGAAACCTGTATCGACTGCCACAAGGGCGTTGCCCATGAACTGCCGGAGGAGTACGAGGGCGACTAGCCGAAGGTAGTGACAGCCCCGGTCCGGGGCCTGTCATCAGGTGCGTGATTGCCACGCGGCAAGCGCCCTTGCTGTAACCGTTTACGGCAGCAATTCCGGATCTGCGGCTACGCTTGCGCCCCGCCACACGGCCAGGCTGCCGCTGCGAAATGCCTGGACGTGGACGGCACCCGGGTGATCGAGCCTGTTATCGCGGTAGTAGGCCACCAGATAGCCGTCAGGGTGGTCCCTGCCCCATGCCCCTGCCCTGGCCGGAGTGAGTTGTTCCTCGAGCGGCTGTGCCAGGCGACCATAGAAATGGAACTGCCCGTGATAGGGCGCCAGGTTCGCCACGGCGTGCCCCGCCGCCTGCGCCCGGGCAATCAACCCGCTCACCTCGCGCAGGTCATAGGCGTGCGACCCCGTCCGCAACACACCGAGGTGAGCGACACTGATCACATATACCGACACCAGAGTCAGCAACACCGGGTAATGCCCGTCCCGGAGCGGCCTGAACAACAGCACCACAACGCCAACGACCATGATCAGCCCACCCCAGAGGGGATGGACCTCTGTCATCCACATTGCCCGGCCCGGAAACCAGGGCAAGGCGCCGACCAGCGCCCCGGCAATCAACAGCACGGTAGCCAGCAGCACCGGCCGAGCTTGCAGCGGCTGCCCCCCGCTCCGGGTCAGCACGCGTGTAACCAGCAGGGCAACGGCGGGCAACAGCGGCAGCAGGTACTTGGCCTGCTTGCCGCTGACCAGGCTGAGCAGGACCAGCACTGCGATGAACCACACCAGACAGAAGCGCCCACCCGGGTCCCGTAACAGGCCGACATTTGCGAAACGCCGCCATAATCCGGGCAGCAGCACCCAGGGCGCCGCCAGCAGCGGCAGCCAGGGCAGGTACCACCACCAGGGGTGGGCATGGGCGAATGACTGCACCAGGCGATTGGCGCTCTGGCCCCACAGGATTGCCTGGCGATAGGCCTCACCGCCGGCCTGCGCCGCCGGCCATGCCCAGGCCAGTGCAATCAGGCCCCCGATGAGCAGGCTGACCACCATGCCGCCGTACCAGCGGGCCCATGAGCGCGGCGGACCGGCTCCGATCCATAGTGGCGCCAGCAGCGCCACCGGCATCACCTGCAGCAGGATGACCGGGCCCTTGGCGAGCAAACCCAACCCGATGGCGACACCGGTCAGCAGCCAGCCGTACACTCGTCCTTGCGTGGCATGGACGACACCAAGCATGGCCGTGACGGTAAACAGCACCAGCAGCATGTCCATCTGCACCCAGCTGTAAAAGGCTGTCCAGAACACACTGCCAAACAACACCCAGGGGACCAGCCGCCGGGTGGCGTCATCCTGCGGCCACACGCGCGCGGCCAACTGCGCGGTCGCAAACAGGGCGGCCAGCGAGACCAGGGTGGCCACGCTGCGCGGCCACCACTCGTTCACCCCGAACAGCCACCAGCCGGCATGCACCAGCCAGAAAAACAGGGGCGGCTTGTGGCTGTAGGGCTCGCCGTTCAGATAGGGGACCAGGAAGTCACCGCGCTGCCACATCTCCCAGGCCACCGCGACGTAGCGGGTCTCGTCCATGGGGAACAGCGGCCGCGTCAGCAGCGCCAGCACCCCGACCAGCAGCCACAACGCCCCCAGGCCCAGCCATGAACGGGTGATAGCCTTCATGCGCCAGGCACCCCTGTCAACGCAGGCACTAGGACGATTCCCGGCGGGACCCGGGCGCGGCGGAGACTGCATCCAAACCGAGTTCATGGTCCAGGGCCGTGTCCAGCACATGGCCATGGCGGTAGCGACGGTAGAGATACATCCCGAGCAGGGTGGCAACCACGAACAGGGCGATGGCAATCGCCACCTGCCAGAACTGCTCGACCTGGGTGCCGCTGCCGATCAGGGCAAACACCAGCATCTGCGGCACATAACCGAGTGCCGAGCCGAGAAAAAACGGCAGCGGCCGCACCCCGGACACCCCGGCCGCCAGATTGACCATCCAGTTGCTACCCAGCGGCAGTAGCCGCACCAGCAGGGTCATGGAAAAGGGGTTGGCGTGGATAAAATTGTCGATCTTGCGGATACGGCCGGAATAATGCCGCGTCAGCCAGGAACGGCCCAGGAGGCGGGAAACGCTGAAACTCAGCAGGCAGCCCAGCAGCGCCGCCAGCGTCCCCAGCAGGGCACCCGCCAGAAAACCGAAGCCGTAACCGCCGAGAAAGGCGATCACCTGGCGCGACAGGCCGATGCTGGCCAGCAGTCCACCGACACCGACAAAGAGCAACTCCCCCGTCAAACCGCGGCCCTGCACATGGGTGTCGATCCAGTCGCGGTCGACGACGTCGCCCAGCAGGTAGCCGAACACAACCAGTACGGCGATCACCATCAACCCGGGCAGAAAAATGCGCAGTTTCATCGGCAGCTACTCACGCTCGGAAACGACGGGCCGCAGCACCCGTCGCTGCAGCCAGCGCACCCCGAGGAGGTCGACCAAGCCCACCCAGAGCCGGTTGTGCACCCCGTACTTGCTGGTTCCCGACCTGCGCGGCCGGTGATTAACCGCCAGGGACCGTACCTGCCCGCCGGCGCGCAGCACCAGTGCCGGCAGGAAACGGTGCATGTGATCGAACTGCGGCAGCGCGAGAAACACATCGCGGCGAAACAGCCTCAGGCCACAACCGCTATCCGGGGTATGGTCCCGCAACAGGCGACGGCGCACCCCGTTGGCGATGCGGGAGGATATCCGTTTCAACCAGCTGTCCCGGCGCCGCTGGCGCCAGCCGGCAATCAGCCAGAGGGTCGCGGGCGCATCCACTGCCGTTGCGGCGGTATACAGACCCGGGATGTCGGCCGGATCATTCTGGCCGTCACCGTCCAGGGTGACGATCCAGGGCGCCCGCGCGGCGTTTACGCCGCTGGCGATGGCCGCCGACTGCCCGCTGCGCTGCGGGTGCTGCAGTACCCGCAGCCGGGGCTGCTGCTGACGGCAGGCGCCAAGTCGCTCGGCCGTGGCATCGGTACTGCCGTCATCCACCACGATGATTTCGTAGTCTGCCTGCCCCCCCAGCACAGCAGCAATTTCATCGACCAGCGGGCTGATGCTGGCGGCCTCGTTGAATACCGGGATGACTATAGAAAGATCCATGTGATTACCTTAGCGCACATAGGGTGTAGACCGTCTTGCGGAAGACAGGGTTTGAGTGTTTGGTTATAGTACAACGCCCTACCGGCAGGACATTGGCACGTCCATGAGCGCGCACCAGCAATATACCAACCAACTCATCAACGAGACCAGTCCCTACCTGCTGCAGCATGCGCATAATCCCGTTGACTGGCACCCCTGGGGGCCCGAGGCGCTGGACAAGGCACGCAGGGAAAACAAGCCCATCCTGCTGTCGGTGGGTTATTCGGCCTGCCACTGGTGTCACGTCATGGCGCACGAGTCTTTCGAGGACCCGGAGACGGCCGCGCTCATGAACCGCCTGTTCATCAATATCAAGGTGGATCGGGAAGAGCGCCCGGACATCGACAAGATCTACCAAACGGCGCATTCGCTGCTGACCCAGCGCACCGGGGGCTGGCCCCTGACGGTGTTCCTGGCACCGGAGGACCAGGTCCCGTTCTTCGCCGGCACCTATTTTCCCAACGAACCCCGACACGGCATGCCCGCGTTCGCCGACCTGATGCAGCGCGTGGTGAATTTCCTCGCCGAACACGAAGATGAAATCCGCAAGCAGAACACCTCACTGGTCAACGCACTGAAATCGATCAGTGACGTCGGGGCTGTGGCAGAAGCCCTTCATGGCACGCCGCTCGACATGGCCCGGCAACAACTGGAACACAGTTTCGACGAACGCCACGGCGGTTTCGGGCAGGCGCCGAAATTCCCCCACCCCACCAACCTGGAGCGCCTGCTGCGCCACTGGGCCGGCACCTGCGTCAACGGCGCCAGCGCCGACCAGCGCGCCCTCCACCTGACGGTCTTTACCCTGGAGAAGATGGCGCAGGGCGGGATGAACGACCAGCTCGGCGGCGGCTTCTGCCGCTACTCGGTAGACGACCGCTGGATGATCCCGCATTTCGAAAAGATGCTGTACGACAACGGCGCCCTGCTGGCCCTCTATGCCGAAGCCCATGCCGCCACCGGCAACCCGCTGTTCCAGCGCACCTGCGAACAGACGGCGGCCTGGGTGATGCGCGAGATGCAGTCCGGGGAAGGTGGCTACTACTCCAGCCTGGATGCCGACTCGGAAGGCGAGGAAGGCAAGTTCTATGTCTGGACACCGGAGGAAGTCGAGTCCCTGCTGACAGCGGAGGAATACCGCCTGTGCGCACGCCACTTTGGCCTCGACAAGCCGGCCAACTTCGAGGGCATGTGGCACCTGCACGTCTACCGCAGCCGCGAACAACTGGCGCGGGACTTTTCCCTCGAAGCCGGGGAAGTCAACCGCCAGATCACGCAGGCCTGCGACAAGCTGCTGCTGGCACGCGAGAGGCGGGTACGCCCGGGGCGTGACGACAAGGTACTCACTGCATGGAATGGCCTCATGATCCGCGGCATGGCCGTGGCCGGGCGTCTGCTCGACAGGCCCGAGTGGATCGAATCCGCCGAACACGCGGTCGACTTTATCCACGACCACCTGTGGGAGGACGGCCGCCTGCTGGCCACTTACAAGGACGGGCATGCCCATCTCAATGCCTACCTCGACGATTATGTCAACTTGATCGACGGCCTGCTGGAACTGCTGCAGGCACGCTGGCGCGACCATGACCTGCTGTTTGCCATCGAGCTGGCCGAGGTCGTACTCGATCATTTCCGCGACCCGGCCGGCGGCTTCTTCTTCACCTCGGACGACCATGAGTCGCTGATCCAGCGTCCCAAGCCCATTCACGACGACGCGACCCCGTCGGGCAACGGCATTGCCGCCAAGGTGTTCGCGCGCCTGGGCCACCTGCTGGGCGAAACCGCCTACCTGGATGCCGCCGAACACACCCTCAAGGCACTCTGGTCCAGTATCGAAAACATGCCGCACGGCCATGGCAGCCTGCTGGTCGCACTGGAGGAATCACTGAACCCGACCCAGACGGTCATCCTGCGCGGTAGCGGTGATGCCATGACCGCCTGGCAGCGGCGCCTGAATGCCGCCTATGCACCGCGGCGCCTGGCACTGGTGATTCCCGAGAGCGAACACGTGCTGCCGGGGGTGCTTGCCGAGCGCAGCGCGCAGGGCGAGGTGATCGCCTACATCTGCACGGGCCTGTCCTGCAGTACCCCGATCACGGATTACCATACATTTGAAACACTGTTATCCGAGTCAGAGGTCCAGAAAAACGCATGAGCGACATTACCGACACCCTGCAACTGCCCGGCGCCAGGCTGGAGAAAATCGAGACGGGCGAAAACAAGATCACCCTGCATCTGACCGGGATCAATATCGTGCGTGCCATGGAAGCGACCTTCGAAGACACCCTGTGGACACAGGACTGCACGCTCGTTATCAGGAATATCGAGATCGAGGGCGAGTTGCCGGAATGTCCATGCGAGATCAAGGGCGGCGATCTGATCAACAACATCTTCACCTACCGGGACCATGCCCCCCTGCCGATCGACTGGCACGGCTCGGTCGGCTGCAAGTTCAGCGTGGTGGACAGCACTGCGGTGTTCTCGATCGAGGGCGAATCCATGCAGCTGGAACGCATCGAACACCCGCGCTACATCAAGCACATCAAGAAGACCTGAATCCTACGAGGCCGCGCAGGCAGGCATTCAGCGCGTGGTATGCGACCAGCTCCCGTTGCGCCCGCTGAAGCTGATGATACGGTTCGAGGTGACGACCAGGGCCGCATAATCCTGGGCCTCGACACTCCTGAATTCCTCGCCTGCCATCCTGCGCAGGCTGCGCCAGCCGCCCGAGAAGGCACCGATGCCGGCAAAGCGCTGGTTGGTTACCACGACGGCGACGCCATCGCCGGCGATCCGCTCCAGGACCTCCTCCTTGGCCTTGAGTTCCAGCTCGAAGAACTGCCCGGTCTGGGCATTGCTGGCGACCACGCTATCCTCTTCCATGACCAGGAATATCGCCTTACCGAATTCGTGCCCCCCTGCCCTGCCGGCAACCAGCAAGGCCAAGGCAACAACAGGCAGGACCCGGGACAACAAGCCCCGCGGTCTCGAACCCGTTGAAACCGTAGCAGGTCCGGCAATGATGGTTTTTAGCGACATGCCAATGAGTGTAGCCCATGGGCCAGGCGGGTATCTGCGGGTTCGCGCGCTTGCGGTCTCAACCGCAGGGGAAGCCGGTCAACAACAGGATTATCCGACAATTATTTGTGCCCGTTACGGGCGACATGATCACATCAGATCCGATCCGAAGCTATTCCGGTAGCGCAGCCTGAACTCGTCCGCGTCGAAGCGGTGGTTCTGGGTTCCGTGATGCTCGATCTTGATCGCCCCCATGAGCGCGGCGATGCGGCCGGTCGTCTCCCAGCCCAGGTTGTTCATCAGACCGTACAACAATCCGCCGCGGTAGGCATCACCACAGCCGGTCGGATCAATCAGCTCGCCGGCCCTGGCGGCCGGGATATCGATGCGCTCATTTTCCGTGTAGATATACGAGCCCTTGCCACCCCGGGTCACGATGAGCGCCTCAACCTGCTCAGAGATTTCATGCGGCGACAGGCCGGTACGCTCCTGCAGCAACTGCGACTCATAGTCATTCACGCACACCCAGGTGGCCTTGTCGATGAAACCCCTGAGTTCCTCACCGCCGAAGAGCGGCAGGCCCTGTCCCGGGTCGAACACGAAGGGAATACCGGCCTCGACAAACTGCTCCGCGTGATCCAGCATTCCCTGCCGGCCATCGGGCGACACCATGCCCAGGGTGACGCCATTGGTATCTGCAACGCTGTTGGAATGCGAACTGTCCATGGCACCGGGGTGGAAGGCGGTGATCTGATTGTCGTCCATGTCGGTGGTGATAAAGGCCTGGGCGGTATAACCATCGCTCAGTTCGATGACATGCCGGCAGTCGATACCGTTGTAGTCCAGCCACTCGGCATAGGGACCGAAGTCGGAACCCACCGTCCCCATCGGCAGGGGATCACCCCCGAGCAGCTTGAGGTTGTAGGCGATATTACCGGCGCAGCCGCCGAACTCACGGCGCATCTCGGGCACATGGAATGCCACGTTCAGGATATGCACCTTGTCGGGCAGGATATGGTTTTTGAACCTGTCCTTGAACACCATGATAGTGTCATAGGCGAAGGAACCACAGATCAGTGCTGACATAGCAAGTACCCCTTAGCGTATTCTTTACTTTATAGACCACACGCAGGCGCGCCGCCCGTGTAGCGGCTACCCGGTGCTCACGTTCAGTTTACCAGCACCAGCAGCCAGATCAGGCCTGCATTGACCAGTGCAATCAGGACGGCCGCCGAGCCGATATCCTTTGCGCGCCCCGCCAGTTCGTGGCGCTCGGCACCGACCCGGTCGACCACCGCCTCGATCGCCGAGTTGAGCAGTTCGACCATCAGCACCAGCACCCAGGCCATGACCAGCAGCGCACGCTCGCCGCCGCTGTCGCCCAGCCACACGGCCAGCGGGATCAGGATAAAACTGAGCGCGACCTCCTGGCGAAAGGCCGCCTCGTTCCAGAAGGCGGCAGTCAGGCCCTGCCAGGAATAGCCGGCCGCCCTAAACAGCCGCTTCAGACCGGTGTTGCCGGAGTCGTTTGCCATCAATCGGGGTTTAGCCAGGCCAGTCAAGCGCAGCGCTGATGACGGTGCCTGCCACGGCGGCTTTAGGCGACCGTACCCGACCAGGCCAGATCCAGCTGCTTCGCTGCGCGCACCTCGTCCAGCCGGCGCACTGGCAGGGTATGCGGGGCCTCCTTGAGCAGCTCGGGATTGGTCTCTGCCTCCTGCTTGATCGTCACCATGGCATCCACAAAGGCGTCCAGGTCTTCCTTGCTCTCGGTCTCGGTCGGCTCGATCAGCAGGCACTCGGGCACCAGCAGGGGAAAGTAGGTCGTCGGTGCATGCATATTGTAGTCCAGCAGGCGCTTGGCGAAGTCCATGGCGGTGATACCCAGTTCCTTTTGCTGGCGCTTGAGCGTCACGATGAATTCATGGGTGGCGCGTCGCTCCGGGAACGCCAGGTCAAAACCCGCTTGCGCCAGCCTGACCATCAGGTAGTTGGCATTCAGGGTGGCGAAGTCCGCCACGCGGCGCATGCCTTCATGCCCGAGCATGCGTGCATAGATGTAGGCGCGCATCAGCACGCCGGCATTTCCCATGAAGGCCGACAGGCGGCCGATGCTCTGCGGGCGTACCTCTTCGGTGATCCAGTAATACTCGTCACCGTCATAACCAACGATCGGCACCGGCAGAAACGGCTCCAGGCGCTTGCTGACGCCCACGGGCCCGGCACCCGGACCGCCGCCGCCATGCGGCGTAGAGAAGGTCTTGTGCAGGTTCATGTGGATAACGTCGAAGCCCATGTCGCCGGGACGCACCTTGCCGAGGATGGCATTGAGATTTGCGCCGTCGTAATAGAGCAGGCCGCCGGCCGCGTGGATCACGGCAGCTATCTCCTCGATCCTGCGCTCAAACACGCCCAGGGTGGACGGGTTGGTCAGCATGATGCCGGCCGTATTGGGCCCGACCGCTTCCTTGAGCGCGGCCAGATCGACATCGCCCTGCTTGTCGGTGGGGATCTCCTTCACCTTGTAGCCGCACATGGTGGCCGTTGCCGGATTGGTCCCGTGCGCGGCATCCGGCACCAGGATCTCGGAACGCCCGCTGTCACCACGCGCATCGTGATAGGCACGGATCATTGCCACACCGGTGAACTCGCCCTGGGCACCGGCCGCCGGTGTCAGCGAGACCGCGGGCATGCCGGTCACTTCCATGAGCATCTCCTGCAGCTCGTACATGCAGGCAAGAAACCCCTGCCCCATCGCCTCCGGCGCGTGCGGGTGACGCGCCAGGAACCCCGGCAGCATGGCCAGGGAATTACAGGCGCGCGGGTTGTATTTCATAGTGCAGGAACCCAGCGGGTAGAACTGGGTGTCGATGGAGAAGTTCTTCTGCGACAACCGGGTGTAGTGACGCACCGCCTGCATCTCCGACACCTCGGGCAACAGCGGTGGCTCCGCACGCAGCAGGTTTTCCGGGATATCGGTTGATCCTTCAGCGAGTGCCGGGGCCTGGGCCTGGGCGCACCGGCCTTGACGGGATTGTTCAAATATCAGCATTGCTTGTAAACCTTTCGTTTCAAAATGGTGCGCACTGCGCAACTTATTACCCCTCTCCCTGAGGGAGAGGACCGGGGAGTGCCCGATTAAACGCCGGACATAAAAGGGGAACAATCACAATCCTTATATCCCCTCATCCTAACCTTCTCGGCAACTGCTCCCTGCCTCGCCTAATGCGCCTGCTTTTGGTGCTTTCGGTTCTGGCTCCTGCTTCACTCTACCTCGGACTCCTGCCCTCGGACCTCCAGCATCCCAGTAGGTGTCCCGCAGCACCCAAAAAACGGGCGTAAAGTGCTCGGGATCTCCATGTTCCAGAATGACGCTGTCAGCGGCTACAGCGCCGCCAGTGCCGCCTCGTAGTCCGGCTCGTCGGCGATCTCCGGCACCAGCTGGGTATAGACGACATGGTTGTTTTTATCGAGCACCACGACCGCACGCGCAGTAATCCCGCCCAACGGTCCGCCCGTAATCAGTACGCCATAGTCCTTGGCGAAATTGCGGCTGCGCATCATGGAAAGCGGCACCACGTTGTCGATGCCTTCTGCGCCGCAGAAGCGCCCCTGGGCAAAGGGCAGATCGGCGGAGACCACCAGCATTACCACATCATCACGACCCTTTGCATAGTCGTTGAATTTCTTCGTAGAGATTGCGCAAGTCGGGGTATCCAGGCTGGGCACGATATTGAGGAGCTTTTTCTTGCCATCATAGTCGCCCAGGCTGATGTCATTCAGCTTGCCGTCCACCAGCCGGAAATCCGGCGCCACGCTGCCAACCGCCGGCAGCTCTCCATTGGTGTGTGCTTCATTGCCATGCAAGGTAACTGTTGCCATGATATAAATCCCCCCTCGTCTGATTGCTCAACAATTGTTCAGTAGCTAGGCCATCTTCGGCTTGACCGGGCAGCCAGCCACGGTCTGGGCGCTGATCACGCGGTTCAGATGGTCTGCATACAGTTCGATGTCGGCCGCGGTGCGGGTCTCGGTAGCACAGACCAGCAGGGCATTACCCAGCTCCGGGTAATCCTTCGACAGATCATAGCCCGGTAGCAGGTTATGCGCATACAGGGGCCGCATCACGTCGGCCAGCGGCAGCGAGAAACGCAGGGCCGTCTCGTGGAAACAGGGCCGGTTGAACAGCGGCTCGACGTATTCATTCTCAGTCAACTTCTTGACCAGGGCCAGGGTGTTGGCATGACAGGCGCGCGCGACCCGGGCCAGGCCCTCGGCGCCGAGCAAGGACATGTAGATGGTTGCCGCGGTCACCAGCAGGCCCTGGTTGGTGCAGATATTGGAGGTCGCCTTGGAACGGCGGATGTGCTGTTCGCGCGCCTGCAGGGTCAGGGTGTAGCCGTCACGGTTATCGCGGTCGACAGTGCGACCGACAATGCGCCCCGGTATCTGCCGGACCAGCGCCTGCTTGCAACACATATATCCGAAGTAGGGACCACCGGCGGCCAGCGGCACACCCAGCGGCTGGCCTTCGCCACAGGCGATGTCCGCACCGTTCTCACCCCACTCACCCGGCGGCTTCAGCAATGCCAGCGATGTCGGGTTGGCGACCGCGATGATCAATGCACCCTGGCGATGCGCCCAGTCGGTGAGCGCATCGACCTCTTCCAGAATGCCGAAGAAGTTGGGGTGCTGGATCACGACGGCGGTGATGTCCTCTCCCTCGAAGTGCTTGAGCGAGTCGGGAACGGTATTGCCGCCTTCGCTGCAGTACGGTACCTCAACCAGTTCGATGCCCTGGTTGTCGACGATGGTGCGCGTGGTCCTGCGGTAGTGCGGGTGGACCGTGGTCGGCACCAGGATGCGGCGCGACCTGGACTTGCGGTTGGCGCGCACCGCCATCAACACCGCCTCGGCCAGTGCCGAGGCACCGTCGTACAGGGAGGCGTTGGAGACATCCAGTGCGGTCAGGCCGGTCATCATGGTCTGGAATTCGTAGATCAGTTGCAGTGTGCCCTGGCTGGCCTCCGCCTGATAGGGGGTGTAGGCACTGTAGAACTCGCCGCGTGTGGTGATCTGCCAAACCGCCGCCGGAATATGATGGTCATAGGCCCCGGCACCCATGAAACACAGGGGGCGACCGTCGGTCTCGGCGCGCTCCATCATGAGGCGGTTGATTTCCTGTTCCGTCATCCCGTCCGGTACGCCGGACAATTCACCACAACGCAGGCTTTTCGGGATTTCATCAAACAGGTCTTCGATATCACCTGCGCCAATCGTCGTGAGCATTTCGCGGATATCAGTATCCGTATGGGGTATAAAAGGCATCGTTCTGTATTCTCGCGTCCGGACCCGTCAGCTATCAGTGGGCTTCGGTGGCCAGGAATGCCTCGTACGCTTCGGCGTCCATCAGCCCGTCGAGGTCCGCGGCAGCGGCTGGCTGCAAGCGGAAGATCCAGCCTGCACCGAAGGCATCCTGGTTCACGGTCTCGGGACTGTCGGCCAGCGCCTCGTTCACCTCGACTACCTCGCCCGAGATCGGGGCGTAGACATCGGAGGCGGCCTTCACCGATTCGACCACGGCACAGGCTTCTTCTGCGACCACTTCCTGCCCGGCCTCCGGCAGCTCGACGAAGACCATATCACCCAGCTGGTCCTGGGCACTGTCGGAAATTCCCACAGTGACAGAACCATCTTTATTCAGCCGGGCCCACTCATGGGTTTTTGCATACTTTAGGTCAACTGGGATGTTACTCATAACTTCCTCGCTAATAAATTGGTGGTTCGATTGGTTTGAAATGCGGGCTAAAGTTCAATCTGTGCCTTGCCGTTGCGCACGAACGGCGGCTTGACCACCCGTGCCGACAGCCGCTTGCCGCGGACCTCCACCTGGCAGGTCGCGCCGGTCTCGCTGGGGACCCGGGCAAAGGCAATCGCGCGTTGCAGCGTGGGTGAGAAACTGCCACTGGTGATCTCGCCTTCGCCGTCGTTCTCGATAACGACCTTCTGGTGGTTGCGCAGCACCCCCTTGTCTTCCAGCAGCAGGCCGACCAGCTTGTGGCCCGCACCCTGCCCACGTTGCTGCTCCAGCGCCTGACGCCCGATGAAATCACGGTCCTGCGGGTCCCAGGCCACGGTCCATGCCAGGGCGGACTCCAGCGGGCTAGTGGTTTCATCCATATCCGAGCCATACAGGTTCATGCCGGCCTCGAGGCGCAAGGTGTCGCGTGCGCCCAGCCCCGTCGGCCGGACACCGGCGGCCTTCAGCTGTTGCCAGAAGGCGGGGGCATCTCCGGCGGGCAGGATGATCTCGAAACCGTCCTCCCCTGTGTAGCCGGTGCGGGCGATAAACCAGTCGCCTTCGGCAAAGGCGCCGTAGAACGGCTTGAGTGGTTCCGCCACGGCACGAGCCCCGTCACTCAGCACCTCGAACACCTTGGCACGTGCTGCGGGGCCCTGAATGGCGATCATTGCCAGCTCGGGGCGCTCCTGCACCTTGACGGAAAAGGCAGCTGCGTGCTGCTCCAGCCAGGCGAGGTCCTTGTCACGCGTCCCCGCATTTACCACCATCCGGTAATAATCAGCCTGCAGGTAGTAGACGATCAGATCATCAATGACTCCGCCGGACTCGTTGAGCATGCAGCTGTAAAGCGCCTTGCCCTTGTCCTTGAGGCGCTCCACGTTATTCGCCAGCAAATACCGCAAGTAGTCGCCCACCCGCTCGCCGGTCAGGTCGACCACCGCCATATGCGACACATCAAACATGCCCGCGGCCTTGCGTACGGTGTGATGCTCCTCGATCTGGGAGCCATAATTGATCGGCATGTCCCAGCCGGCAAAATCGACCAGCTTGCCGCCCGCGGCCACGTGCTCATCGTAGAGTGGTGTCTGTTTTCCCATTTAGCCGTTCACTTTAGCGTGCTGTCATTTGATGTCATAAATAAAAAAGGGCGACGGCCGATCTGCATCAACCGTCGCCCCTCTGTCCGGTAACCTGAGAGTGTCGACCCGCTGTCAGCAGCCTGCGGGTCGTGTCCCCTTCGGTGGGTCGTCCTGTGACCGCTCTCCAGAGTCAACTGCCTGCTACGGTCCTTTTGCCTGAGCGTTTCCGAGCGTGTTGCGCCTTCGGCGGTCCGCCAGGCCAAGCCTGGCCACGGACCCTCTCCCGCAGCAGAATATCGTTGAGCCGCAAATATACCCCTGCCGGCCGGCCAGCACCAGATTAGCGGGCGCTTGGCCGGGCCAGGGGCAACACCGGGCGGCACCGCATCACCAGCGCAGGAGCTGGTTAGATTCATTTCAATTACAGGAGCTTAACAATGCCCCCCGGGGATGCGGGCACGCCCGCTCGGCGCCGTTCAGGCCGAGCGGGATACCTCTTCCGGGATCCTCGCCAGGGCCGGCAGGTCACCCTCGAGCCCCATGGCATGACGCATCAGCACATCTTTGGCGGGACCGGCCGCATCCATCAGGGACAGGCCCAGATTGCGCGCCCAGCGCAACGGCGGCCGTGCGTTGCTGAACAACAGGTTGAAGGCGTCCATGGCCGACATCATCAGCAGGTTGTCGCCGCGGCGCCAGCGTTCGTAGCGGCGCAGCACCGGCATACTGCCCGCATCCTTGCCGCGCGCCTGCGCATCAGCAAGCACCTCGGCCAGTGCAGCGGCATCCAGCAGGCCCAGATTGACGCCCTGCCCCGCCAGCGGATGGATGGTATGCGCCGCATCACCGATCAGTGCGGCGCGCTCACTTATATAATGCGTCGCATGCAGGCGCCGCAGCGGGAAGGCCTTGCGCTGCTCTGATCCGGTGATCCTGCCGAGGCGAAAATCAAAGGCCTCGCCCAGAGCGGCATGAAAGGCTTCGCTATCCAGGGCCAGCATCCGCTCTACCTCCGCAGACGGCAGTGTCCAGACAATGGAACTCCAGCCCCCGCTCAGGGGCAGGAAGGCCAGCGGGCCATCCGGCAGAAAGCGCTGCCATGCCGTTTCCTGGTGGCCGTGTTCTGTCTTCACCAGCGCGACCAGGCCGCTCTGCCGGTAATCATGCACCCGGACCTGGATGCCGAGGTGCTCGCGCAGCGGCGAACGCGCCCCGTCAGCGGCCACGACCAGGCTGGCCATCAGCACAGTGGCATCATCCAGCACGACCGTGACCTGATTCTCGCCAATCTCGATATCACTGAATTGCGCGGGGCAGAACAGCTGCACATCGGCCAGCGTCTGCAGCCGTTCCAGCAGTGCGGTCTGGATGAATCGCGGCTCGATAATGTGTCCCAGGAAGGGTTCACCAATATCCGCGCAGTCAAAATGAATCGCGCCGGAACCGCCGGCGTCCCACACCCGCATCTCGCGAAACGCACAGATATCCCTGGCACTGATCGCATCCCAAACGCCCAGCGCGCTGAAAATGCGTTCCGAGGCGCGGGTGATGGCAAACACGCGTGCATCGCGCACCCCGGTATCGGCGACCGGCTCGCGTGCCTCGACCACGGCAACCGCAAGGCCCGCCGTACCCAGCGCACAGGCCGCTGTTGCCCCGACAATGCCGCCACCGATTATGATCACATCAAACTGGTTCATTAGCTGTCCTTAATACAAAAATATTTTCACCGCAGAGACGCAAAGGACGCAGAGAAAGATAAAGAATTAAAACAACAAAACCATAAGTGTAAAAATCTATATCAGCGCAGCTCAGCAAACCGAAGGTGATTCAATCCACTATCCGCTAAGAAATCATGTTTTTATCCCTCATCCCAGCCTTCTCCCATTGAGGGGAGGATGAGCATGTCCCTTTTGAATTCATACTAATGGATTTTCTCTGCGTCCTCTGCGCCTCTGCGCCTCTGCGGTGATTAGTCTTGTTTTTTGTGTCCTCTGCGCCTTTGCGGTGATTAATCCCTCTTACAACGGCAGCCCGCGCGCCAGGCGCGGTACCCGGCCGGCACGGCCCATGGTCAGCCGGGTCAGCATGCGCTTGGCCGGCGGCACCAGGTCCAGTGCCAACATACCGACCCCGCGTGCCGCACCCAGTGCCGGTAACGGCAGAGTGAACATGCGTGCCAGGCCATCGGTGAAGGCCGTCACCTGGCGGTGGTCCGCGCGCCGCCAGTCCCCGTAGCGCTGCAGGATATTCAACTCGCCCGGGTCCTGCCCCGCCCGCATCGCATCCACCAGCACTTCGGCAAGCACGGCAATATCGCGCACGCCCAGGTTAAAACCCTGCCCGGCAATCGGGTGCAGGGTATGGGCCGCGTTGCCGACCAGCGCCAGCCGCTGGCGTACCGCCTCCTTTGCCTTGATCAAGCGCAAGGGGTAGGCCTGGCGTTTGCCCACCCGCTCAAGCCGCCCCAGGCGGTAACCGAAGCGTTCCTGCAGGCGCGCGAGGAATTCGCTGTCCGACAGGCCCATCACCTCTTCTGCGGCACCGGTCTCCACCGTCCAGACCACGGCACAGCGCTGCTCGCTCATTGGCAGGAAGGCCAGCGGGCCGGTGTCGGTGAAACGTTCGAAGGCGCTATGGTCGTGCGGCAACTGCGGGGTGATGTTGGTTATCACTGCCGTCTGCCCGTAATCGGATTCGCTGACCGGGATGCCCAACCGTTCCCTGACCACGGAACCGGTCCCATCGGCCGCTACCACCAGCCGTGCCGTAAGCGACAGTGTCGTATCATCCTGCAGAATTTCCGCGCTGACCGTGTCAGCGTCGACGGACAGGTTCGAGAGCCGCGCCGGGCAATAGAAATCAACCGCCGCATTGGCGCGCAGCTCATCTCCCAATACCTGGCCAATCACCCGTGCCGGCACCACGTAGCCCAGTGCCGGCAGGCCCTCTTCCGCACGGTCCATGCGGGTAAAGCCGAAATGGCCGCGGTCAGAAATATGGATCCGATGAATGGCTGTGGCCTCGGGCTCGAGCCGGGCCCACAAGCCCATGCCACTAAAAATGCGCTGGCTCCCGTACGCCAGCGCAATGGCACGATCATCGTAGCCCGGCCCGGTGCGTGTTTCGAACTGCACAGCCTCGACCACGGCAATACGCAGGCCCTGCCCGTCCAGGGCTCGCACCAGGCTGGCACCGACCATGCCGCCGCCAACAATCAGGATGTCGTATTGCTTCATTGGCGCATCACCACGATCACTGCCTGCAACTCAGTTACCGGTTTAGCAGCATTCAGCATAGCGGGATCACGTCATCAGCGCCTCGATCTCGCCCACGCTCTTCGGGACCGCATCACTCAGCACTTCATGGCCATCCCGGGTCACCAGTACATCATCCTCGATGCGAATGCCGATATTCCACCATTTCCTGGCCACGCCGCGGGTACCCGCCGGGATGTAGATGCCGGGTTCAACCGTCAGCACCATGCCCGGTTCCAGCACGCGCCATTCACCACCGACCTTGTAGTCGCCCACGTCATGCACATCCATGCCCAGCCAGTGACCGGTGCGGTGCATGTAGAAACGCCGATAGGCCTCCTTCCGGATCAACTCACCCGGCTTGCCCTTGAGGATGCCCAGTTTGACCAGGCCGCGGGTCAGCACCTTGACAGCGGCCTGGTGCGGATCGTTCCAGTGATTGCCCGGCTGCACCTGTTCAATGGCGGCCGCCTGCGCGTTCAGCACCACCTCGTACAGGGCCTTTTGCGCGGTGCTGAACCTGCCGCTGACGGGAAAGGTGCGCGTGATGTCCGAGGCGTAGCAGTCGTACTCGGCCCCGGCATCGATGAGCAGCAGATCACCATCGTTCAGCTGCGAACGGTTGCTGGTGTAATGCAGGACACAGCCGTTCTCGCCACCTCCGACGATACTGGGATAAGCCGGCTCCATGTTCGACTGCCGGAATTCGTGCAGCAGCTCCGCCTCGATTTCGTACTCATGCAGGCCGGGGCGGCACACCTGCATGGCCCGGCGGTGTGCGCGGCAGGCTACCCTGGCGGCGGCACGCATGACCCTGACCTCCGAACGGCTCTTGTACAGGCGCATATCGTGCAGCAGGTGTTCAAGGGTGATAAATTCATCCGGCGCGCGTGAACCGGCGCGCGCACCCTGGCGGATGCGATTGACCCAGTCGATCACATGCCGGTCAAAATCGGGAAAGGAACCCATGGTGTAGAACACCCGCTCGCGGCTTTCCAGCAGGCCCGGCAGAATGTCATCGATATCACCGATCGGGAAGGCATCATCAGTGCCGTACTCATCAATGGCGCCCTGCGTCCCTGCCCGCCGTCCGACCCAGGTCTCCATCTTGGGATCACGCTCCCGGCAGAACATCAGGTACTCGCCATGCGGCCGGCCGGGGATCAACACGGCAACGGCCTCGGGCTCGCCAAAGCCGGTCAGGTAGTAAAAGTCGCTGTCGGACCGGTACGGGTACTCGACATCCCGGTTGCGGGTCTTCTCCGGCGCAGTGGGAATAATGGCAATGGAATCCTTGCCCATCATGCGCATCAGCTGTTTGCGGCGGCGCGCGAACTCCTTAGTGCTGATCATCCTGGGCCATTACCTCGGTACGTGGTGATACTGCGACATTACCTTATATAGGACCTGAATTCAGCCTACTGCAGGCGCTCCGGGGCCTGGGAATGCAATGGCTGCAGCTCCTCGTGGCACAACAGCACACTCATGCGCACGTATTCGACGATCTCTATATAGGCGGCTTCATCGGTTTCGTCATCCGAGTCATGGTCAAAGCTGGCCTGCGATATCTCATAGAAGTCGCGCATGATCTCCTGAACATTTCCGGGCTGCCCGCCCTCTTCCGGCACACCACCCAGCGCCAGTCCATAGAGAAATCCCTGGCACCATTGCCCCAGTGCCTTGCTGCGCAGCGCCAGCGGGGTATCGTCACCCGGCAACATCAGGGCCAGGCCCAGGTCGCCGTCGTTGAGATGCCACAGGGTGCTGGCATAAAGCGCCGTCAGTATCTCCCGGCAGCTTTGTGCGGCGGCACTGAGAGTGTTGCCCTCGCCCAGGATGTGCTCCAGCCAGGGCACCGTGTCCGCCTTGCCCGCTGCGCAGCTGATGCCACACAGCAGGCCATGACTTTCGGCCGCACCGCAATCCGCATCGACGGACTGCAGCGCAGTCTCCAGCCCGGCATAATCGAAACCCGCTGTTTCATTCACGCCAGGGTCCTCCCGGGGTAATTAGTGCAAGACCAGCATCTTGCATCGCCTGCAAGGCCGATTATCGCACACCGTGCATTGACAGCGCGCGCTAGAGCGGCGCCTGTACCTGCTCTGACGTTGACCGGAACCCCCAACCGCACTATATTGCTAGCATGACAAAAAATACCATACCGTCCGTCATTGACCAGGAAATCACCCGGCTCGAGCAGCAGCTCGAAGCCGTGCTGACCACCATTGACCGCCTGGTAAAAGAGAACCGTTCCCTGCGAGTCCAGCAGGAATCTCTGGCGACCGAACGCGCCTCTCTGCTCGAAAAGCATGAACTGGTGCGCCACCGTGTCGATGGTATCGTTACCCGCCTCAAGTCACTGGAGACCGGCACATGAGCAAGGGGCCCAATGCCGTCAAGGTGCATATTCTTGACAAGGAATATCTGGTCTCCTGCCCGGAAGAGGAAAAGGACGCACTGCTGTCCTCGGCAAAATTCCTCAACGACAAGATGGCCGACATCCGCGCAAGTGGCAAGGTCGTCGGTATTGACAGAATCGCCGTCATGACCGCGCTCAATCTGGCCCACAACGTACTCGAGGCCGAATCGGTCGACACCACCCAGCTTGATGCCTACGGAACCCGGATACGGGAACTCAACAACAGGATCGAGACGGCGCTGGACAAATACAAGCTGGAGCTGAACTGAGCGGCCCCGGACGATAGCTTAGATACAGGTATCCCCTGCTGTGTACGATAGTGACTTGGATCTCCTCGAGCCTAATTACCATCCAAGGGGACTGTTAGCTAATGTTGGTGTGCATGTCCGCCGCTGGCGGAAAGCCTGATACATCACTGCGGTCCCCCCTTGAACCTTCGGTTCAGGGGCGAAAGTTACAACGGCACAAGCGGGGGATACCTTACCTTTTCACCCCCTCGAGGCACACGCACATCCATTCCCGTACAGCATGCCCGTAACAACCGGGCAGGCAGATCGCAGCGGGCTGCGCGAGCAGATCCGCCTGCTGGGCGGCACTTGCAGGCACCTTAATCGACATGCGAACCGCATGATCACACCAATATGTATCATTATCGCAACACTTCTCAGGAATACGGCATGAACTACTGGCTAATGAAATCCGAACCCGACGTCTTCGGCATCGATGACCTTTACAAGGCACCGAATAAGACCGAGCCCTGGGACGGTGTGCGCAATTACCAGGCACGCAACATGATGCGCGACGAGATGAAAAAAGGCGATCGGGTCTTTTTCTATCATTCCAACTGCAAGGAACCCGGTATTGCCGGAATCATGAAGATTGTCCGCGAGGGCTATCCGGACCACACCGCCCTCGATCCGGAACAAAAATATTTCGATCCAAAAAGCGATCCCGAGAATCCTCGCTGGTACATGGTCGATGTCCGTTACCTTCGCAAACTGAAACGTGTTATCACGTTGGCCGAACTGAAAGCGATCCCCGAACTCTCCGACTTGGCGCTGGTCAGGCGCGGCAACCGCCTTTCCATTATGCCGGTCAGCAAGCAGCAATGGGATCTCATACTCACGCTTGAATAACGAGCGTGCAGTAACATTAATTAAGCGGCCCGGCAGACGCCAACCAAACACCGGACACACCCTGGAATCGTGTCTGTTTTCTCTTCACCCCGACTCTCTATTGTGCTCCGGGGCAAATACAATAAGTTGCTGTTTATTATGATATTTAATCCCGTATTGTGGACAGGCGCGGGCCCTGCCAGGCAGGAAAAAACTACCGCAGAGAGCGTTAATAAATTCGAACCCCACGAGGGCTGCATTGCCTCAACAACCCTCCATCTTGCGCACTTACCCGCGCGTGCATTTTTCAGGCTGCATGAAAATTTTTTTACTCGATGATTTCAATCAACGCGCATTCGTTTTTACTTCATCTACAAAAATATTCAAGTAAACGTTTAACGCAACCGTTAACCGTCATACTGCAAACAATACGACACTCTTTTTTGTTCGCATGTTTGTTAACCATTGTTGAAAATTTTCATGCAATTTTTTCAACAAAAAAAAACTGGTAATTTGTAATTACTTGTTTATACTCAGCTTGGGCAATTCGAATGCAATGGAGGTTTGTTATGGCTACAAAGAAGAAGGCCAAGAGAAAGACCACTGCAAAGAAGCGTGTAGTGAAGAAGAAGGTAACAGTGAAACGTAAGAAGACTGCACCGAAGAGAAAGACCACAGCAAAACGTAAGAAGACTGCTGCCAAGAAGAAGAAGGCAGCTCCGAAGCGCAAGAAGACTGCTGCCAAGAAGAAGAAGGCAGCTCCGAAGCGCAAGAAGGCGGCTGCCAAGAAGAAGAAGGCAGCTCCGAAGCGCAAGAAGGCGGCTGCCAAGAAGAAGAAGGCAGCTCCGAAGCGCAAGAAGGCAGCTACGAAGCGCAAGGCCACACGGAAGCGGCGGTAGTAGCAGTCAGTTCATCCGGGAGGTGTCATACCTGCCGGGTGTTACCGACAAAAAAGCCCGTACGATCCAGTACGGGCTTTTTTTATTGACGGGTGATAGCGGCTGAAATAACGCCGGCCGGTCAGCTCCCGCCCAGGAATAACCTGTAGGCAACACAGTCTGATTCTTCCCAGAACCGGTAACCCAGCTCATTCAGGAATTCCTTGAACTCCGTGCGGCTCCCGTGTGGCACCTGGATACCCATCAAAACGCGGCCATAATCAGCCCCGTGATTGCGATAGTGGAACAGGCTGATGTTCCAGCGCCTGCCCATCACCGTCAGGAACTGCAGCAGCGCACCGGGACGCTCCGGAAACTGAAACCGGTATAACACCTCGTCCTCCAGCCCCATGGCACGGCCTCCCACCATGTAGCGGATATGCAGCTTGGCGATCTCGCTGTCGGTCAGGTCCTCGACAGGGTAGCTCTCCCGCCGCAATTGCCTGACCAGGGCATGGCGTTCCTTGTCACCGCCGTCGAGCTGCACGCCGGCGAACACATGGGCCTGCTGCGCGTCGGCATAACGGTAATTGAATTCCGTGATGCCGCGCTTGCCCAGGGTACGGCAGAAACGGCGAAAACTGCCCGGCTCCTCGGGAATGGTCACTACCAGCAGGGCCTCGCGCTGCTCGCCAACCTCGGCACGCTCCGCCACATGACGCAGGCGGTCAAAATTGATATTGGCGCCACTGTTGACCGCCACGAGGTCCACGTCACTGATGCCGGTACGCTTCACGTAGCGCTTCATACCGGCAATGGCCAGGGCACCGGCCGGCTCGACGATGGCGCGGCATTCATCGAACACGTCCTTGATTGCGGCGCAGATTTCGTCGGTATTGACGAGGATCACCTCGTCGACATGCTCACGCGCAATCCTGAAAGGCTCCTTGCCCGCCTGGTTCACGGCCACACCGTCCGCGAAAATACCCACCTGCTTCAGTTTCACCCGGCGCCCGCGCTTCAGCGCCTGATGCATGCAAGGCGCCTCGTCGGGTTCAACCCCGATCACCTTGATGGACGGTTGCAGGGCCTTGATGCAGGCGGCAATCCCTGCGATCAGACCGCCGCCACCGACGGGAACGAAAATCGCATGAATATCACCCGCGTGCTCACGCAGGATCTCCAGGCCGACTGTGCCCTGGCCAGCAATAACCTCCGGATCATCGTAGGGGTGTATGAATGTCATACCCTTCTCGGCCGCCAGTTTCGATGCATGCTTATAGGCCTCGTCGTAGGTGTCCCCCGACAGGCTGATGCGCGCACCCAGGTGCCTGACCGACTCGACCTTGATCGAGGGTGTCGTCTGCGGCATGACGATCAGTGCCTTGACACCCCGCTTGCGGGCCGCCAGCGCGACACCCTGGGCATGGTTGCCGGCCGATGCAGCGATCACTCCATTGGCACAGGCCGCATCCGACAAGTTGGCGATCTTGTTATAGGCACCACGCAGCTTGAAGGAATACACCGGCTGCAGGTCCTCGCGTTTCATCCACACCCTGTTGCCGAGGCGCCGGGACAGGCGCTCGGCCTCGACCAGCGGTGTTTCCTGCGCAACCTCGTAAACGCGGGAGTTCAGGATCATCTTCATATAGCGGTCTAACATAGTGCGTACAGTATCAGTTCGATACCAGCTTGCCCAGATGCGTCCTGCCCCGGCAGTGCCCGGCGATGACATCCCCTTAGCGCGCGAGTATGATTTTGCCTATCGATCGATAAGGAGTTCTGACATGACGCAGGATGAAATGAAAAAAATGGTGGCGGAAGCCGCACTGGACTACGTGGAAACCGGGACTGTGATCGGTATCGGCACCGGTTCAACCGCCAACCACTTCATTGACAGCCTTGCCGGCATCAAGCACAAGATCGACGGCACCGTCGCCAGCTCACGGGCCAGCGCCGGGCGCCTGGCGGCACACGGCATCCCGGTGCTGGAGTTGAACAACGTGAGCGAGATCTCTGTGTATATCGACGGCGCCGACGAGTCCACCCGCAACCTGCACCTCATCAAGGGCGGCGGTGGCGCGCTGACGCGCGAAAAGATTGTCGCCGCCGTGAGCCGCAAGTTCGTCTGCATCGCGGACGCGAGCAAGCTGGTTGATGTACTGGGGGCCTTCCCGCTACCCATCGAGGTGATCCCCATGGCGCGCAGCTATGTGGCGCGCGAACTGGTCAAGCGCGGCGGCCAACCGGTCTACCGCGAGGGTTTTACCACCGACAACGGCAATGTCATCCTCGACGTGCACAACCTGCAGATCATGGAGCCAGTCAAGCTGGAAGAAGATCTCAATAACATCGCCGGCGTGGTCACAGTGGGCCTGTTTGCCCGGCGCCCGGCCGACGTGCTGATGCTGGGCACCCCGGACGGGGTCAAGACCCTGACCTGAACCGGCGCAGCAGGTAGCCTGTAGGTTGGGCAAAGGAGCAAAGCGACGTGCCCGACATACTGAAATCTAATGACCACTGCTGCCAATATATAGCCACGGAATCCACGGAAGAACACAGAAAAACTATGATCAAATACAATCAACCGCAGAGGCGCCGAGTCCGTGGAGAAGGAAATACCTACAGGCCGCATTCCATCCATGCTGCTGTCAGGGCATGCCACCAGATTTGATTTGAGTCTTTCCGTGTTCTTCCGTGGATTCCGTGGCTAGTTGATCCCATACCCGGGTGCTTTTTCGTCGTTATTATCACCCGGCCGCAGCACCCAGATCCGTACACTGGCATCGTCGCTGGTGGTGGCCAGGTAGCGGCCCTGCGGCGACACCGCCACCGCTGCACCGCACAGGTCATGTGGCTGAAAACGCCGGGTCACGGCACCCGTCTCCGGATCGATGAAATAAACCGAGCTGTCGGTCTGGCGGCTGATGCTGGCAAGCGTAGCGCCACCATCCGTGAACTGGAGCGAGCGGATGATGCCGCGATGCGCCGTCGGCAAGGTCGTGAGAGAACCGTCCACCAGGTCCCAGCGCAGCAGGCGGAACCAGGTCCCGCCGTACAAGTGCCCGCCGTCCACTGAAAATGCCAGTGACCAGGCGTCCATGGGTGGACGGGCAAGCGCCCTGGCCACCCC
>Ga0224512_10001284_pt1 | contig 24599 bp, 19 predicted proteins | sample SF_May12_sed_USG_4_FD_169103 | JGI IMG/M metagenome (GOLD analysis project Ga0224512, IMG submission 169103) | Sediment microbial communities from San Francisco Bay, California, United States - SF_May12_sed_USGS_13 | ecosystem: Environmental > Aquatic > Marine > Sediment | place: USA... | reverse complement strand
CCTCGGGATCACGCTGGCTTCGTGGGGAGGCCTGCTGGTGATGGTGTATTGGGCCGAGCGGGCCAAACCTGTCATGCGGGCTGCCCTCGGCGGCCTCGGCGGCGGGGTGGTGCCGGGCCCTGCCCCGACGTTTGGGGACTTCGTCCGCGCCCGCGCCCGGCTGCCGCACGGGGTCGAGGCGGTGACCAATCTCTCCTACGGTCCCGAGCCGGCCAACCTTCTCGACCTGCACCTGCCGGAAGATCGTTCCGTCAGCCACCCGGTGTTGATCCAGATCCACGGCGGGGGATGGCGTCGCGGATACAAGGAACGCGAGGCTCGCCCGCTCGTCTTCTCGCTGGCCAAGAACGGATGGGTCTGCGCCAGCATCGGATATCGGCTCAGCCCGACCGCCACGTTCCCCGATCACCTCATCGATGTGAAGCGGGCTATCGCCTGGGTGCGGGAAAACGTGCACCTGTGGGGCGGCGATCCGTCCTTCATCGCCCTCACCGGTGGCTCGGCGGGCGGCCACCTGGCGGCCCTGGCGGCGCTGACCCCAAACGAGCGGGCCTATCAGCCCGGCTTCGAAGGCGCCGACACGTCGGTGCAGGCCTGCGTCCCGCTGTACGGAATTCACGATCTGCTCGACCGCAACCGCGTTCGCTATCCGTGGCCTTTCATCGAGTCGATCGTCATGAAGGTCTCACCGGTCGAGAATGCCGAGGCCTGGGACAAGGCGTCACCGCTCACCCGGGTCGGACGGGGGGCGCCGCCGTTCTTCGTGCTGCACGGCTCGCACGACTTCCTGGTTCCCCCCGCAGAGTCGCGCCAGTTCGTGGCGGCCCTGCGGGCGGTGTCCTCCCACCCCGTCCTGTACGCCGAGCTCCCCGGCGCCACCCACGGGTTCGATGTGATGCACTCGTTGCGCAGCCGGCACGTGGTTGACGGCATCGGGAAGTATCTTGGTGGCATCCACCTCGGCGAGAAAACCCGTAAACCAGGCTCGCATCCGGTCGAGAAATGAATCCGACCCTGTTTGCGTTGTAGGACCGCATGATCTTCAAGAGACGAACCAAACCAATCAATCTCGAACACGTCGACCAGATCGACGAGCTGGCCGCCTCCGGCAAACCCGTGTTCCTGGACTTCTGGCAGAGTGGCTGCCAGCCGTGTCGCACCATGGATGGCGTCGTCAACGAGCTCGCCGACGAGTTCTCGGAGTCGGCTCATGTGGTCAAGGTGAACGTTCGCAACGTTCCGGCTGCCGCCCAGCGGTTCCGCGTCATGTCGACACCGACGTTCGTCGTCTACGGTGCCTCACCCAAGAAGCAGAGCAAGAAGTCCAAGCGAGAGGGCGGCGGCGTCGGCGAGCGCTGGAGGGCCAGCGGTCTGGTGAAGAAGAACCAGCTCGAACAGGTCCTCGAGCGCAACGGAGCCTCGCGGGCCGGGGGATGATCCTTCCGGCCGCCATGGCCGACCAGATCCTCGAGCACAGCCGCGCCGGGCTGCCCAATGAGGCCTGCGGCCTGCTGGCCGGAGACGATGCCGGGATTCGCCGTCTCTATTGCCTCGCCAACGCCGATGCCTCCCCGGTGTCCTACACCATCGACCCCGCCGGCCATTTCGCCGCCCTGCAGGATGCCGAGCGAAACGGATGGGAGCTGATCGGAGCATTCCATAGTCACGTCGCGGGACCCGCCTATCCGTCGCCGACAGATGTCGCCGGGGCCGCCGAGCCCGATTGGACGTGGCTGGTGGTGGGACCCATCGTCGAAGCGCCCGAGATCAGGGCATACCGCATCGACGCAGGCGCGATCATCGAAGAGGAGCTCGAGATCGTCCAGGGGTAATCTCGGGGCGTGGAACTCTGGGTTCTCGGCTCAAACGGAACATACCCCACCGCCGGCCGTCCCACGGCCGGCTACCTGCTCTCCCACGCCGGAACCCGGGTGTGGATTGACGCCGGGTCCGGCACCTTCGACGGGTTGTCGCGCTTGATGGATCCTGCCGACGTCGATGCGCTCATCATCAGCCACATGCACGTCGACCACTGTGCCGATGTGTTCCCGCTGTACCACTACCTGCGGTTCGGCCCTTCGGTCCGACCTCCCCTGCCCCTCATCGTCCCGGAAGGCGCCGTCGACCGCATAGCGGCGTTCGTCGACTCGGGTGGCGGGTCGCACCTGCACGACGTCTTTGATCCGACGACCCCGGCTTCGGAGCCGGTGGAGATCGGGTCGATGACCTTCCGGTTCGGCGTCGCCGACCATCCGCTGCCCACCCTGCAAATGCGCGTGGATGCGCAGGGGCGGGCGCTCGCCTACTCGGCCGACACCGGCCGCGGGTCCAATCTGGCCGCCCTCGCCGGGGGGGCCAACACGCTGCTGGCGGAAGCCAGTTTCCAGGGACTCGACAAGCCCGCCCCCCACCACCTCACCGCCGCCGAGGCAGGAGTGATCGCCCGCGAGGCAGGAGTCGAGCGGCTCATCCTCACCCACCTCATGCCTACCCTGGACCCCCAGCAGTCAATCGCCGAGGCGGCGGCCGAGTTTCACGGCGATGTGATGGCGGCCGCTCCCGGCCTGGAGGTCTTGATATGAGTGTGCGAGCCGACGGGCGCCAACCGGACGAGTTGCGGCCGGTGCGGATTACCCGGCACTACACCGAGATGACACCCGGTTCGGTGCTCATTGAGATGGGCAAGACCAGGGTGTTGTGCACGGCTGCCATCGACCCGGGTGTTCCCCGCTGGTTGCAGGACACCGGCAAGGGCTGGGTGACCGCCGAGTACAACATGCTTCCCGGCTCGTCGCGGGAACGCATTTCGCGTAGCTCGATCAACGGCGGCCGCACCAAGGAGATCCAGCGGCTCATCGGCCGATCGCTCCGGGCGGTCGTCGATCTCGAGAAGCTGGGGGAGATCTCGATTCGGGTCGACTGTGACGTGCTGCAGGCCGACGGGGGCACGCGAACGGCGAGCATCACCGGAGCGTGGATTGCCCTCCACGACGCGCTCGCGGCCGCCCGGGAGCAGGAGCTGGTGACCGAGAACCCGATGAGCGATCACTGCGCGGCGGTCAGTGTCGGGGTCCAGGACGGGGGAGTGCTGCTGGACCTCGATTATCCGGAGGATGTCACCGTGGACGTCGACTTCAATGTGGTCATGACCGGGTCGGGCCGGCTCATCGAGGTACAGGGGACTGCCGAACATGCTCCGTTCACCCGGGACGATCTCAACGGCCTGGTGGATGCTGCGGCCGCCGGGATCGGCGAGCTGGTGGAGCTGCAGCGCCGGGCGGTGGCCGACTGAGACGGGTCGTCGTCGCCTCCCAGAATGCCGACAAGATCCGTGAGGTCGAGGCGGTGTTGTCGGCGCTGTCCGACCCCTTCGAAATCGTCCGCGGCCTGGAATGGCCGGAGGTCGAGGAGCCCTACGAAACGCTCGCCGAGAACGCTCTGCACAAAGCGCGCACCGTGGGGGCCACCACCGGGCTGGCGGCGTTGGCGGACGACACCGGACTGGAGGTAGCGGCCCTCGGCGGCGCTCCCGGGGTCCGCACCGCACGGTTCGCCGGCCCGGATGCGTCCTACGACGACAATGTCGAAAAGCTTCTCGAAGTGCTCGACGGGATCGGGGAGCGGGCGGCCTGTTTTCGAACCGTGGTAGCGCTCGTCTACCCCGATGGATCCGACGTGATCGCCGAAGGAGTCCTGGCGGGCCGGATTGCCACCGGGCGCCGGGGAACGTTCGGGTTCGGCTACGACCCGGTATTCGAAGTCGAGGCATGTGGCTTCCGAACCCTGGCGGAAATCGCCGAGGAAGAGAAGAACCGTATCAGCCACCGCGCCCAAGCCCTGCAGGCCCTCGCCCGCCGCCTGGCATAGCCGCTGGGGTGGCCGCAGCCGACGGCTGCTCGCCGTTGGCGCGCCAGGGAAGGGCTAGTCACTTTACGTAGGTGCAGATGCCCACTATGAGTACGGTGTCTCTATGGCTAACACGACCCGGGGGCGGGTCTGGCGGGAACTGTTCCTCGTCGCGTTCATCGCGACGTTTCTCGTCCCGTGGGGACCGGCCACCGCCAATCAGAGGGCTCGACTGGGAGCCGACGTCTACGGATGGGAGCCGCTGGGCGTGATCGCCGGCAGTTCCGAACTCCGCCTCCACTCCCGGGGTGAAGATGTCTGGGAGGTTTGGGTCTGTGACACCACGGCCGGAGATGTGAGCGTGAGCCCATCCCAGGCGGCCGCGGTCCTCAACCGCGAGGTCACCACCTTCTACCAGTGGCTGTCGGAGGGCGCCTACCGGCCGGTTTTCACCGTCGGCGGGACCGTCCTCGAAGGCTCGGGCTGTACCAACGCGGTATCCGACCGGGTGACGTCCGGCCCGAACGGGGTGATCATCGTCACCGACAATGCCTCGAATGGCGGCTCGGCGCAGAGTGGCATCTGGTGTCCCTATGAAGGCCTGTGTCCGCCTTCGCCGGAGACATTCCCGGACAACTACCGGTCGGTGACGCTCGGCGCCCATGCCGTGGTCGGCCCCAATCCGCGATTGGTGACGGTGGTTCACGAACTCGGACACACCCTGCACTTCGGCCACTCATACAGCGGCCGGACAACTGGCACCTGGGCGGAGTACGACGATCCCATCGATGTGATGAGCAAGGCCGGCGATCGCACGCGGCTGATGGCCACCTCGGCCCTCAATCGGTACATCTCCGGATGGGTCGATCCCGAAGACGTCATCATCGCCGGCGGTGACGGCTCCTATACGCTGTCGGCGCTCGGACACCCAGGCGATGAGCTGCTGCTGGTTCCCAACGGCGAACAGGGCTGGCTCACCGCCATCGACGTGCGGTTGCCGACCGGATACGACTCCGCTCTGCCGGAGGCGGGCGTGACCGTCCATACCCTCGACCAGCGGGCCGAAGCGTGCGGCAGCACCTTGCCGTGCTTCGGCCTGTCTCGCCGGGTCTCCCAGTGGCCGGCCATCGCCGACTCGTACGACCACGTCCTGGCGCCCGGTGACGATTTGACGCTGCCGAACGGTTGGGTGTTGTCGGTTCGTGAGCGAGTGGGAGACCGCTTCGTGGTGGCCCTGGCCGACGGCGCCGCTCCGGTCTTCGCCGGACCGGTGCTGGCGACCGGGATCGAGGCCTCGAGCGTGAGCCTGGCGTGGCCGGCCGCGGCGGCCGGCAGGCCCATCGTCTACGACGTAGCGGTTGGGAGCCGCCCTCCCTTCGCGACTTCGGAGACATCGGCGGTGGCTACCGGTTTGGCCCCCGACACCGAGTATGCGATCCAGGTAACGGCACGCGATGATCGCGGCAACCAGGTGCCGGCGGACCCGCTTGTGGTCCGCACCCTGACTGCCCGGGACAAGTGGGTGGCCCATGATCCTGCCTCCGGCCGGTGGTTGTTCCGCCTCGGCGAGGGCATCGAGGACTCCGTCTACTACGGGGTGCCCGGAGACATCGCCCTCTTCTGTGACTGGGACGGTGATGGCACCGATACCGTGGGTTTGTATCGCCCCTACGAGGGTTTCGTCTACCTGAGGAATTCCAACACGCTGGGATTCGCCGACGTCGATTTCTTCTACGGCATCCCCACCGACATCCCGCTGTGTGGCGACTGGGATGGGGACGGGATCGACACCATCGGCGTTTATCGGCCGGGGATGGGACGGTTTTTCCTGCGGAACTCGAACTCGCTCGGGTTCGCAGACGTCGACTTTGCTTTCGGGTCCCCGGGTGACCTGCCGCTGGCCGGTGATTGGGATGGGGACGGCGTCGATACGGTGGCAATGTGGCGCCCGTCGGCCGGAACCGTTCTCGGGATCGACGGCGAACAGTGGCCGGTGCCCGGGGCAGGCCGGCTCATCGTCGGGGACTACTTCGGGACCGGCCAGGATGGGTTCGCGGCCTATGTGGACGGCGTCATCACGGTGGTTGACGACGCCGGCGCCCAGCAGCTGATTCGGCTCGGGACCTCGCGCACGGTGGCTTTGACCGGTTGGTGGGACTAGCAGCCGAGGCTACGGGGCCGCGAACTCCCCGTACTCGGCCTGCATGCCGCCCGGGAACTCGCGGTCCTCGCCGAGTAGATGCTGGCCGAAGAAGTCGATGAGCCCTTCGTCGAGGATGTCAATCAAGCGCCGCGAGTCGATTGAGCCCTGAATGCCGATGAGGCCCCCGACCGGGCTCATGAGTGGAGCGAACACGAAATCACGGTGCTCGGTCCCGGTGATGGATTGCCAGTACTGATTGCGGCCACCGTTCTCGAACAGTCGCCGGAGCACCTTGTCGTTGTCGTTGCCGACCCATTCCTCACTTCGTACGAAGGCGAATGGCACCGTCAGGCCTTGTTCGATGATTTCCGGCCGAATCGGTTCGACCCAGGGGTCGAAACCAATGCCGGCCTTGCAGCGGGAATCGGTGGCACAGAACGTAACGACGGCTCCGCCCCCGAGGGAGTGGCCGAACAACCCGAGGCGGTTGATGTCGAGGCGTTGGGCGAGCGGGGTGGATCGTCGGCCCCCGTTGATGGCTTCGAGCTCGTCGATCACGAACTCGAGATCGGCGGCCATCGTCTCGATCAGCCGGTTGCCGGCTGCGAGGAAAGCAGTTTCGCCGATCTCGTCTTCGTCGGGCAGGGCGTTGAGGTCGGCCGGGGCCTCGCGTCCGCCGGGGAACACCGTCATCGCCGAGGCGTACGTGTGATCGATCGTCACGACTACGTATCCGTCACTGGCAAGGGTCTCGGCTTGATTGATGTTGGCCGTGCGGAAGCTGCGCCACCCATGGGAGTAGACCACCACCGGGAAGGCGACGATCGAATCGGATACCGGAGCGTCCGGGTAGCTGTGGGTGTCGGTGAGGGCAAGGTGGTCGAAGCTGAAGGAGGGGGCGTCGACCAGGTCGGCGAGGGCGGCCCCTACCGCCGGAAGATCCTCGATCCAGGGAGCAGTTTCGGCATCGGTGGCTGGCTCGCCCGGATAGAAGACCTGCACCATGAGCTCGCGTGGCCCCCCGGGCCGGGCGCCGAGGACCTCCATTCGGCTTTCATCGACCAGATGGAGTGAGAACGTTCCGACCTCGAAGGCCCCGGCCGGTTGGGGAAGCCGCGGCACCGGCAGCACGATCGGAAGGGCGAGGGCGGCGACGCCGACCAATCCGCCCAGGGCGCGGCCGACGCCGCGGCCGCGCTGCGGTATGGAGAAATCCTCCGAGGGCCCGATGAATTCCCACCAGGTGGCCAGCCCGATGACGGCGACCACTGCATAGGCCGGGACCATCTGCCAGCGGTATCCCTCGATGGCCAGTTGCCACGGGATCGCCATCGCCACTAGCAGGCCGACCCCCTGACGGATCCCCCGGCGGCGAGTCAAGGCGGGCAACACGAACCAAACTACGGACAGGGCGAGGATGAGGGTTTCGAGAGGGCGCATGTGGTCCCGTTATCGGCAGGGGAGCGTCTCTATCTTAGGTTTCGCGTTCTCGTACCTGAGGGATCGGTCGCCGATGGCGGTCCCCGGCCCGAACCCGGTGCCCGGGGGCGCGCCTGGTAGTTTTTGTGGCGCAAGGAGGAGCATATGCGCAACCGGACCTGGCTGCTCATCATTGTGCTGGCGCTCGTTCTGGCGGCCTGTGCGCCGGGATCGGACAACTTCGCAGCCGATGACCGGGCCAATTTCTTTCATGGTGTCTGGCATGGGTGGATTGCCCCATTCACCCTGGTGTGGGAGATCTTCGATTCCGATATTCGGGTCTACGAGCCGAACAACACCGGCTGGTGGTATGACTTCGGTTTCTACATGGCTGTGATCAGCGGGTTTGGGAGCCTGGCGCTGAGCCGTCGCAAGCAGCGCAAAGCCCGCCGGCAGCCGAGTTAGGCCTGGTTTTCGGGGCCGATCCGAGTGGGATAGCGCAGTCCTCGTGCGGGTGGAGGGACTCGAACCCCCAATGGGACGAACCCACCAGATCCTAAATCTGGCGCCTATGCCAATTCGGCTACACCCGCGCAGTGGGTCGCGTGGGAATCGAACCCACAACCTACCGGTTAAGAGCCGGTTGCTCTGCCAATTGAGCTAGCGACCCGTCGGGGAGGTTAGTCCGTCGGTCGACCAGCCGGTACCGCCCAGGTTGCTGCGAGGAGTTCAACCCAAGACATTGTTCTCACGAAGGCGTCGGTTCCCCGTCGAAGCCGAACTCGACAGACGCCGTGACGGAGGTGGTTCTTACGATGACCCGTTCCCTCCGGCTTGACATACGACTTGGTGAAGTCCCCGGGTTGGACTCCTAGCTGCTTCTGCCAGAACGACCTCGCGGCGGGTTCGTCGTTGTTGGCGTGGAGGTTGAGTGCGGCCACAAAGCTTGCCCGGGGATCGAGATAGCGGAGAGTCCACGCCATGAAGAGGCGAAGAGCACGCGGGTCGGCATTGGCAAGCTCGAGACGTCGGGTCGTTTTCGACCCTTCACCCCAGTACAACACGGTTCCGGCGACCCAGAACGGGTCGCCGATGTGGTCGAGGGCGAATCGACGTGCCTCGGCGCGTATCTGCTCGATCTCCCACCGGCGTTTCCGCTGGGTGTCGCGCGGCACCCCTCGCTGAGAACCGGTGCGCTGCTTGATCGCCGCCGCTTGTTCGTCGCTCAGGCGTATCTCCCGGCACCAGCCGGCGAGGGTTCCTTTCGGTACCGGGATCAGCTCCATGATTTCGCCATAGCTGAGACCGAGGCGGCGCAGCGACCGGCCGAGCTCGGCTCGATCCCATTGTCCGAGGGAACCGAAGCTTGCGATGGGCGACGCCAATGCTGCCGGAACGTCCATGGACCCAACGTAGGGTCCGGGCGCGACACAGTGTCGCGGTAGCTTCTTCTCCGTGTCTGCACGTCGACTGCTTCCCACCCTGGCCCTGGCACTCGTGGCGACGCTGGTAGCCACCCCCGCCGGCTCCGAAGAGCCCATACCGACCACCGGCCTGGCTGCCTTCGACCAGCGGGTCGGGCGCTGGTTCTTCCACCGGTTGGGCGATGCCTATCCGGCCCACACCTTTTTCTATGGTGAGCCGGGAGACACCCCGCTGCTGGGTGACTGGGACTGCGATGGCACCGCCACGGTCGGGATGTACCGGACTTCAAACGGGTCCGCCTACCTGCGCAACAGCAACGATGCCGGACCGCCCGACCTCGAGTTCTTCTTCGGCATCGGCTCCGACCAGCCGCTGGTCGGCGACTGGGACGGCGACGGGTGCGATTCGCTCGGCGTGTACCGCCGATCGACCGGCCAGGTCTTCCTCGGCAACCGGCTCGCCACCAGCGCCGCCGACGTCTTCTACTACTTCGGGATCCCCGGCGACCGTCCCTTCGCCGGTGACTTCGACGGTGACGGCATCGACTCGGTCGGCTTGTACCGGCCGGCCGACGGAATGGTCTACACGAGCAACGCCCTGGCCACCGCGTTCGCCGACACGGCGTTCGGCTACGGCGCCGCCGCCGATCAGTTTGTGGTCGGCGACTGGGACGGCGACGGCGACGACACGGTCGGGCTGGTCCGGGACCGCGATCGATCGGTCCGGCTCCGCGACCAGCACCTGCCCGGGTCGGGCCAAGCCGTTTACGATTTCATGTCCGCCGATCTCCAGGTGATGGCGGGCCGCTTCTCGCTGTCCCGGGCCGGCAGCCCCGTTTACGGGCGCATCTTCCCGCAGCACCGGGTGGTCGCCTATTACGGCAATTCATCCACCCGCCGGCTCGGAGTACTGGGTGAAACCGGGCCGGAGGCGGCCGTCGGCCGGGTGCTGGCCGCGGCCGCCCCCTTTGCCACCGCCGCCCGGCCGGTCATCGGGGCCTTCGAGCTCATCGCTTCCGTCGCCCAGTCTTCGGCCGGGCCCGACGGCGACTACAGCGCCCCCACCCCCCTCGATGATCTTCAGCCGTGGATCGATGCCGCCCGGGCCGGTGGTCTCATCGTCATCCTCGATATCCAACCGGGCCGATCCTCTTTTGTCGACGAGGCCAAACGCTACGAGCCGCTGCTCCGCCAGCCCGGAGTGGGCCTGGCGCTCGACCCCGAATGGCGGATGGGACCGACGGGGATCCCCGCCCAGGTCATCGGATCGGTCGACGCCGCCGAGGTAAACGAGGTGTCGGCATGGCTTTCGGACATCGTGCTCGACGAGGGGCTCCCCGAGAAGCTCTTCATCCTCCACCAGTTCACGTTCGGCATGATCACCAACCGTGAACGTCTCATCGCCCGACCTGGTCTTGTCAACGTCGTCCACGTCGACGGCATCGGCAGCCAGTCGCTCAAGTTGCAAACCTACGGGTACCTGCATACCGACCCGCCGCCCTGGTACAACGGGTTCAAGTTGTTCATCGACGAGGATACGAACATGTTCTCACCGGCGGAGGTCTTCGCCCGGGTCGACCCTATTCCCGACCTCATCACCTACCAGTAGCTACTCGTGGACCTCGGACTCGCCGGTGGCAGCTTGCCAATCGACGCCGGCCACAACGTCGGGCCCCTCCCCGGGCTCCAAGTAGAGGTCGAGGCCAACCTGGGCAACCACGATGGCGGCGACCAGAAGCCCGAACCAGTTGGGGGCAAGCCCGGACCCGGCCAGACCGAGGAGGAGGACCAGCCCGGCCGCTCCGAAGCGGATGCGAGCCTTGGTCCCGTCCCGCCGCTGGGGGCCGGCTTCGGTGGCAATATGGATGACCCCCATCCAGACGAGCGCTCCCACGACGCCGAGGGTGATCACCATGCGCTCGGGCATGTCGAAATGCTGAGTGACGAGGTACTCGAGCCCGATGCCGGTGGCCGTCAGGGAAATGGCCAGGGGGAGGTGGCTGTAGATCCACACGGTTGGCTTCCAAGCCGTGCGCTGCCCTTCCTTGCGCCGGACCACGGACCCTTCGAGATTGTCGAAGTAGATCCACCACAGGCCGGTGGCGATGACGATGCCGAGGATGGCGCCGATGAACGGCTTCATTTCCCAGCCTTCGTGCTCGAGGCCGGCCACTACCGCCGCGATCGACTCACCGAGAACGAGGATGGTGAACAGTCCGAACCGCTCGGGCAGGTGCGAGACATCGAGTGGCACCTTGGCCTGGATCTTGCGAAGCCGGTACGGGGTGTAGAAATCGACCGCCAGGGCCACCGCCCACAGCGCCACGCGGATGCCTTCGGGCATGAGCAGCGAGATCGCCCACACCGCAATGGCGGCCGACATGCCGAGAATGTAGCCGGTGACGAGCTCCCGAGTCTCGGGTACGTGGCGGCGGGCCCGCATGTACATGATGACGAGTATCGAGCGGGCGGCGATGAAGGCGAGCGCGAAGGCGAAAGTCGAGTCGGTTTCCTCGCCGCCGACGCTGACTGCCATGAAGGCAACCGCCATGATCTGAGCGGCCGCCAGATTGCGCTGCAAGAGGTCGTCGGTGTCATAGCGGTCGGCGTAGAAGGTGTATCCGGACCACGCCCACCACAGGGGGATGAAGAAGCCGACATAGGCGAAGCCGCCTTTCCAGCTCGGGTCCACGAGCAGCCGATGACCCAACGCGGCTACGGCGACGACGAACACGAGGTCGTAGAACAGCTCGAGCCAGGTGGCGGTCCGGTGACCTTCTGCATCTTTGGTCCGCAGCCGCGGCGGCCGCAGTGTCGCGAGTTTCATCACCCTCCCCGGTTCATCTGACTCGGCGTGGAGACTAACCAAACCCGCGCAATCCCGTCTGGGCCGGTAGCGTGTCCAGATGTCCGACCGCCTCACGTTCACGTTCCATGGTGTCCGCGGCTCGGTTGCCATCGACCGCGCCGACAGTGCCCGTTACGGCGGCTCCACCATCTGCATCAGCGCTCGCCTATCCGACGACCACTACCTCGTCCTCGACGCCGGCACCGGGCTGCGCAACCTTCAGCATCAGCTGCCGGGGGGCGGCGGCCTCACGTTCACCTTCCTCCTCACCCACTTCCACTGGGACCACCTGCTGGGTCTGCCCTTCTTCCGGGTGTTGTATCAGCCCGAGAGCATGCTCAATTTCTACGCCACCGCGCCCGAAGGGGGCACCGTCGAGAGCGGGATCGCCGGGATCATGGAGCCGCCACTGTTTCCGGTCCCTCTTCGTCTGGCGGCGTCGCAGCGCACGTTCGTGGATGTTCCGGATGTTCCCTGGCAGGTCGGCCCGCTCACGGTCATGGCGGCCCGACTCAACCACCCGCAGGGAGTCAACGCCTACCGTATCGATCATGGCGACCGCAGCCTGGTGCTGGCAACCGATGTCGAGGCAGGGGAATCCGACTCCGACGAGAAGCTGGTGGCGTTGGCCGAAGGCGTCGATGTGCTGATCCATGATGCCCAGTACCTTCCCGACGAGATCGAGAACTACAGAGGCTGGGGGCATTCGACCTGGGAGCAGGCAGTCGATATTGCCGAGCGGGCGGGTGTTGAACGCCTCGTCGTCATCAGCCACGACCCCGAACGCACGGACGACGGCGTTGACGAAATCGTGGCGGCGGCCCGCGCCCGATTCCCCAACGTCGTCGCCGCCTACACCGGCATGCAGTTCGAGCTCTAGGTATTGTCTCCCGCTGGGAGGCTGGTGTTGACGATGGCGGGTGACGGTCGTATCGAAGATCTGCTGCAGGGGATCGAGCTGTTCGGGGGCATTGCCCCGGCGGCCCTATCCCGGCTGAGCGGCCACGCCGAATTGGTCGATCTTCCCGGCGGCGACACCCTCATCCGCGAGGGAGACCCCTCCGACGCCCTCTACGTCGTTGCCAGTGGACGCCTGCAAGCTTTTGTGGCGGTCGAGGGGGGCGAGGCCCTCGTCGGCGAGATCGGCCGCGGCGAGGTGATCGGTGAGATGGGGATCCTTGCCCAGGAGACCCGGTCTGCCACGGTGCGGGCCCTGCGCGATTCCAATCTCGTGCGCATTCCCAGCGATGTCTTCCTCCAATTCCTGCGGGAACAGCCCGACGAGCTGCTCGCCATTGCCCAGCTGCTGATTCAGCGTCTCGGGCGGTCGAACCGATCGGAGGCCCCCGGGTCTTCGGTGCGAACCATCGCCATCATTCCCATCGGCGAAGGCCGGGAAGCGGCCACCTTTGCCCGCTATCTCACTTCCGCGCTCGCCGAGCGGGGCACCGCCCGCCTGGTGACCGGGGCCGACGTCGACGAAGGCCACGACGACGCCGACCTCACCCGAATCCTCTACGACTTCGAGGCCGACCACGACTCCCTGGTCTATCTTTCCGATCGCCGGCCGTCGACGTGGACCGACCGCTGCCTGCGTCAGGCCGATCGGGTGGTCCTGGTCGGCGAGGCCGATGCCGAGACCGCCTTGAGTGCCGTGGAGCGCCGGATGCTCGGCCATGAGGCGGCAATGGTGCGGGCTCGGATCGACCTCGTGCTCATTCAGCCGCCCGAGGCGTCGCTTCCCCGGCATGCCCCGCGGTGGTTGTCCCAGCGTCCGGCCCATCGGCTCCACCACGTTCGGCTGCACAGTCGCGACGACATTCACCGGGTGGCTCGCGCGCTCACCGGCCGCGAAATCGCCCTTGTGTTGAGCGGCGGTGGCGCCCGTGGGATTGCTCACCTCGGCATCTTCCGCGCCCTGGTCGACCTCGGGATCCCCGTCGATGTGGTGGGCGGCGCCAGCTTCGGATCGCTCGCCGCGGCGGCGCTGGCGATGGGATGGAGCTTGGATGAGCAGCGGGACAGATTCGCCGAAGCCTTCGGCACGCAGGGCAAGCCGATCGACTTGACGGCGCCGGTGGTCTCCCTCGCCAAGGGAAAGAACCTGACCACCGGTATTCGCCACGTCTTCGGTGACACGATGATCGAGAACCTGTGGCTCCGGTATTACTGCGTGTCGAGCAACCTCTCGGTCGGTGACGTTGCCGTCCACACGCGCGGCCCGCTGTGGCGGGCACTGCGGGCCAGCGTGGCCATCCCGGGCCTGTGGCCGCCGGTGCCTTCCGAGTCCGGAGATGTCCTGGTCGATGGGGGAGTGATGAACAACCTGCCCGTCGACGTGATGGAAGGTTTCGCCGATGCCGGGGCCATCGTCGCCGTCAACCTGAAGGGGTCTGCCCACCTGCCGAGCCATGGATTGCCCGACAACGGCATCTTGTCCGGCTGGCGGCCGCTGGCCGGGAGGATCAACCCGGTCGGAAAAGGCCCCGGTCTTCCCGGGATCGCCGATCTGCTGCTGCGAGCAACCGAGACCGGCAACGTGCTCTCATCCAAGCGACTCGAGCAGGAAGCGGACGTGGTCCTGCACCCCGATGTTGCCGAGTTCGGTCTGCTGGCATTCGATCGCATCGATGAGATCATCGAGTCCGGCTACCGGTACGGTCTCAAGGAGCTTCCCCGGCACGATGCATTGCTCAAGCGCTTGCTCTGAGCCGTTCCGGGTCCCGGCCGGACGGTCCGGTCAGCATCAGCCCCCTGCAAGGTGAGAAGGGTTTCAACCCGCGCGCCGTTGCCTTCGGTCCGATCCAACGCCCCACGGCTCGGAGCGGGACGAGCCGAACCGGGCCCTGGCGCCACATAGGGCGATGGTGCGACTGGTCTCGGACCGGTTGGCACGTGCCAACGAGGCGGTACGCGCCCTCATCGGCTGACGGCAGGCCCGCGGGCGGAGTCTCCGTCCCGTAACCTGTAGGCCGGGAAGGGGCCAACAGTGGCGACAGTGACACCGGAATTGAGCAGCCTCGCTCGGTATGTGCCGCGCCTCAATGCTGAGTGGGACCGCCATACGACCGAGCAGTGGCGGGAGATCGACGGCACCTTGTGTTACATCGACATCTCGGGGTTCACGGCGCTGTCCGAGAAGCTGGCCCGTCGCGGCCGCATCGGGGCAGAGGAGCTCACCGAGGTCCTCAACCATGTGTTCGGCAAGATGCTCGGCGTCGCCTACGACCGGGGCGGGAGCCTGCTCAAGTTCGGCGGAGACGCGCTGCTTCTTCTCTTCACCGGGCCCGACCACCCCACCCAGGCATGCAGTGCCGCGGTCGAGATGCAGGCGGTCCTCCGGGAAGCTCGCAATTACGAGACTTCGGCCGGACGCCTGCACCTCAAGATGTCGGTTGGGCTCCACAGTGGGACTATCCATCTCTTCCGGGTTGGCGACTCGCACCAGGAGCTGATCCTCACCGGTCCGGCTGCCTCCACGACCACCGAAATGGAGGAGAAGGCGGTGGCGGGAGAGGTCCTCATCAGCTCGGCCACCAGGGCCGCCCTTCCCCGGGGAAGCGTTACCACGGCCAAGGGCGACGGGTGGCTTCTCACCTGGCGCAAGGCCCGCCTCGAGTGCTGTGGCTGGAGTCCCCGGATCGCCCTCGAGCCCGAGGCGATCGCGGCGGGCATGCCGATCGCCCTCCGGGAATTCCTTTCGCACGGCGCCGCCGAGCCGGAGCATCACATCGCCACGGTGGGCTTCATCAAGTTCACCGGGGTTGATGCCCTCATGGCCGGGGGCGGACCGCCGGCCGCGGCGAAGGTACTCGACGAGCTCGTTCGCAACGTCCAGGAAGCAGCCGACCTCGAGGGCGTGACGTTCCTCGCCTCCGACATCGATGAGGATGGCGGCAAGATCATCCTCGTCGCCGGCGTTCCCCGGGTCCAGGAAGATGATGAGGGCCGAGTGCTGCGGGCCGCCCGTCGGATTGTCGACCGGTCCGGGGCTCTCCGGCTGCAGATCGGCATCAATCGAGGCCACGTGTTCGTCGGTGAGATCGGCACCGACTTCCGGGCCACCTACACGATCATGGGCGACACGGTGAACCTCGCGGCGCGGCTCATGGCGGCGGCCTCACCGGGAGAGATCTACGCCAGCCCGGACGCACTCGACAACTCCGCCACCCTGTTCGAGACGAGGCCGCTGGAACCCTTCCACGTCAAAGGCAAGGAGCACCCCGTCCAGGCATATGCCGTCGGCGCCAAAACCGGCCCGCGACCGAGCGTGCGGGGCGGCGTCCTGCCCTTTGCCGGCCGGGCCGAGGAGCTCGCCAGGATGCGGCAGATCATCGACGACCTATACGCCGGCCGGGGTCACGCGGTTGCGATCGTCGGAGAGCGGGGGGTGGGCAAGAGCCGGTTCGTCGACGAGATCCTGCCTTCGCTGGGACGCGCCGAACACATCGACATCCGCGCCGAGCCATACGGGATCGGCACCCCGTACCGGGCGTTGCGGGACCCGGTGCGGCATCTGCTCGGCGTAGAACGGGATGAGACTCGGTTGATGGCCAAGGCCTTGACCGAGGCGATCGAGCGCTTCGCTCCCGATCACACGGCCCTTGCCCCGCTCGTCGCCGACATCGCCATGATCGATGTCCCGAGCACGCCCGAGGTCGACCAGATCGACCCCCGATTCCGTCAGGATCGCACCGCCGACCTGCTCATCGCGCTGTTCGCGGCGGTCCACGACGGGCCGGTCTTCTTCGAAGTGGAGGACGGCCACTACATGGACGAGGCGTCCTCGCACATCATGGAGCGGGTCGCCGAGGCAACGGCCGACCATCCCTGGCTGGTGCTCACGACCCGACGGGACACTCCGGACGGTTTCGATCCCGGTCACGAACAGGTGCCGCTCGGCCCTCTCACCGACGAGGAGGCCCGGCAAATCGTCGTTGCCGCCACCGAGGCGGCCCCGCTCCGGCCGCACGATGTCGACCTCATCGTGCAGCGCGGCGGCGGTCTCCCCTTGTTCCTCGAGGAGATCATCGGCGCGGTCCGGACCGCCGGTGGCGTCGACTCGCTTCCCGACTCGCTCGATGCCGTGGTCAGTGCACAGATCGATGCCCTGCCCCCGCTGGCCAGACAGCTCCTGCGATTCTCGAGCGTGCTCGGCCGGAGCTTCCGGATATCGGTGCTCAACCAACTCGTGGAGGACCAGGGCATTCGGCTCGACGCCGCCACCCGACGTGAGCTCTCCGGCTTCCTCGATCCGGACGGTCGTGATCGCCTCCGGTTCCGGCACACCATGATCCGCGATGTCTCCTACCGGAGCCTGTCATTCAAACGGAGGCGTGAGTTGCATATCCACGCGGGCGAGATTGCCGAGGCCGCCGCCGGCGACCATCCCGAGGCGGCAGCCGACGTTCTCGCACTTCACTTCTCGCTCGGGCAGGACCACGAGCGGGCATGGCGCTACTCGCTCCTGGCCGGTGACCAGGCCCGGGACACTTACGCCAACGTCGACGCCGCCGCCCACTATGTGAGAGCGCTGGAATCGGCCAGGCGGCTCCGCGAGGTCCCGGACGATGAGAAGGCCGAGGTCTGGACCCGGCTCGGAGATGTCAGGGAACAGGCAGGTCTGTTCGACGGAGCCCTCGAGTCGTACCGGAAGGCCTACCGTCTACGGACGGATGCGGTCGCCCGCGCCGAACTGATGCTGAAGCGGGCGAGCGCCCGCGAGCGCGCCGCCCAGTATTCGATGGCCCTCCAGGAGACCACGGGGGCCGGGCGCCTCCTCGAAGGCTCCACATTGGCAGAAGCGGCGACCGTCGCGGCGAGGGCTTCGGCCTTCTACTCGCTGATCCGGATGAGACAGGGTCGTCCGGCCGAAGCATTGCGGACAGCACAGGCCGCTGTCGAGCAGGCGACGAAGGCCAACTCCAAGGCAGCACTTGCCCGGGCCTACGGTGTGATGGCCTGGTCGCACCTCATGTTGGATGAGCCCGGTGCCGAGGAGCTCTGGCTCGACGCCCTCGAGCTCTACGAGGAGGTCGGCGACCTCATTGGTCAGGGCTACATGAACAACAATCTCGGGGGTCTCGCCTACTTCGAGGGGCGCTGGGACGAAGCCCTCGACTACTACGAGCGGAGCCGTGATCTCGCCGAGCGTGTCGGTAACGCGGTCGACGTGGGGGTTACCGAAGGAAACATCGGCGAGGTGCTCGTCAAGCAGAACAAGTTCGACGAGGCGGAACCGCAGCTGCGCAGGGCGGTCAGGGTCGCCCGGGCGAGCGGCGATGCCTTCACTGTGGTCTTCGCCAACCTGCAACTGGCCCGCATTCTCATCGAGCGGGGTCAGCTGTCGGAAGCCGAAGCGGTCCTCGAGCAGTCCCGGCATGAGGCTCTGTCTTTGAACATGAAGGCTCCCGCCTATGAGGCGGCGATCTACCTGGCCGATGTGAAAGTGCGCGACGGCGAGCCGGAGGCTGCTCTCTCGATCCTCGATGAGGCGGTACGGCAGGCCGAGGAGGAGGCCTCGATCTTCGCTCCGACTGCGGATCGGGTTCGCGCTCTCGCACTGGCCGAAACCGGTCGGCGACCTCAGGCCATCGATGTCGCCGGAGGCGCCCTCGACGTCGCTCGTGCCCGAAGCCTAGATTACGAAGTGGCGATGCTCCTGCTCTGCAAAGCTGATCTGCTGGAGCATGGCAGCCCTGATGAGGCCAAAAGCCTACGCTCCGAGGCCGACGTCATCATCGACCGATTGGACATCCGCCCCCTAGAGATGGTCTAGGGGGCGGAGTCTCAGTCGGTTGCGTTTGTCGATCTAACGAAACTGCGGGTCGTCCTCGAGGTAAATCACCCAATGGGTGAACGAGCCCACGACTCCGTCGTAGGCCACGACGCAGGCGGTTGCCGGCTGCCCGTCAGAGTCCAGTAGAGCCCCAGTGCCTGGGTCTGTCCCTGGGTCTGCCGGGTCTCCTATCAGCGTCGGAAACCCGGGTCCGGTCATGGTAGATCCCGGCCTGACGGTCTCGAGCTCAGGGAAGGCCGAGGCGTCATCAGGGTCACCCACAAGCGGGCTGGTCACCAGATCCCGAACGAAGCACACCTGCATGAGCTGGAAGCCCACAGATGGGTCATCGGGGTCCCGGTTGTACTCAATCTCATCATCCGGCAGCGGGTTGCCGAAGTGGTGGGAAAGCCAGATGTCTCCGCGATAGGCAGCAAGGGTCTCGACCCCATCCGCCGAATCCGGCTCGAAGTCGACCGGTATCCCGTCTGCGTTGATCCGGAGGCGATAGGGCTTGACCGGCTCGAAGCATTCGGCAGGATCGAGCTCGTTGGTCCGAATTCGGGTGAACGTACCTTCCGTCCCGTCGTCGCCGGTGGCGGTCGCCACGTTGGCAGGGAAGTCGCATCCGAGGACTCCATCGAATTGCTCGGCGATCGTGAGGTGTGAGTCGTAGATCGCGCCACGCTCGGGGGCGTCCTCGAGCCCGGTCGATCCACCAGAATCCGAGAGCACGCTCAACCGGATTGCCACGCCGAGATAGGCTTCGTCCAGATCACCGCAGGGGTCGGCGCATGCTGGGATCGAGACGTCCCTGATGTCGTTGCCGGAGTCGGGCCCGCAATCCGACACCTCGTCACATGCCTCAGTGGTAAACCAGATGGTCGCACCGCTCTCGTCGATCAGTTCGATGAGGGCTATGGTTCCGGTCCCTTTGAGACGGATAGCGAGTTGTCCACCGTGGATGTACAAATCGTCCAGTACGTCTCCCGATCCCCGCTCCAGCTCCAATGTCAGTGTCTGTGCGCTCACCGTACGGTTGTTTCGGCCGCGGGCGATCCTGTCCACGAGGCCACAGGGCGTGCCTTCGCCCTCCACGTCTGATTTCGTCCCCAGGGAGTAATTCGAAAGGCCGGCGTACGCTCCGGCGTCAAAGGGATCGTCGGCGCCAACAAGCGAAACGAGCGAGTCACCGCTCGACCCTACCGAGCAGTCACCGTTTGCAACGAGCTGCTGAGTGTTGTCGACGCCAACTGCGTCGAAATCGTCATACTCGAGCTTCTGACCATTGGTTGCGTCGAGGATCAAGTCCAGGTTTCCCACATCATTGACTGTTTCCTCCAAGACGGCTGCGGTCGCGGTCGTGGTAGCTGCGAGTAGTCCGCCGATCATGGCGACAAGGATCATCAGTCCGATCGCACGTTTTCTCAGTGTCATTGCTATGCCTCCCGTTTTGTGTTCAGCGACTCTGTTGTCCCCAACGACGCGGCAAGGCGCGACGCTGACGCATCAGAGAGCCGGTAGCGAGCCTCCCCTCGACCGGCCGTCCGCCTACTCCCGATGGCTGTTCTCTCTGACCTTACCTGACCGACCACGTCGCGTGACGGCCGTTTTCCGAGATCGCGAAAATCCTCCCATCCGGGATCTTGAGGACGAGGCGGGCTAGGTTCAAATCATGAAGCACATCGAAGTGTCGGAGTTCATGGTCACTCAGGGTGAGATGCAAGCCTTCACCTCTGCCATGCAGACGTGGGAGCGGCTGGCCCTTCGGGACGAGAACGGGCCCGAGCAACACGCCGTGCTCGTCAACGACGACAACGCCTGCATGGTGACGGCGGTGACCCAGTTCGCCAGTGTTGAGCGGGCCAACGCCTTCAAGGAGAAGGGCTTGGGCGACGAGCTGCTGGCCCGGGTCAGCTCACACTGCGATCAGACGCCGGTGGTCCGGCATTACTCGCTCTACTACGAGGCCGGTCCGGACGGGCCGGGCACCGTGTTCGGCCAGGAGGCCCACCCCGGCGGCTAGTGGCCTCTCAGTCGGTCTGGGGTGAACCTGATCGGGACGGGGTAGTTCATCGCGAACGTGCCGGGATCCATGCCGATGCGGGGGATCCAATCCCGGTACTTCTCCTGGTAGTCGGGATTCTCAGTTGAGGCCGGATCATCGGTGATGACGGCCGTGCCTTCCAGGACGATGATGTCGCCGCCGGTCCCGTTGCCGTCGAAGCTGAATGAGCACGCCGGATTGCCCGCCAGATTACGGGTGCGGGAGGTGCCGTCCTTCGAGTAGATGAGCATCGATTCGCCTTCCCACAGAAACCAGATCGGGGAGGGCCGCGGGGTGCCGTCCGGGCTCACCGTGGTGAGCCATCCGACGACTTCCTCCTCGAGGCGACGACGGACCCGGTCACCGAAAGGAGTGTTGGGGATGGTGAGGGGCATACCAGGGAAGCTAGCGAGAGTGTTCCTCCCCCTCCGGGGGGAGAAAGCAGAGCGCGGTCCTACGCCGAGGGTGTCTCGTCGGGCTGGTCGGACTTGAACCGACGACCCCTGCGTCCCAAACGCAGTGCGCTACCAAACTGCGCCACAGCCCGTTCCGGCTCTCGGCCTTCGGCCGTCAGCCATCGGCCAGAAGAGTAGAGGCCTGAAGCAGATGTGACACACCATTGCCGGGTACCGGGAGAAGCCCCCTGCCCCAGCGGCTTGCGCCGCGGCGGCGCCTTCCCCCGCCTCTGGCCGGGCACCGACACCGTTGGGCTACTTCTGGTACCGGCCCATGTTCATGCCTCGCCACGTGTTGCGAAGCAACTCGCGACCAACGCCGCAGGCGTTGGCGTTATCCTGTTGGCTCCCGCGGGTGTAGCTCAATGGTAGAGCTCCAGCCTTCCAAGCTGGCTATGAGGGTTCGATTCCCTTCACCCGCTCGGCGGGAGGGTTCTGCCCCCGTAGCTCAGTGGACAGAGCAGGAGCCTTCTAAGCTCTTGGTCGGAGGTTCGAATCCTTCCGGGGGCGCCGGCCTGATAAGGCGTGGTGGCTGTAGCTCAGTTGGTTAGAGCGCCGGGTTGTGGTCCCGGAGGCCGCGGGTTCGAGTCCCGTCAGCCACCCCATACATCAAGTACCAACCGAGGAGCTACGTGGAAACCAACATCGTGGAGGCTGGTCCGTTCGAACGGGTCGTCACCGTTCAGATCGGGAATACGGCCCTGGAATCCGCCAAGGATGAGGCGGCCAAGCGGCTCTCCCAGGACCTCAAGGTCAAGGGTTTCCGGCCCGGCAGGGTGCCCCGCAAGGTGGTCGAAGCCACCGTGGGGCCTGCCAAGCTCCGGTCCGAGGCTATTGACGTGGCCCTGCCCGGGATCGTTTCCGACGCGCTCACCGAGGCAGACCTCCGTCCCGCCGCCACCCCATCCGTCCAGGACATGCGGGACACCGACGATGGCATCGAGGTGGATGTCAAGGTCACGCTGTGGCCGACGCTCGACCATATCCCCTTGTACGAAGGCCGCAAGGTCAGCTTGGAAACTCCCGAGGTCCAGGACGAGGAGATCGACGACCAGATCGACCGGCTCCGCAACCAGTTCGCCGAGCTGGAAGACGTCCAGCATCCCGTCACCGAGGGCGACTACGCAGTGATCAACCTGTCGGCCTCCTTCAACGGCGAGCCGATCGACGATCTCACCGCCAACGACCTCACCTACCCAGTCGGCTCACAGAGCTTCGTTCCCGGTCTCGACGAGCAGCTGATGGGTGCCAGCTCGGGTTCAATCGTCAAATACAACGACACCCTTCCCGAGGGCATGGGCGAATACGGCGGCAAGGAAGTGACGTTCCAGATCCTCGTCAAGGGGGTCAAGACGAAGAAGCTCCCCGAGGTCACCGACGAGTGGGTTGAGGAGGTCTCGGAGTTCGAGTCGATCGACGCACTCCGCGAGGAGCTCCGCAACGGCATTCATCAGCACAAGCTGTCGTCCCTGCGGCGCGAGTTCGCCGACAAGGTGCTGGAGCAGCTGATCGAGGATATGGACGTCGAGCTACCCGCCGCCCTCGTCGATGCCGAGATGGAATACCAGATTCACCGCTTTCTGCACCGGCTCGGCGAACAGGACATTCCGTTCGGCGACTACCTGCGTGTGACCGGTCAGACCGAGGAGGCCTTCGTTGCCGATGCCAGGGCTCAGGCCGAGCGCTCGCTTTCGGTCCGCATCCTGCTGGACGCCGTCGGAGCGGCCGCGGGAATTGAAGTGGCTGCCGAGGAGTTGGAAGAAGCCGTGGGTGCCCTGGCCGCAGCGAGTGAACAGGACGCCGAAGCGTACAAGGAGGCACTTCAGGAGAGCGGGCAGGTGGAGATCCTGAGTGGTGATATCCTGAGAAACAAGGTTATCGACCACCTGGTCGAGGCAGCCGTTCCGGTTGACGAGAACGGCACCGAGCTCTCGCTCGCCGAGACAACGGTCGAGGCCGAGACCGCGGACGAAGCTGAGGCCGCGGTCGAAGCTGAGGCACCGGTTGAGGCCGATGAATCGGCCGAAGATGCCGCAACGGAAGATGAGGAGTGAAATGGGTTACCTAGTCCCGACTGTGATTGAGACCTCGAGCAGGGGAGAGCGGGCGTTCGATATCTACAGTCGGCTGCTGAAGGAGCGCATCATCTTCCTCGGCACTCCGATCGACGACACCGTCGCCAACCTGGTGATGGCGCAGCTGCTTCACCTCGAGAGCGAGGATCCCGACAAGGACATCGCCCTCTACATCAACTCCCCGGGCGGAGTGGTCTCGTCGTTCTTCGCCATGTACGACACGATCCAGCACATCAAGCCCGACGTGTCGACGTTCTGCATGGGACAGGCTGCCTCGGCGGCCGCCGTCCTCATGGCCGCCGGCGCCCCCGGCAAGCGCTTTGCGCTCCCGCATGCCCGCATCATGCTCCACCAGCCGCACGGCGGGGTGGAGGGCCAGGTGACCGACATCGAGATCCAGGCGAAGGAAATCGTTCGTCTGCGACTCGAGCTGAATAACATCCTCGCCGACCACACCGGCCAGAATCTCGAGACCATCCAGAAGGACACGGAGCGTGACTTCTGGATGACGGCCGATGAAGCTAAGGGATACGGCGTGATTGACGAAGTTCTGATGCCAAGGCGGCTTGCCTCGGTTGGGAGTTGATTAGTGGCGAAATTCAGCGACGGTTCTGAGCTGCTCAAGTGCAGCTTCTGCGGGAAATCGCAAAAGCAGGTCAAGAAGCTCATCGCCGGGCCCGGCGTGTACATCTGCGATGAGTGCATCGACCTATGCAACGAGATCATCGAAGAAGAGCTGGGAACCACCGCCGAGGTCGCACCCACCGACCTTCCCAAGCCGCGGGAGATCTTCGAGTTTCTCGACGACTATGTCGTCGGTCAGGAACGGGCGAAGAAGATCCTCTCGGTCGCCGTCTACAACCACTACAAGCGGGTCAACGCCGGCTTGAAGGACACCGACGGCGTCGAGCTCCAGAAATCCAACATCCTCATGATCGGCCCCACCGGCTGCGGCAAGACGCTGCTGGCCCAGACGCTGGCCCGTCAGCTCAATGTTCCCTTCGCCATCGCCGACGCCACCGCTCTCACCGAGGCCGGGTACGTCGGCGAGGACGTCGAGAACATCCTGCTGAAGCTGTTGCAGGCCGCCGACTTCGACGTCGCCCGCGCCGAGACCGGGATCATCTACATCGATGAGATCGACAAGGTGGCCCGCAAGGCCGAGAACCCCTCGATCACCCGGGACGTGTCGGGAGAGGGTGTCCAGCAGGCGTTGCTCAAGATCATTGAGGGGACCGTCGCTTCGGTGCCGCCGCAGGGCGGGCGCAAGCATCCCCATCAAGAGTTCATCCAGATCGACACCTCGAACATGCTGTTCATCTGCGGCGGGGCCTTTTCCGGCCTCGAGCAGGTCATCGGTAGCCGCATCGGCAAACAGGGTGTCGGCTTCGCCGCCGAGATCCATAGCCGCACCGAGAACCGCAGCGACGAGATGTTCGCCGAGGTGCTCCCCGAGGACTTGATCAAGTTCGGTTTGATCCCGGAGTTCATCGGCCGGCTGCCGGTGGTCGCCACCGTCGACGATCTCGATCGTGACGCTCTCATCAGCATCCTCAAGGAGCCC
>Ga0224512_10001283_pt1 | contig 24608 bp, 17 predicted proteins | sample SF_May12_sed_USG_4_FD_169103 | JGI IMG/M metagenome (GOLD analysis project Ga0224512, IMG submission 169103) | Sediment microbial communities from San Francisco Bay, California, United States - SF_May12_sed_USGS_13 | ecosystem: Environmental > Aquatic > Marine > Sediment | place: USA... | reverse complement strand
GTCAGACGCCTAATATGATTTTCCGCCGCGCCGCCGGATCTGATGTTGATGCTTTCACGATCGGGTTTCACAAGAGCCTTGAAGCGTTCGCGACGCCAGCAAGCGCGAGCGATGAGGAAAAGGAAGCAGCAGCGATAGAAGCTGGCTTCAAGGGTCGCTCCGATCTCTCGTTTTACCTTCGTTCGTTAATCTCCAGCCAGCACGACACGCTTGCAGTTAAGGTCGAATAACGGCGATTCCGTTTCAGCTCGGCCCATCAGCACAAATACGTATATTGTTATATTCGCATATTACGATATATTATCCGGACCAGACTAACTCTGCAGCGACCCCGGATGCCGAAAATGACCCGCCACTACACACTACTCGCCATCACAGCATTGATCATTCCCGCGCAGGCCATGGCCGAAACCCTGACTGACGCGTGGGATACAGCGCTTGCTTCCCACCGTCAGATCGCCGCGGCAGCCGCTCAGCGTGATGCCGCGGACTATGATCTGGAACGTGCGCGGTCTGCACGTATGCCGCAATTGGGCATCTCGACCGAGTACATGCGGCTGGATTCGGCACCTGGCTTTTCGCTTGGAGGCAGCATAACGCCACCGATTTTCGAGGGTGACGATTTTGTTCGTGCAGGCGCGCAGGTCAGGATGCCGGTGTATGCCGGCGGCGGCATCAGTTCTGGTATCAAGGCAGCTGAATTGGGTGCCGGGGCTGCGGCGGACCAGCTGGATGCGGTCGTACAGGGCACCAAGATGGGCGTCGCCGAGCATTACGTGGCCGTGCTTCGCGCCGCAAGCGCCGTCGATGTTGCAGAATCGATCGTCGCTTCTCTCACTACACATACCGACGACACCAAGAACCGCCTCGAGTTCGGTGCGGTGCCAAAGAACGACTATCTAGCGGCCAGTGTCACGCTCGCAAACGCGAAGCAACGCTTGCTGCAAGCGGAGAACGCCCTGGATTATGCAAGTGCCGCCTACAACCGTTTTCTCGGCCGGCCCCTGGAAACCCCGGTGGCCCTTGACCCATCGCCAGACATCGACAATCTGATTCCGGTCGCGCAACGCATGCAGGACCTGATTGCACTGGCGCAGACACAAAGACCGGAACTGTCCGCCATGGCAATGCAAGCAGAGTCACTGCGCAAGCAGTCCGACGCAGCGCTCGCCAATTCGCGGCCGCAGGTATCACTGGCCGGCGGGTACATGTTCCTCGAAAACGAATTTCTCGACGACGATTCTTTCTGGATGGCGGGCGTGTCACTACAGTGGAATCTGTTCGACGGCGGCCGCAGCCGCAAACAGGCAGCATCGCTCGACAGCAAGGCCACCGCGATTGGCCATCAACGCGCTGACCTCGAAACCATTGTCGCGCTCCAGGTCCGGCGCTCGTGGAACGATCGCGTCGAGGCCGAGAACCGCATCGGCGTCGCCGAAAGTGCGGTCGCGCAGGCGACGGAGAACCTGCGCGTTGTGCGTAATCGCTACACGGCGGGAGCCAGCACCAACGTGGAGGTGCTCGACGCCGAAGCCCTGCGTGAACAAAGCCTGAGCAACCACGATGATGCGCGCTTCGAACTTGTCCTGGCCAAGCTGCGGCTCGCTCGCGCCGTCGGCAGCCTGTGATAACCGGCATGCCCAGCAAACCAGACACGATCGACATCAATGCCATGCAGACGCGGGCTAACGAGGCGACGTCATTGCTCAGCGCAATGTGCAATGAGAAGCGCCTCATGATTCTGTGTCAGCTCATCGACGGTGAGCGGACAGTGAATGAGCTCACGGAACTGGTGGACGCGGCCCAACCGACGGTTTCACAGCACCTTGCTTTGCTGCGGCGGGAGGGTCTCATCAGCGCGCGGCAAGACGGCCGCACACATTTTTATTCGCTTGCGGGTAATGAGGCCCGCGAAATACTCGGGACCTTGCAGTCGCTGTACTGCGACCCGACGTCAAAGGACACCAAGTAATGAATACTATGGCGAAGGCTTTGCCCATGTTGTTGCTTCTCGCAACAGTACAAGCCGATGATCTGACGCTCGAAACCGTGACGGTAGTACTTGATGAGACCCCACGCGAGCGCTTGCTCGACGGCACCGTTGAAGCGGTGAACCAGGCAACCATGTCGGCGCAAACGGCCGGCCGTATTGCTGAGGTCTTCTTTGATGTCGATGACTACGTGCAGGCGGGCGAACCGATCGCGCGCTTCACTAATGTCGAACAGCAATCCGCTCTTAGACAGGTGCAGGCTGCGCTGGATGAGGCTCGTGCTGGACAGAACCAGGCTAACGGAGAGTTTCAGCGCGTGGCAGGACTTTTCGAGGCGGAATCCGCGTCTAAGCGCGAGTACGACCAGGCTCTCGCCGCAAGAGATGCGGCCAGGGCACGCGTCGAAGCAGCAGAATCATCCGTTGACGCCGCGGAGCAGCAACTCGAATACACCCTCGTGCGTGCGCCCTATGCCGGTATTGTCACCGAACGCCACGTTGAAACCGGTGAGGCAGTCGGCGTTGGGCAACCGCTCATGAGCGGCCTTTCGCTCGAGACCCTGCGCGTCGTCGTTGATCTTCCGCAACAGCTTGCTGCCAAGGTTCGCGTGTACCGCAAGGCATATGTACTCACCGATAGTGGCCGTGTCGAAGCGACCAGGGTGACATTATTTCCGTATGCCCATAGTGCCAGCAAGACGTTTCGTGTCCGCCTCGAACTCCCCGAAGGGCAGTTCTCACTCTACCCCGGCATGTTCGTCAAAGTAGCGTTCGTCTCGGGCGAGTCACGACGTCTGCTCGTGCCAACATCTGCACTGCTCCGGCGCAGCGAAGTCACTGGCGTATACGTCGTCGATGATGAGCAACAGCTGCGCATGCGCCAGGTTCGCGTTGGCGGCACGTTTGATCACCGAACGGAAGTTCTCGCGGGATTGCGGGAAGGTGAGCAAGTCGCGGCAAACCCTGTCGACGCCGGTATCTACCTTAAAACCAGGGTCGTAAACGACAATGACTGAAAAGCTCGGACTGTCAGGAAGCCTCGCCAGGCATTTTCAGGACAACGCTTTGACGCCATTGCTTGCAGTGGCGGCACTGCTGCTTGGCGCACTCGCGGTCGTGATCACGCCTCGTGAGGAAGAACCGCAGATTGATGTCACGCTGGCCAACGTCTTCGTGGCGTTCCCGGGCGCGACCACGAAAGAGGTCGAGAACCTCGTTTCTATCCCGATGGAACAGGTGCTGGCTGAAATCGACGGCGTCAAACACGTCTACTCGGCTTCGCGGCCTGGTGTTGGTGTCCTGACCGTGCAGTTCAAAGTCGGCGAGCCCCGTACCGAAGCGCTGGTGCGTCTTTACAACGCAATCTATTCGAACCAGGACTGGCAGCCTCAGGCGCTCGGCATTCTGCCACCGCTCGTCAAACCGAAGGGCATTGACGATGTGCCGATCATAAGCGCAACTCTGTGGACCGAAGACCCCGACCGTGGCGCCCACGAACTCCTGATGGTTGCACATGCGCTCGAAGCCGAAATCAAACGCGTTGCCGGCACGCGCGATGTTTATACGATCGGCGGTGCACCAAACATCGTGCATGTGGAACTCGATCCACAGCGCGTTGCCGGCTACGGGATGACTCTTGAGGACCTGCGCTATGCCCTCCTGGCGAGCAACGTCGTTACGCAGGCCGGCTCGCTGATTTCAAACAACGTAGAGATTCCCGTGCAGGCCGGGACTTTCCTGAGCAGTGCCGAGGACGTTGCCAGTATGGTCGTAGGTCTCTTCGAGGATCGCCCCGTCTATCTCGACGATATTGCCGATGTGCGCGCCGGTGCTGACACGCCCGACCAGTACACGTGGTTTGCGTCCGGCCCTGCCGCCGAACATATCAACCTCAAACAGACCGGGCACGCGCCGTCCGTGACGATCGCCATAGCGAAGAAACCCGGCACTAACGCAACACGGATAGCGAACGCGGTCAAAGAGCGTTTCGAACAACTCGAGGCGACGCTGATACCCGAAGGTGTCAACGTCACGATCACTCGTAACTACGGCCAGACAGCCGACGACAAGGCATCGAAACTTATTCAGAAGCTGTCGTTCGCCACGCTGTCGGTCATCTTGCTCGCCTGGTTTGCGCTTGGCTGGCGCGAAGCGATTATTGTCGGTGCCGCCGTGATCGTCACACTGGCCACGACGCTGTTTGCGTCCTGGGCCTGGGGCTTCACGATTAACCGCGTCTCGTTGTTCGCACTAATCTTTGCGATTGGCATTCTTGTTGATGACGCCATCGTCGTCGTCGAGAATATTCATCGCCACCGCGGCTTGCGACCCGGCGCGATCGGTGACGTCATTCCGCCTGCCGTGGAAGAAGTCGGAGGCCCGACGATACTCGCGACGTTTACGGTCATTGCGGCGCTGCTGCCGATGGCCTTCGTGACGGGCCTCATGGGCCCGTACATGAGTCCGATCCCGATCAATGCCAGCACGGGAATGCTGATCTCGCTGGGTATCGCGCTGATCCTTACGCCCTGGCTCAGCCATCGCCTGCTCGCCAACGCGCCCGTGCATCATGCCGAGGACGAGAGCGAGTCTCGCCTGCACCAGTTGTTCGAGCGACTCATGCGCCCATTTCTAAACGGGGAGCGCGGCAGTCGCGCACGCAAAATACTTTACGGCAGCCTTGCCGGCACCATCGTGCTGGCCATGCTGCTCGTTGTTGCTCAGCTCGTCGTCCTGAAGATGCTGCCCTTTGACAACAAATCCGAATTTCAGATCGTCGTTGACATGCCTGAGGGTACGGCCGTCGAAGCGACTGCCAGGGTACTCGATGAACTCGCCGCAACGGTCGAGACCGTGCCCGAAGTGACCGACTACCAGGTCTATGCGGGAACTGCTGCGCCAATCAACTTTAACGGTCTCGTGAGGCAGTACTACCTGCGCAGCGGCGGCAATGTTGGCGACATCCAGGTCAACCTTGTCGATAAGAAACACCGTGACCGCTCAAGCCACGAGATCGCCCAAGCCGTTCGTGATGAACTGACCGAGATCGCCCGGCGCAACAACGCATCGGTCAAGGTAGTCGAAGTGCCGCCGGGTCCGCCCGTGATCTCGCCAATCGTCGCCGAGATTTATGGCCCGGACTACGAAGAGCAAAAGCGGCTCGGCCTGCAGATTGAGCGCCTGTTCGCGGAGACAGCCGATATCGTCGATATCGACAGCACGGTCGAAGCAGATGCGAAGCGCCTCGTTGTCGATGTCGACCAGCAGCGAGCGGCATTACTTGGCATTCCGCAACAGCGCGTCGCGGCGATACTGCAAATGGCGTTGAACGGCGAAGACATCACATACATTCATCAGGCGCGAGAGCGCTATCCAATTCCCATACGCCTCGAAGTACCTGTCCAGTCAAAAGCTGACCTTGACTCACTGCTGGCGCTTGAGGTGCGCAGCCGCACCGGGCAACGAGTGCCTATCGCGGAAATCGCGACTGTCAGGGAAGCCGGGTGGGACGACGCCGTGTATCACAAGGACCTGCTACCAGTTGTTATGGTTATGGGCGATATGACGGGCAGACTCGACAGTCCCCTCTATGGAATGTTCGACCTCGCAGGAAAGATCGACAACCGCGCCGAAGCTGACCATGACATCGATCAACGCTACATCAGCCAGCCCGACAACACCTATGGCTTTTCACTCAAATGGGATGGCGAGTGGCAGATCACCTACGAGACCTTTCGTGACATGGGACTCGCCTACTCGGTCGGCCTGATACTTATATATCTTTTGGTCGTGGCGCAGTTTCGCTCTTACCTGTTGCCCCTGATTATCATGGCGCCAATTCCGATGACGATCATTGGCGTCATGCCGGGCCATGCATTGTTCGGCCTGCATTTCACCGCGACATCCATGATCGGCATGATCGCGCTTGCCGGCATCATCGTGCGTAACTCGATTCTTCTCGTTGACTTTATCCTCCAGGAACAACGGGCGGGTAAAGCACTTGAGGATGCTGTGATCCGCGCGAGCGCGGTGCGCGCAAGACCAATTGTGCTGACGGGTCTCGCGGCCATGATGGGCGCGTTCTTTATCCTCGACGACCCAATCTTTAACGGTCTCGCGATATCGTTGATCTTCGGCATCCTGATTTCGACGATCCTGACACTTGTCGTGATACCGGTGCTGTATTACAGCTTCAGGAAAGTGCTTAAGACGGAAGGGCAGCCAGCATGATCGCAGGGAGCGCCCGACAGCATGGACTCAGGAGGCACCCACCGTTTCCACCTCCTTTACAGACCATGCTTGTGCTTTGTCAGCAAACAAAGCCTTTGTTTCGGCCCAGGTAGCTTGGAACAGTTCCGAGCTCCTGTATGCATCGAGGTGAGCTGCCGATGTCCAGATGCTGTATGTGAAGAATACTTCAGGAAAACCGGCTTCGTTGTACAGGCACAAGTGCTGACATCCTTCGAATTGCCGGATCCGCTGTTTGGACGCATTGAATATCTCCAGGAACGCTGCACGCTCTCCTTTCCTGAATTGCATTCTGACAATCCTGATAATCATTGAAATCGATTCTCGTCCTGCTGCCCCTATCGCATCGCAGCGTACTGTCAAACCTTTCATGATGGAAGCCAGGCTGGCAATTCCTGATATTAGGCCGCTGGTCTGCCGTATACTCTGCATGTTCCTGATTATGAGAGGTTTTGAGGCTTGCACAGCGTTGCTGAAGAACACGAACTGAAATGAAGAAGTCTCCGAAAAAGTCACTTGACGACTGGCGATCGCTCGCCAGCAAAGAATGCAAAGGCCAGTCGCCCGAAGAATTGACCTGGAATACGCCCGAGGGAATCGCGGTCAAACCACTTTACACGGCCGAAGATCTCGAAGGACTCGCGCATCTCGATTCGCTGCCCGGCTTGGCGCCCTTTGTCCGTGGACCCAGGGCGACCATGTACGCGGGCCGCCCATGGACCGTACGTCAGTACGCCGGCTTTTCCACCGCAGAAGAGTCCAACGCCTTCTACCGAAAGAACCTGGAGGCGGGGCAGACGGGTCTCTCGGTAGCCTTCGATCTCGCCACTCATCGCGGCTACGACTCGGACCACCCGCGTGTCGTCGGTGATGTGGGCAAGGCCGGCGTGGCCATCGACAGCATCGCCGATATGAAAATTCTGTTCGACGGTATTCCTCTCGACGAGATATCGGTCTCGATGACTATGAACGGCGCGGTATTGCCGATCATGGCGATGTACATCACCACGGCCGAAGAACAAGGTGTGGCGGCGGAGAAGCTGGCCGGAACCCTGCAAAACGACATCCTCAAGGAATTCATGGTTCGCAATACCTATATCTATCCGCCTGCACCGTCCATGCGGATCGTGTCCGATATTATTGCTTACACGTCTGCCAACATGCCCCGCTTCAATCCCATTTCCATATCCGGCTACCATATGCAGGAAGCCGGGGCGACGTGTGCCCAGGAATTAGCGTATACGATCGCCGACGGCATCGAGTACGTACGTACGGCGATCGACAGTGGCCTGGACGTGGATGCCTTTGCTCCACGACTATCATTCTTTTTCGGCATCGGTATGAACTTCTTCATGGAAGTGGCCAAGCTGCGGGCCGCGCGCCTGCTTTGGTCGACGCTCATGGCCGAGAAGTTTTCGCCGCAAGACCCCAGGTCGCTGATGCTCCGCACGCACTGTCAAACCTCTGGCGTCAGTCTCACCGCCAAGAGCCCGTACACGAACATCATGCGCACCACGATCGAGGCCATGGCAGCCGTTTTCGGCGGCACGCAGTCATTACACACCAATTCCTTCGATGAGGCGCTTGCGCTGCCCACCGAACTTTCGGCTCGCATCGCGCGAAATACTCAACTCGTACTGCAAGAGGAAACCGGCATCACCAGCGTCGTGGACCCGCTTGCCGGCTCCTACTATATGGAAAGCCTGACCGATGAACTCGCCAAAGAGGCGCGCAAGCTCATCGACGAGGTTGAAGAGATGGGCGGCATGACCAGGGCGGTGGAGACCGGCATGCCCAAGCTGCGCATCGAGGAGGCTGCGGCGCGGCGCCAGGCGCGTATCGACCGCGGCGAAGAGACCATCGTCGGCGTTAACAAGTATCAGCTGGCGGAAGAACCTACCGTCGATATTCTGAACATCGACAATACAGCCGTGCGCGAGGCCCAGATCCAGAGCCTTTCAGTAGTACGAAACAACAGGGACGAGGCGGATTGCAACAAGGCACTGGACGCATTGACCGAGGCGGCGGAGAAGGAAACCGGTAATCTACTGGCACTCGCCGTCGACGCCGCACGTGCACGGGCTACTGTTGGCGAGATTTCCGATGCGCTGGAGAAGGTCTACACCCGCCACCGGGCTGTGACCCATTCCATTGCAGGTGTGTACGGGTCTGCGTACGAGGGCGACTCGGATTACGTTTCCATTCGTCAGGAAGTTGCCGAGTTCGCCGAGGCCGAGGGGCGCCGGCCGCGCATGCTCGTCTGCAAACTCGGTCAGGACGGACACGATCGCGGTGCCAAGGTGATCGCCACGGCATTTGCCGATATAGGCTTCGACGTCGATATCGGGCCGCTTTTTCAAACCCCCGATGAGGCGGTTCGCGAAGCCATCGAGAACGATGTTCACGTGATTGGCATCTCCTCGCAGGCCGCGGGACACAAAACGCTGGTTCCGCAGGTCATCGAGGATTTGAAAAAGGAAGGGGCGGAAGACATCATCGTCGTCTGTGGTGGCGTCATTCCGCCACAGGACTACGAAGAGTTGCTGGCCGGTGGTGTATCGGCCATTTTCGGGCCGGGTACTAATATCCTGCTGGCCGCCCGCGAGGTACTTGGCATTATCCAACAACGCCGGCACAAGCCGTAAGGCGCAAAATGGTAAGGATGGTACATGCAGGAAATAATCGAAGAACTCGAAGAAAAACGTAAGGCTGCCGCCCTCGGCGGCGGCCAACACCGGATCGACGTGCAGCACGGCCGCGGCAAGCTCACGGCTCGTGAACGCATCGACCTGCTTCTTGACGAGGACAGTTTCGAAGAATGGGATGTCTTCGTCGAGCACCGTTGCATCGATTTTGGCATGGCGGATAAGAAAGTGCCCGGTGACGGCGTGGTGACCGGTTGTGGCACGATAAATGGACGAGTGGTCTTTGTCTTCAGCCAGGACTTCACTGTTTTTGGTGGCTCGCTTTCCGAGGCGCACGCAGAGAAAATCTGCAAGGTCATGGATCAGGCCATGAAGGTGCGCGCACCCATCATTGGCCTGAACGATTCGGGCGGCGCCCGCATCCAGGAAGGCGTAGCTTCCCTGGGTGGTTACGCGGAAGTGTTCCAGCGAAACGTGTCGGCCTCCGGCGTGGTGCCGCAAATCTCCGTCATCATGGGACCGTGCGCCGGCGGCGCAGTCTATTCTCCGGCCATCACCGACTTTGTCTTTATGGTGAAAGACAGCTCTTACATGTTCGTCACAGGACCTGATGTGGTCAAAACGGTGACCCACGAAACCGTTACAGCGGAAGAACTGGGTGGCGCCATGACCCATTCCACTATCTCCGGCGTTTGCGATCGCGCCTACGAGAACGACGTGGAAACGCTGCTGATGGTGCGACGGTTCATCAATTATTTGCCAGCCAACAATCGTGAGAAGTCCCCTTACCGGCCCACGCCTGATCGCGCCGATCGCGTGGAGATGTCTCTCGACACGCTTGTTCCAAAGAACCCCAACTCGCCTTATGACATGAAGGAATTGATTTACAAGGTCTCGGATGACAACGAGTTCTGGGAACTGCAGCCCGAGCACGCCAAGAACATCATCATTGGCTTCGCCCGCATGGACGGCTTCACCGTGGGCATCGTCGCCAATCAGCCCAAGGTGCTCGCGGGATGCCTGGACATCAAGTCATCCATCAAGGCCGGACGTTTTGTGCGTTTTTGCGATGCATTCAACATTCCTCTCGTCACATTCGTCGACGTACCAGGCTTCCTGCCGGGCACGGCGCAGGAGCATGGCGGCATTATCAAGCACGGCGCAAAATTGTTATTTGCCTACGCCGAGGCCACGGTTCCCAAGGTCACCGTTATCACCCGAAAAGCCTATGGCGGCGCCTACGACGTAATGAGTTCCAAGCATTTGCGCGGTGACGTCAACCTGGCCTGGCCCAGCGCGGAAATCGCAGTAATGGGGCCTAAGGGTGCTGTCCAGATCATCTTCCGCGACGACATCGGTGACGACGAAAAGATTGCAGAACACACCGAAGCGTATCGAAAAAAATTCGCCAATCCATTTATCGCTGCCAGCCGCGGTTATGTCGATGATGTCATCGCACCGCACGCCACCCGCAAGCGCATCTGCCGCTCACTTGCCACGCTGCGCAACAAGCAACTCGACAACCCGTGGCGTAAGCATGACAACATTCCGCTTTAGAGGATCTGCCGGTGTTTGACAAAATCCTGGTCGCGAACCGTGGCGAGATTGCGTGCCGCGTCATCAAGTCCGCACGCAATATGGGCATCAAATCCGTTGCCGTCTATTCCGATGCGGACAGTGATGCATTGCATGTGCAAATGGCAGATGAAGCCATTCACATCGGGCCGTCAGCGTCGACGCAGAGCTATCTGCTGAAGGACAAGATTCTCCAGGCTTGCCAGGACACCGGTGCCCAGGCGGTACATCCGGGCTACGGGTTTCTCGCCGAGAATGCCGAGTTTTGCAACTCGTTGGCAACAGCCGGTATCGCCTTCATCGGACCGAAGGCCCGCGCGATCGAGGCCATGGGTGACAAGATCACATCCAAGAAGCTGGCTGATGATGCGGGGGTAAACACCATACCCGGCTGTGCCGATGTGCTACGTGATGGGGAACATGCCGTTAAAGTCGCAAATGAGATCGGCTACCCGGTGATGCTCAAGGCAACCGCAGGCGGTGGTGGCAAGGGCATGCGTACGGCTCGCAACGACGAAGAGTGCCGGGACGGCTTTGAGCGCGCCGCCAACGAAGCGCGCTCCAGCTTCGGCGACGACCGCATCTTCGCGGAGAAATTCATTGAGGAACCGCGCCATATAGAGATCCAGATCATTGCCGACCGGCATGGCAACTTCGTCTATCTCAATGAGCGTGAATGTTCGCTGCAGCGACGCCACCAAAAAGTGATCGAAGAAGCACCATCGCCGTTTCTTGACGAGGTAACACGCAAGAAAATGGGCGAGCAGGCAATCGCGCTGGCCAGGGCAGTGGATTATGAGTCCGCCGGCACCGTGGAGTTCATTGTCGACAGCCAGCGCAACTTCTATTTCCTGGAGATGAACACGCGTCTCCAGGTGGAACACCCGGTTACCGAACTGATAACCGGCATCGACCTGGTGGAGCTCATGATCCGTGTGGCCGATGGCGAAGCATTGCCAATCACCCAGGCGGATGTGGGCATCAACGGCTGGGCGATTGAATCCCGTGTTTATGCCGAGGATCCTTTCTGTAACTTTTTGCCCTCCACCGGCCGCCTGGTGTACTACCGCCCGCCTGCGGAGGATGACCATGTACGCGTGGACACTGGCGTGTTCGAAGGCGGTGAGGTTTCCATGTTCTACGACCCGATGATCGCCAAACTCATCACCTATGGAGCCGACCGTGAAGAGGCCGCGACGCACATGCGCGCGGCCCTTGATCGCTTCATTATTCGTGGTGTTTCGAGCAACCTCAGTTTCCTCTCGGCGTTGATGGTGCACCCGCGTTTTGTAGAAGGGAGCATGAGCACCAATATGATCGGTGAGGAGTATCCGGACGGTTTCAGCCCGGCGGACATACCGCACGAGAATCCCGCCCTCATCATTTCCGTTGCAGCCTCCATGCTTCGCGGCCACCGCGACCGTGCCGCTCAGATCGATGGTCAACTGTCGGGTCACGAGCGCCGTGTACCGCAGGACTGGGTGGTGGTGATGAACAATGAGCACCATCCGGTTTCCGTTGTGCCCGCAAATGGCGGTCATGATGTAGATTTCGATGGCAAAACCTATGCTGTACGAAGTCATTGGGAGTTTGGGCAGCCCCTCTTCCATGGCACCATCAATGGTGAAGAGGTCTTCGTTCAGGTAGAGCGTGTCGACCAGACCTATCGCCTGTCCCATGGCGGTTCTCAGACCGATGTGATGGTTCTCACTCCACGGGTGGCTGAGCTCCTGCAATACATGCCGGTAAAAGCCGCACCCGACATGTCGAAATTTCTGCTCTCGCCAATGCCGGGCCTGCTGGTCTCGTTGGCGGTAACGGAAGGCGATACAGTCAATGCCGGTAAAGAGCTGGCTGTCATCGAGGCCATGAAGATGGAGAATGCGCTGCATGCCGAACGCGATGGAATCGTAGCCAGGATCAACTATGAAGTCGGCGCCAATCTTGCCGTGGGCGACAAGATCCTGGAGTTAGAGTAAGGCCGTTGCCGCAGAGCGAGCAGGAATTGGGGAAAGACATTGCAGCACTGGCCGACGGTGTGCTCGACAGGAGTCGGCGTGCACTTGCGCAGGCCATCACTCTGATCGAGTCCACGCGTAACGACCACCGTGCAGCGGCCAGCGCTCTGCTCGAACGGCTGATACCGTACGCGGGCAAATCAATGCGACTGGGAATTTCGGGCGTCCCGGGGGTTGGCAAATCGACATTTGTCGAGGCACTGGGCAATCACGTAATCGATGCCGGGCACCGGGTCGCTGTGCTCACTGTTGATCCTTCTTCGGCGATCAGCGGTGGCTCCATTCTGGGCGATAAAACACGTATGGAGTTGCTGTCACGTCGCAGCGAGGCTTACATCCGGCCTTCGCCTGCCGGCAAGACCCTGGGGGGTGTCACGCGTCGTAGCCGCGAGGCCTTGATCCTCTGTGAGGCGGCCGGTTTTGACGTCATCATCGTGGAGACCGTTGGTGTCGGACAGTCTGAAACCAAGGTGGCTGATATGACCGATATGTTCGTGTTGCTATTACTGCCCGGTGCTGGCGACGAGCTTCAGGGCATCAAACGCGGCATCATGGAGCTCGCCGATCTCATCCTCATCAACAAGGCCGATGACGACCTGCTGCCACTGGCCGATCGGGCCACCGCGGAATACCGCAATGCGCTGCGCCTGCTGCAACCCCGTTCGGCAGACTGGAAGGTCGCGGTTCAGACTTGTTCCGCCCGCGACGGTACGGGCATCGCTGAAGCCTGGGAGGTCGCACTGCGCCACCGCGAAATGCTCGACGCCAGTGGCCAGTTCATGACACGCCGTGCCGCACAAGCCCGGGACTGGATGTGGTCGGAGGTAAACGACAACCTCATCACAGCGCTGCAAAGTGATCCAGAGGTGCGTAAGCAAATTCCGGCTCTGGAGGCTGCGGCCAGCGAGGGTCGGATCCCGCCGACCATTGCCGCCAGGCAATTGCTTGAGATCTTTCTCAATCGGCACAAACAATGAGACTGCGATTCGACTATGGAAGTACCAATGAGTGACCGGCCGTTCAAAGTGCTGGGTATTCAACAGATCGCTGTGAGCGGTCTCGATAAAAACCGCCTGCGCACTTTGTGGGTGGATATGCTCGGCCTCGAACTCAGTGGTAGTTACCAGAGCGAGTCTGAAAATGTCGACGAAGACATTGCGGTCGTCGGCTCCGGCCCCCTCAAAGTGGAAGTTGATCTGATGCAGCCGCTCGATCCCGACAAGAAGCCCAGGGTGCAAACGCCACCACTGAATCATGTCGGGTTGTGGGTCGACGATCTCGAGGCAGCAGTGGCATGGCTGCAAACTCGTGGTGTACGTATTGCACCGGGTGGTATCCGCAAGGGCGCATCCGGTTTCGATATCTGTTTTATCCATCCGAAAGCTGATGATGAATTCCCGATTGCAGGGGAAGGCGTGTTGATTGAGTTGGTCCAAGCACCTAGGGAGGTCCGCGATGCCTTGGAATGAAAGAAAAGTGTTATTTGTTTTTCCCGGGCAGGGATCTCAGTACCGGGGCATGGGTAGTGACATTTACAAAGAACACGCTACCGCGAAAAAGGTATACACACAGGCCAGTGACGTTCTTGGTTACGATATTGCCGAGCTCTCCTTTAACGACCCGCAAGAGCAGCTCAATCAGACCCGCTATACGCAAGCAGCTCTGCTTACCCATTCCATTGCTTGCCTGGAAGTCTTCAGAGATCTAACCAACGATTGTCTGAAGCCGGCCATGGCCGCAGGACACAGTCTTGGCGAGTACTCAGCACTCGTTGCAGCGAAGGCACTCAGTTTCGAAAGCGCTCTAAAGCTTGTGCAAAAACGTGGCGAATTAATGGGCGCTCACGGTGAAGGCGAGATGAGCGCTTTCGCATTGGATATCGATACCATTCGACCGATTGCAGAGCGTTACCACTGCGCGGTTGCCGGCTGCAACCTGCCGCAACAAACGGTCGTTGGGGGGCGGTCCGAAGATCTGGCGTTGGTGGAAAAAGCGGTTGAAGAAAGTGGTGCGCGAAGGCGCCCGGTGCGATTGAAGACAGAGGGTGCCTTCCATACCTATTACATGGTCAAAGCCGCGCAACATTATCGGCCTGTCCTGGACGCGGCTGAATTCAGTCCATCTGAAGTGCGGGTCTTGTCTAATTTCACGGGCGGCTATCACGATGCCGATCCCTCGGATATCAGGGCACGCTTGTTCTTTCAGTTATTTCATCCAGTAATGTGGCATTCGAATTTGCAAACGGCATTCGGTGACGGGATCGAAATGATCGTTGAGTTCGGCGGCGGAATCGGTACCGCCAGTGAGCCAGATGGCAAACGACCGAACCTGGAAAGCATGATCAAAAAGACCTTGCGTACGTCGGCTCACGACGCGCAATACTTGTCAGCAATCAATGTCCCTTCCTTGAAACAAGCTGCGGACTTCGTGATGAACCCTGATTCGGGTTGATTGCTCAATCCCGGCGTGTCTTGGCGTCATGTCGTCAGCTCCGCCAGCAACTCGGGCAACGATACAAGAGCAAAGGTGGTCGAACGGTCACTGATGGCGTAAGGAATCACAAGCTTATCGTTGTGGATCATGCCGCCGCACGAATAGACAACGTTCGGAACGTAGCCGATGCTCTCATCTTCTGTTGGCACAAGGAGCGGTTCAGGAAGACGGCCGATGACTCGGGAAGGGTCGTCCCGGTCTAACAGCACGACGCCGATCGAGTATTGGCGCATCGGACCGACTCCATGCGTAAGAACCAGCCATCCGGCCTCGGTCTCAATCGGCGACCCGCAATTGCCGATCTGTATTATTTCCCAGGCAAATCTGGGCTTGAGGAGGAGCTCGGCTTCATTCCAAAAAAGTACGTTGTCGGACCTCAACAGGAACAGATTTTCGTTGTCGAGCCGACCGAGCATCAGGTACCGGCCACCGACCTTCCTCGGAAAGAGTGCCATCCCTTTGTTGAGGGCGTAGCGACCACCCAGCGTTCGTATCTTGGCTGTGTGAAACCCGGTTGTTTCGAGAATCTGGGGAATGATGTTTGAGCCGTCGTAGGCCGTATAAACCCCGTAATAGCAAATGCCGCCATCGTCGCATCGAAATTGCACCAGGCGCATGTCTTCGATCCCGTGACTCTCAGCGTCCGAATTCGGGAAAATCACGAACTCCGACGGATCGTCGAGATCTGGCATGTGAAGATCATAGTTCGCTCGAGAGAGAGCGATCATTTTGTCGACGATCTCGGAATGCGACAAAGCGAATCCATGTGACTCCCACACGACATCGATCGCCAATTTGAGCTCGACGAAGTTGAAGGTGTTACCGAGGTGGCGCAGGACTTCATCCGCAAATGTTCCGATCGCGCCTATCTCGATGAGTCGCGTCAGGTATGTTGGTTTCTCGAATTCTCGATTCTCAACGACTTGAAGCCGACAGCTTTGTTGACTAACAGGCTCAATCCGAATTTGATTATCACGATCGATGACGCCACGACGGAAGACAGCCGAAGAGATATGTCCTTCGCCGGTTGCCCGCAGGCTCATAACGAAACGGGTGCTCCCCACATCAGCTTCGTCTTGAATAATGGCCGGCACCATCGAGGGATTAAAAAGCGCCGCGGACTCGATCGCGTATTCCATCGTGAAGTAGGCACCGATCAGAAGCTGCCGCTTCATTTCGAGATCACGCTCATCAGCAATAAGGTATCTGACCGCGTCGTAGTTGCTCTTGACGATCATGGCCAGATCCGGGTGCTTTTTCTGGAAGCTCCGCCTGAGGCCCTTCACCAATGCGGCGACTTCGGAGCGGTCGAGCGCTCGAATCCGTTCGATGATTCCACGCAGCCGTTTCTCATCGCCGGGGCCGAAGAACCGAGGAATGACACGCGTCGGATCCGGGTCGAGCTGCTCGGAAACACGTTCGATCTTCACTCGTGAGCGGTACATTGTCTCGTTAGAATTCACGGCACATTACCCAGGACGGTAGCTCTTGTTCGAGCACCGATAAATTATACTCAGGAAAGCCGGTTCAGGCTGTCGCGTGTTAGCATTGCTACTCAGGTTAATTGGTTAGGAACGGAGTATCCGGAGGATCTCAGCATGCCGCCGCCTCCAAAATCAGTCGCTCTGATCGGCTCCTACATGCCGAGAAAGTGTGGTATCGCCACATTTACGGCTGATCTCGCTGCGGCGATTCTCGAGAACAACCCAGAAATTGATTGTTCTATCGTAGCCATGAATGATCGACCGGATGGTTACGAGTATCCCGATGAGGTGAAATTCCAGATCAGCCAAGACAAATTGAGTGAATACTCACTTGCTGCGGATTTCCTGAACCTGAGGAATCCGGCAGTAATTAGTCTACAACACGAATATGGAATATTCGGCGGCCAACGTGGCAGCTACATAATCGAACTCGCGAAAAACCTGAAAAGTCCTCTTTTTACGACCCTGCACACGGTATTGAGGGAACCTCTGCCGGAGGAGAGGAAGATCATCGACCAATTGTCGAAGCTCTCTGCCGGTCTGATCGTTATGAGTGAGCATGCCGCCAATTTCCTTCAAGACATTTATCAGGTTCCGGCAAGCAAGATAGCTCTCATTCATCACGGAGTTCTCGATGTTCCGTTTCTGGACCCTGATCCTTGCAAGAGTAAGCTGGGGGCAGACGACAAAACGGTAATCCTGACGTTTGGCCTGCTCTCGCCGGGCAAGGGTATCGAATTCATGATCGATGCCTTGCCGGATATTGTCCGCTTGCATCCGGACGTACTCTATTACGTGGTTGGCGCCACCCATCCGCATTGCAAAGCCGAAAGTGGTGAGGACTATCGTTTGAGTCTGCATCATCAGGCAAAAGAATTGGGCGTTGGCGACAACATCGTATTTCATGACCGATTCCTGGAGCGCAGCGAACTGCTTGAGATCATTCGGGCTGCCGATATCTACGTTACCCCATACTTGAACGAGGCTCAGGTTGTATCCGGCACGCTGGCCTACGCGGTAGGTGCAGGCAAAGCCGTCGTGTCCACCCCCTATTGGCACGCACAGGAGATGTTGGCCGATGGACGCGGCAGGCTCGTTCCCTTCGAAGATTCCAGGGCTTTGGCGCAGCAGGTTAATCAACTTCTGGACTGTCCGGAGGAGCGCCTCACGATTCGTCGGGCCGCCTATGATTATTCGCGGCCGATGGTGATGAAAGAAATGGGCCGCCATTATCTGGCTCTGTTTTCGCAGTCCAAGGCACCACATGCGCGGCCGCGCGATCTTCCGGCGCTGGATACGCTGGGTCAAAGCGATCAGCGCCTGCCGCAGGTAAATTTAAAGCATCTCCGCTCCATGACGGATAACACCGGTGTGCTCCAGCATGCGAGGTTTACCGTTCCTAACCGAGCCCACGGATACTGTGCCGATGACTGTTCACGCGCACTTATCGTTACCGTCAGAGCGCATGACCTGGATAGGACCGATACCTCGCTGACGGATTTGTCGTCAATCTATCTCAGTTTCCTGGATGATGCTTTCGATCCAGGGACCGGACGATTTCGCAATTTCATGTCTTATGACTGCAAATGGCTGGAGACTATTGGATCGGAAGATTCTCACGGACGCGCGTTGTGGGCCCTGGGCGTAATGGCCGGGTGGGGGCATAGCCCTGGTCAAGTCGCTCTCGCTGAGACGATCTTTCACGACGCGCTGCCAGCGCTGGAGAACTTTTCCTATTCCCGCGCTATTGCGTTTCCTATTCTTGGAATGAAGGCGTACCTTCGCAGGCACGAAAATGATCAGCAGGTCCGTGAGCTGATCGGATTGTTGGGCGACAGACTCCTGGCCCGTTTCAGGCAGTGCGCCACCAAAGACTGGCGTTGGTACGAACCGATACTGACCTATGACAATGCACGCGTGCCCGAAGCGCTGATGGCCTGTGGCCGTGTCACCAACGATGATCGTATAGTGAAGGCCGGCATCAATGCGCTCGAATGGTTGAGAGACATTCAGCTTGATCCGTCGGGCGGATGGTTCACCCCGGTTGGGAATCACGGTTGGTTCTCCAGGTCCGGCAGCAAAGCGCAATTTGACCAACAGCCTCTTGAAGCAGCCGCCATGATTGGTGCCAGTCTCGAAGCCTATGCATGCACTCAACGTGAAGAATGGATTCAACTGGCGTCCACTTGTTTCAATTGGTATTTGGGGAAGAACGATCAACAAATCCAGCTCTACGATGCTGCCACCGGCGGATGCCGCGACGGCCTCACAGCGGACGGTGTCAATGAGAACCAGGGTGCGGAGTCGACGCTGTCCTACCTGTCCTCGCTGCTCGCTATCTACAATCTGCGCGGTCTAACAGCGAGTCAAGATCACATTGTGGAATCAGACACTGATCAGCGCCTTGCGGGACAGGCTGATGCGGCTTAAGCGGCCTTCAGTTCTTTATGAGCTTTGATAACAGCGCTGAAACAGAGACGATAGCGACCCTACACCGTTGGTCAGCAATGCCATACGGTATGATCAGCGCATCCCCATGAATCATACTTCCGCACGAATAGACCACGTTGGGCACGTAGCCGTCCCGCTCATGCTCATCAGGTGTCAGTATCGGCTCATGTAGCCGCCCCACAACCTGAGATGGATCGTCAAGGTCCAAAAGCTCGGCCCAGATGCTGTATCTGCGCATCGGACCAACGCCATGAAAAAGTGTCAACCATCCCTCAGGCGTCTCCACCGGCGAGCCACAGTTGCCAACCTGAACAAACTCCAGCGGATGATCACGCTCCTGCAGTAGTTCCACCTCGTTCCAGTAGCGAACGCTGTCCGAATACATGATGTAGTTATTGACGCCATCCTGGCGAGATAGCATCACAAACTTGCCGTTGACCTTTCTCGGAAACAACGCCATGCCCTTGTTCTGGGCAGCTTCGCCGCTGATCGTATGCATCTTGAATGTCAGAAAGTCGGTCGTCTCAAGAATCTGCGGCAGTATTTCAAAACCATTATATGCGGTATATGTCGCATAGTAGATGACTGAATTATCATCATCCCGGAAACGCACAAACCGAGCATCCTCGATGCCTGAGCTCTCGTTTTCCGATACCGGGAAAATCACTCTCTCAGAGATCTGCTCGTCCGGGCGAAATATCACTTCGTAGTTGGACCGAGCCAGCCATAAGACCGTGTCAATTGCGTGGTGTTTGTCCTTCAGTCGAAACTTGGTCGAGCGAAGTTTTCCTATTTGTGCTTTCAGCTCGTCAAATGTGAATGTCTCATCTAATCCCTCCAATAGGTGATTTGTGATCCGGTCGTGCGCGCCCATCTCTTCGAGTTTTCGTCGAAAATGAAGACGATGATAAATGGGATCAGTGTGCATTTCGGGTGTGGCGACGTATTGGCTGATGGGATCGAAGTAAATGTCGTAGTTTTCGTCCACGATTCCGCTACGAAATTCAATTGACGACACATGTCCTTCTCCTGTCGCTCTGAAGCTCATGACGAATCGTTGCGATCCTTTGCCAACGCCCTCCTGGTCAGGATGGGGAACCACAGAAGGATTGAAGAGTGCGGCTGCCTCGACTGAATACTCTGCGGTGAAGTAGGCGCCAAGCAGAAGTTGTTGCTCGGATGACAACAAGAGGTGTTTAGGGACAAATTCTGCAATACGATCATAGTTCCTCTGCAGGGCCTTTCGGTAGTTCCGGTGACGCCCTGAATAGTCCTCGAATACGGATTCCAGCAAGTTGTGCACATCGTCGATGTTCAGCATCGAGACTCGATCAATCAGGTCCTTTGTGCGCGCCTTGTCTCCGGGGATATGTGGCCGGGTAATAACCCGTGCGCTCTCGGCGTTCAACACCGCTGAACGCCGTTTGACAAGTTGCTTGCGTTGCTCCTTAAGTCTCATAAACGATTGCGCACTGATGTAGTCTGACTAACAATGATCATAGGTAAGTGGCCCAGCTTCAAACTGTACGGATTATAGTCGTGAGTGCCGCCAGAAGCTCGTATCAGAAATCGTATTTTTGAGAATCGCCCGTTTCGAGCATGTCCATGCGTATTGCAGTCCTTAGCCCCATTTCATGGCGTACCCCTCCTCGCCATTACGGACCATGGGAATCCGTGGTCAGCGTGCTCACCGAAGAGCTGGTACACATGGGCCTGGAAGTGACTCTTTTTGCCACTGGGGATTCGCAAACCAGCGGTAAGCTGATCGCTGTATGTCCACGGCCGTATTCGGAGGACAGCTCGGTTGATCCAAAGGTCGCTGAATGCCTGCACATATCCGAGATCTTCGAGCGTGCCGCCGAATTCGATATCATTCACAATAATTTTGATTTTCTACCGCTATCGTATTCCGGACTGGTTGAGACACCGGTATTGACGACGATCCACGGTTTCTCTTCACCGGCGATCCTGCCCGTCTACAGGAAATACAATGCGCGGAGCCACTACGTAGCGATTAGTGAATCCGACAAGTCACCGGAACTCGACTACATCGCGACCATCCATCACGGCATTGACGTTTTGCAATTTCCGTTCGAGGGCACCGAGGGCAAGTACTTGCTGTTCTTTGGTCGCATTCATCCGCATAAGGGTGTCCGCGAGGCAATCCATGTGGCGCAACGTGCCGGAATCAAGCTCGTAATTGCCGGCATCATCCAGGACCAGGACTATTTCGCAACCGAGGTGGAGCCTCATATTGACGGCACGACTGTGGAGTATCTCGGTTCCGTGGGGCCTGATCGAAGAGCGGGCGTTCTTGGCGGTGCGTTGGCGTTACTGCACTTGATTAGTTTCGACGAACCGTTCGGACTAAGCCTCATTGAGTCGATGGCCTGCGGGACACCCGTCATCGCGTTCGACCGTGGTTCAATGCCAGAAATCATCCGTCATGGCGAAACCGGCTATATTGTTGAGGACATTGAAGGCGCAATAAACGCAGTGGCTAGTGTTACGTCCATCAACAGATCCACCTGCCGCGCCGATGTGGAAAAACGCTTTAGCAATACGCGTATGGCACGCGACTATGTTCGCGTTTACCAAGAAATCTTAAACCGGGAAACACGCAATGATCAATAAGCCGTTGGTAACGCGGTACGAGGGCAATCCAATCCTCACCAAGCACGACATCCCCTACTCCGTGGAGACGGTTCACAACGCAGGGGCAAGCAAATTTAATGGCGAATACATCCTGCTGTTCCGCTCGCACTTGCGTAACGGACGATCGATCATAGGAATCGCGCGCAGCGATGACGGCTATAAGTTCAACGCAGACCCCAAGCCGTTTATGGTGCCATCCACTGAGAGCAATTTCGCAGTTCATGAGGAATACGGCGTCGAGGACCCGCGAATCTGTTCCATTGCGGGCGAGCACTATATTACTTACAGCGCTTATTCCAGGTATGGCGTGCGAATTGGGCTGGCAAAAACACATGATTTTAAGACTGTCGAAAGAGTGTCACTCATCAGTCAGGCGGACATGCGCAATGTCGTGATATTTCCGGAGACGTTCAACGGTCGTTACGCGCGGATGGATAGGCCTCACTCGGAAATTAACCCTTGGTGCATATGGCTGTCCTGGTCTCCGGACCTGGTTCACTGGGGCGAGTCGGTGCCAGTGATCCAGCCTGTCCAGTATCACTGGGACGAAATGAAGATAGGGCCCGGCGCTACGCCGATCAAGACCGCACAGGGGTGGCTCAACATCTATCACGGCGTTTTTCCGACCATGGATGGATCGGTATACCGCCTGGGAGTGGCGCTTCACGATCTGGAAGATCCCGCCAAGGTGCTCGGCGTTGCTGACGATTGGATACTTTCACCAGAAGATCCGTGGGAACTCACGGGCTATGTCCACAATGTAGTCTTTACCTGCGGCGCGATCGCCGAGGATGACGGTACCGTGAAGATATACTGGGGCGGCGCAGACAGCGTCATGTGCGTTGGTGTCGCGAAGATCGACGACCTGATTGATCTTTGTCTGAACAAGGCCCGACCACCTTCATCCCGATAAGTCACGCAATACTCACGCGCGATTATGCGATTATTGCTTTCTTGTGAAGCCTGCAGGCAGCGAGGGCAGGTCTTACCTACGTCCCGAGACCGGAGTTTCGACGAGCACACTTTCCGCAAACAGTAACTGCCCCGTGCTCGCATTGTAGAACTGTACTACGACTTGCGGCTGCTCGAAGGCAACCCAACGTGAGCTGCCCTTCGTGTCAGGACTATTGAACACATTATTCATTTGCACGATGGTATAGGTTGGCGTGCGACGATTTTTCCTCGGCGTATCCGTGGCGTAGTGAGTCGACCATCCGATTATCGTGTCGAGGCCCGCGCTCGAATATGGGCCGTTCGACGGCACACCAGTGCCATCAAGCTGTCCGGTCGCTCGATTGAGCGAGCCAATTGGACCAACGGAGAACTCCCATATGCGCTCGCTAATCTGAATTGAGAACGCATTATGCAAATCGCCAGTAAGCAAGATCACGGTCTTGCCGCTCGATTCGAACGCCTTGAGCAACTCGCCGCGTTCACGCGTGTAGCCAGTCCACGATTGATCGTCAATTCCGGTCGGACCTTTGGACAAATGCGGAATAACAAAACTCACCGACGAAAGTACAAAGACGACGTCCGCCTCGGATTCTTTCAAGCGTCGCAGCAGCCAGTCCTTTTGACTTTTTCCAAGCATCGTTGGTTCATCGGAAACCAACTGCGATCGTCTCCGGCTGCGCGTGTCCAGTCCGATGAACTCTGCATTCGCGAACTGTTGACTAAAAAAATAATTCAAGCCGCCGATCGAGTACGACGAGTCGCTATCGTGCGTCGGTGCGGGCTTTAACTCCAGCAGATGGTCGTCGACTACACGCTCAACCGCGTATACCGACGCATTAGGATCTCTCGGTCCTGCTTCCTCTATTGCCGCGCTGATTTCCGAACGATTCTTCGCATCGCTATTACGGTAACCAGCATCTGGTCCGCCCCAATGCACGTGAAGTGACCGGCCTTCGTGAAGGGCAAGCTTCGTAAAGTCCGCTGCAGGATCAGTCAATAAAGCACTGCCCGCCTCAAGCTGGGTACGCCCAAAATGAATCTTGTTTATGTCGGTCGTCGGATTGCTCCAGCCAAGATAATCCCGCCACGCGCGAAGCGCGGGGTCTCGAAACAGCGCGTTCCGGGCCGTGTGACCGGGAACCGTGGCGTCCTGGAAATTGTTAAGCACCTCATGGTCATCAAAGATGACGATCGACGGAATCGTCGCATGCCAGAGTCTAAGGTCACGATCATTTTCGTAGTACGTCTTATAGTTCTGCCAGGCGCCCGCAAGGCTCGGTACGATTTGAAGGAGCGACGGCATGGCAGTACCGCGCGGTGCCGATTCGTTCAGCCACCTCGAAGGTTCAAACCGCCGATCCTGTTCGTAAATCCAGTCACCGAGGACGAGATGGAAATCTACTTTGTCGCCGGCATCTTTGAACAAGGTCGCGTGCTGCGTCGCCCCCTGTGACATCGTCGGCGACTGTTTTGCACAGGACATCGCGGAAAACGCGAAATTGAATAGCCCATCTGGATTTAGCTGACCCGTCTTTTGTTCGGCCGCCGGCAGACTGCGGAAGTGAAAAATGTCGGAGTCGACGCCGTCCACCGCATCAACGGCCACTTGATAATAATAGACGGTTTCGGGGCGAAGGCTTTCGAGCTCCACCCAGGCGGTGTTGTCGTGCTCGAGGAACGTGGCAATCGTCGCCGATCGCGAATTTAGCGCTCGCTTATTCGTGCCGTATCGAACGTGAAAGGCTGCCGGTTGTGTGGTTCGTGCCCAGACTCCAACGGTATCAGCACCAAGCCTTCCCAATACCGGGCCGTGTGAGACGTAAACGGCAACTTCGGGCGCAAGCTCCGTTGCGCTCGCCGTTGCCATCAGTAAGATGAGCGGCACAAACCCGCCCGTAAATCGGCGACAGCTGCACACTAACGAGACTCGACACTCAGACTCCGGGTTTAATCTCTCGGCTTCTGATTCCATACGATATGCGCCAGGACCAATTACGCGGCGTCAAAATGCATATGTCATACCTACGAGTGCGGTCCACGAATAGATCTCGTCTGCGACTAGCCGGCTCGATATATCCTGATATTCCCGACGAGA
>Ga0224512_10001282_pt1 | contig 24628 bp, 25 predicted proteins | sample SF_May12_sed_USG_4_FD_169103 | JGI IMG/M metagenome (GOLD analysis project Ga0224512, IMG submission 169103) | Sediment microbial communities from San Francisco Bay, California, United States - SF_May12_sed_USGS_13 | ecosystem: Environmental > Aquatic > Marine > Sediment | place: USA... | reverse complement strand
GAACATCTTTGTGCTGAACGAAAATTGGCAGGCGCGGCGTATTGCCCGGAGCGACGATATCAGCGGCAACCAGTTCGAGGAGCTCGGCGTGCTGGCCAACCGGAACAGCAACGGCGAAGCCATTATCCAGCTGAAAGACTTCGCGACCGAGGCCACCACCGGCAACATTTTCCCGTGATGCCCTAGCGCCCCGTTGGTTCCGCCTGATCCGCGGGTAGCGCGGCGGGCCAGCGGCCAAGTGCACGGATGCCACGGTCGCGATCGAGTGGAAGGATTACGACGATTTCAGCTCAGCAAATTCGCGGTAACGGGTCGTCTTCGAGCTCCTCGAGAAAGCGCTCACCGCCGAGTTCGGTTTCGAGCACCACGCGGGCGGGGCCCGTTTCCACAGATCCGATCCGGGCTGCATGTTTACCCTCCGGCAGGGATTTCCACAAGGTCAATACCTCGTCTGCATTGTCAGGGGATATGACCGCAACGACGCGACCTTCACAGGCCAGGTAATAAGGGTCGTAACCGAGCATTTTGCAAACCGACTGCACCTGATCGCGAACCGGGATGTCGGCCTGGCGGAGGCGCACGGTCGCGCCGGTGCCCCGCGCAATTTCATGTGCGACGGTAGCCAGGCCGCCGCGAGTAGGGTCCCGCATGAAGCGCAGCCCCGGCAATGAAATCAGCGCGCTAGTCAGCGGTAGCACGCTGGCTTCGTCGGATCGAAGTTCGCCACGCAAGCCAAATTGCTCGCGGGCCAGCATCACGGCGATGCCGTGATCGCCAATCGGACCGCTGACGAGCACCGCGTCGCCGCACATGATTCGATCGATTGCGAGTCGGGTCCCCGGTTGCCGGGTACCGACACCCGTTGTTGCAAGATACAGGCCGCCGCCTTCACCGCGCCTCACGACCTTGGTGTCGCCTGCGACAATCTGCACCTGCAGTGCTTTTGCGGCCGCGGCCATTCCTGCGAGTACGCGCTCCAGGACTTCAACTTCGAGGCCTTCCTCGATGAAAACGTTCAGCGTGAAGTAGTGCGGGGTTGCCCCGGCAACCGCCAGGTCATTGCCGGTCCCGTGTATGGCGAGTGAGCCAATATTGCCGCCCGGATATTCCAGCGGTTGCACGGTGAAGCCATCAGTGGTGATTACCATTTCCCCGGCAGCATCATTTAAGGGCAGGGCAACAGCATCAGCGTTGGTGTCCAGGTAATCATTACCGAGATGCCTGGCAAACACTTCTTCGATGAGTTCGCGCATCAGTCTGCCGCCATTGCCATGGGCGAGCGTGATGTTCAGATCTTGCATGTTGCTATATTCCTCTGACGCGGCGCCAGATTAGTTTAATAATAATATGATATAAAATAGAAGGTTATATAGTTTTATTGAAGTAAAGAATGAGCTGCATGCTCGATTACCTGGCCGAGGCTGATACCCGCGTCGTTGCAGGGCACTGCATTGCATAGCGCCACCGCAAAGCCGCGTTCTTCTAGCATGCGCATTGCGTGCCCGGTTAATACGCGGTTCTGGAACACGCCGCCGCTAAGCCCGACGACATTAACACCGTGGTCATCGCGAGCCTGGCCGGCGAGGTCAGCGATCGAAGCGGCCAGGCTCAAATGAAATGTATCGGCTTTATCTCTGGCACTGATCTTCGGATCGCGCAGATAGGCGACGAGCGGCCCCCAGTCGATGCGCCAGACACCGGCCTCGTCGAGTTCGCGGGCCAGGGTGACGTCTGAACCGCCTCCGCGGCACAGCGCCTCGAGCAGCATCGGGCCTTCACCTTCGTAACTGGTTTCTCGCACACCGATCACGAATGCGGCCGCCGCATCGAACAAGCGTCCGACGGCGCTGGTTGCCGGGGAATTCAGGTTTCGCTGCCAGGCCTCGTGAACCAATTGATCGTCGTCCGGACCAGCCTCCCAGCACTCGCCAAGCTCCCAGCACAGGGAGGCTGCGCTGCGCCATGGCTCCCGTCCGACCGATTCCGCGCCCGGCAGGCGAAATGGCCGCAAGCTTGCCACGCGCTGCCATTGGCCCGGCGCGCCCAGTAATGTTTCGCCGCCCCAGAGGGTGCCATCCGGGCCCAGGCCCACGCCGTCCCAGGTGAAGACAAGCCACTGCGGTTGCGGCGCATGTTCGGCCACCAGCGCCGACGCATGGGCATGGTGATGCCAGACTTCTTGTACCGGCAGGCCTTGAGTCTGTGCCCAGCGATGGTTCGTAAAGTGCTTGTGCGCATCGCAGACCAGCGTTTCCGCTTCGACCTGATAAAGCCGCTGCAGGTCAGCGGCGACCTGTTCCATGACATCGAGGCTGCGGGGTGAGCTCATGTCGCCGATGTGTGGTGAGATGGCCACGCGGTTGTCCCAGCTCAGCGCGACCGTGGTCTTGAGCTGTGCGCCCACGGCAAGAACAGGCCGCGGCTGCTGAAACGGCAATTCGAGTTCCAGTGGAGCCGAGCCGCGGCCCAGGCGGAGCGGACGATAGGCGCCGCCGATATGCCTGAGTACCGGGTCGTCAGCCGGCCTTTCAATGGGTCGATTGTGGTGCAGGAAATGATCCGCCACCGGACGCAAGCGTCGGGCTGCTTCGCCGTTATTCGTCAATACCGGTTCCCCGGTCAGGTTCCCGGACGTCGCAACCAACGGACCAGCGAATTTGCGCAGCAGCAGGTGATGCAAAGGACTGTAAGGAAGAAACAAACCGAGTTCATCGAGGCCCGGTGCAATGCCTTTGGCCAACGCGCCGTCATCGGCTTTCTTGACCAGCACGATCGGCCGCATCGGGTCCGTCAGGAGCGCTGCTGATTCGGCCGAGACGATCGCGCAGCGCTTTGCCCAGTCCAGTCCATCCACGCCGGCCGGTGGCAACATCACGGCCAGCGGTTTGGCCGGTCGTCCCTTGCGCCGGCGTAGCCGCGCCACCGCGTCTTCATCACATGCATCGCATACGAGGTGATAGCCGCCGACGCCTTTGACGGCGACGATGTGACCCGCGCGCAGGGCGGCCAGCGCGCGGTCCAGTGGCTCGACATCAGCTTGGCCCGAAGCATCGAGCGGGTCGACGAATTCCAGGCTTGGCCCGCAGACCGGGCAGGCCAGCGGCTCGGCATGGAATCGCCGGTCCAGGGGATCTTCGTATTCGCTGCGGCAGGCGTCGCAGAGTGGGAAGTCGGCCATGGTCGTGTTGACGCGGTCATACGGCAGGCGACTGATCAGCGTGTAGCGCGGCCCGCACTGGGTACAATTAATAAACGGGTACAGAAAGCGACGGTCCGTTGGATCCTCGAGTTCCTGCAGGCATTCCGCGCAGGTGAAGTAATCCGGCGGAACAAAGATTCGTGCATCCTCGCTGCTGGCGCTCGCCAGAATTTCGAAAGCATTTTGGCCGCCGGCATTCACCAGCACATCGCTGTTGATGATCGGCCGCGCCAGCGGCGGCGCCGCGGCGGTCACCGCGTCGCGAAAAGCGTCGACGCGCCGCTGTGGTCCTTCGACCTGCACGGCCACCTGTCCGGTCTGGTTTTGGACCCAACCGGCAAGCCCAAGCTCCGTTGCGAGTCGATACAGGAACGGGCGAAATCCAACCGCCTGGACATGGCCGGTGATAACGAGCCGGCGCGCGACGATATGCGTCGTCGACGTCTGCTCGACCGGCGTGCTCATCAGAATTGGCGACACGCCCACACGGACAGGCGGTCCGTCATCCGCTTGCGCGCCCGGACGTGCGCTCCGGGGCGGCGTTTTCTCGCACGCCGCTGGCCCACCACAAACGGCAGGCACCTTCATCGGAAACCATACACGGACCAATCGGATGGCGCGGTGTGCAAGCCAGCCCGTAGAGTCGGCAGTTATTAGGGTAAATCTTGCCGAGCACAACCTGAGCGCAGTCACAACCCGGCGGCATCTCGCCGACGCGGCGCCGGGCAGCGTCAGCATACGACGGAAAATGCCGGCGGGCATCAAAGGCTTGATATTCCGCGGTGAGTTGAAAACCAGAGTTCGGGATGATGCCGATGCCGCGCCAGTTAGCGGCGGTAATACGCATGACCTGCTGCAGATAGCGTTTCGCACTCGGGTTGCCGCCTGGCCTGACTGCCTCGGGGTAACAGTTCTCGAGTCGCGGCTCGCCATCGAGAAATTGCTGAAGCACCGAATGCATTGCCGCGAGCAGGCTGGCGGGTTCAAATCCAGCGACTGCCGACGGGATTCGGTGGCGTTCGGACACGAATTGCCACTCCTCGGGTCCCATGATCGTCGACACGTGACCTGGCGCGATCAACGCGTCAAAGCCGGGGCGTCCTGAGTCCAGCAGCATCGCAACGGCCGGCCAGGTGCATCTGCCTGACAGCAAGACGAACAAATTGTCCGGCGCACCTTCGGCCAGCATCGCGGCAACCGGCGCCATGGTCGTCTCGAAACCGGCGGCAAAGAAAATGATTTTGTGTTGCGGGTTGGACAGCGCAATTTGCACGGCCTCGGTCGGGCTTGCAATCGGTCTTATGTCGGCACCCGCCGCCTTGGCCTGCTCCAGAGATCGCGGCTGACCTTTGGGCACGTTGACGGGAACCCGCAACATGTCGCCGAACGCGACCAGGATGACGGGTTCGTGCAGGGCGAGCTGGATCGCCTCGTAAACATCTTCTTCCGGGCAGATGCACACCGGGCAGCCGGGTCCGGGAATCATTTCAACCGCCTCCGGGACAGCGGTGCGCAGCCCGGCCTGATTAATGGTGCGCTCGTGACCGCCGCAGACATTCAGGATTTTGATTTTGCGGGGCAGTTGCAACCCTTTGATGCGCTCGATCCATTCGCTGCCGCTATTGACCATCGCTAATTAATCCGTCGATTCGTGCGCGCCCAATGCGCTGGCCTGGGATGGTTCGACGCCATGCTGTCGTCTCCCGGCAAGCTCGATTTGCGTGGCTTGCGTGGCCAGAGATTCTTCCAGCCAATTGATCCAGCGGTCGAGGCCATCGGCAGCTCGCACCGACACCGGAAAGATGCTTGCCGAGCTTGCCAGGTCTTGCAGATACGCGCGTGCCTGGAGTGGGTCAAACTCGGGCATCAGCGGCAGCAGATCCGCCTTGCTGAGCAGCACCAGGTCGGCGGCGCGGAACATGACCGGATATTTGGCCGGTTTATCGTCGCCTTCCGGCACCGAAAGTAATGTGACATTCAGGTGCTGACCGAGGTCGAAGCTGGCCGGGCAGACCAGGTTGCCGACATTCTCAATAAACAGCAGGTCCAGATCCTGCAGTTCAAATTCGTGCAGCGCGCGATGCACCATATGCGCGTCGAGGTGGCAGGCATTGCCGGTGGTGATCTGCAGCGCAGAAATTCCCTGTTCGCGCAGTCGATCCGCATCCCTCTCTGTCGCGAGATCGCCGACAATAGCCGCAAACCGGACGGACGGTTGCAGCAGTTGAAAGGTGGCTTCGAGGAGGCTGGTTTTGCCGGCGCCCGGCGCCGACATCAGGTTAATGGTTAATACGCCGGCTTCGTTGAGTTTGGCGCGGTTATCCCGCGCCTGCGAATCGTTGGCCTGCAGTATGTCCCGCAGCACTTGCACAGATTCACGGTTGGCTGGCGAATCAATTGTTATGTGACGGTGAGTTGCCGACTCTGTTTCGTTGTTGATGGCGCAACCGCAAGTTTCACACATATCCTGTCCTGGCCCGAAGGCTATATTCAAAGGATTATTCGCGCTCCAGTTCCACGCGCTCCAGCAGCAATTCATCACCGCTGATCAGACGGGTCTTCCAGCCGCCGCAGTCCGCGCAAATCAACCGGTTGATAACGGCATCGGACTCCGTGCCGCAATCCCGACAATAAACGCGGATCGGCATCAGCTTCAGCACCAGGTCTGCTGATTCGGCGACGCTGCCCTGGCTTGCGACCAGGTAGGCGCGCTGCAACAGATCAGATTCGACCCCGGAAAGCGGTCCGATTCGCACTACGAGGGCCACGATTTTCACGGCGTTCTGCTCGCGGGCGACCTTCTCGAGCTGCCCGATCAGTGCATTACATATCGCCAGTTCATGCATCCTGAGCCAAGACCTCGTCCAGAAGCGTCCAGGTATCGCGCGCCTCGTCGGCCGCGACCGCCTGGATGGCATAGCCTACGTGCACGAGCACGAAATCCCCGGGTTTGAGCGTCTCGTCCTGAAGCATGAAGAGGCTGACGTTGCGTTCCACGCCCCGGGCTTCGCAGACGGCGTTAAAGCCATCCATGGCCGTTATTTTCATGGGAATCGCCAGACACATTAGCGGATACCTGGGCTCCGAGACTCTGCAACAAAGTATATACGCATGCTGAAGGTTGGGTGCTACGTATAAGCACGCATGCGCTTGACGACGCTATTGGACTAGAGTCATAGGTGTTGGGCGCGCAACGTTTGCGAGTACGTGCAACGTTTTCGACGTTCCCTGCCGGAGGTGTTCGTTGAGACGCGACCTCATATTGGGAATTGGGAATGTACTCCTTTCCGATGAAGGGGCGGGGATCCACGCGATTCACTATCTGGCCGATCATTATGCGCTGCCGTCCAGCGCCACGGTCGTGGATGGCGGCACCCTGAGCTTTTCGCTCGCCGCGTGTTTCGAGAATACCCATAGCCTGATCGTTTTCGACGCCGCCCGGCTGAATGACGTGCCGGGTGCCGTCCGATCTATGCTTGGGCCTGACATGGACCATTACCTCCGGTTAAAAAGGTCCAGTGTTCACGAAGTTGGACTTGCCGACGTGGTGGATATTGCGCGCCTGTCAGGAAACCTGCCGGAAAAACGCGCCCTGATCGCGATTCAACCGGCCGAACTTGGATGGGGTGAGCACCTCAGCGAAGCAGTTGCCGAGACTCTGCCGCGAGCGGCACGACTCGCCTGCGAACTTCTGGCGGGTTGGTTGCAGGTGGCAACCATCGCCTCCGTGACCGAGCATGGAGTGCCGGAGGGTATTTGAGCGATGGCTATTCTCGATTCAATCGCGGTCAGTGTTGAGCATGCTACTGGTAACCTCTTGCCGATCCTGCACGAGGTTCGTCATGCGTTGCAGCGTTTGCAGGACACGGGTGAGCCAACGGTGATCGATCTTATGGCTATCCCAATGGCGCTCGCTGAAGAAAGCCAGCTGGAAGCCGTGCTCGGTCCGGGTGAGATCAACGCACAACTCGATTCCCTGGGGCCGAGCGAAATTTGCGAGACCGGCATTGCCGGGGTCTGGCTTCTCACGCATTACAACGCCGACCGTGAAAGGGTCGGCAGATTTCTCGAAATCACGCGCGTGCCGACGATTCTTGAATCTCAGGAAGCGGACATGCGGCGGGGCCTGACTGAATTAAGCAGACGAATCGGAACCCTCGAGGCGGATGAATTCATGACCGACGCCATGAATCCGGCGGCGCAGGGTGATCGCCGAAATACGACAAGGACAGTGGAATGAGCAACTCGATGACGCTAGCGGAAATTCTCGAACGTCGTGGCGTTTCGCGACGCGGTTTTCTAAAGTTCAGTGCCGGAATTGCCTCATTGATGGCCATGCCCCCGAGCATGATTCCGCGCATCGCCGCGGCCCTGGAAAATGCCCGGCGCCCCTCATTGATTTACCTGTCATTTCAGGAATGCACCGGTTGCACTGAGTCGTTGACGAGGTCGCATGCGCCGACCCTGGAGGGACTGATTTTCGAGGCCATCTCTCTGGATTATCACCACACTCTGCAGGCGGCCGCCGGCTATGGCGCCGAGGCAGCGAGGCTGCAGGCCATGGAAGAAAATGCCGGCAGCTACCTCGTGGCGGTCGATGGATCCGTGCCATTGGCTGATCCGGGCTATTCGACCATTGCCGGCGTGAGTAACGTGGACATGCTCAGGGAAACGGCCGAGGGTGCTGCAGCGATCATTGCGATTGGCACGTGCGCATCTTTTGGCGGGATACCGCACGCCAACCCGAATCCAACGGGCGCAGTGCCGATCTCGGATATCGTCAAGGACAAGCCGATTATCAATGTCTCGGGTTGTCCGCCGATTCCGACCGTGATTACCGGCGTGCTCGCCCAGTATCTGACCTTTGGCAAGCTTCCAGAACTCGATGATCTGGGCCGGCCAAAGGCATTTTTCGGACAGACCATCCACGACCGCTGCTATCGACGGCCGTTCTATGAAAAAGGCCAGTATGCAGAGACCTTCGATGATGAAGGGGCGCGCAAAGGCTGGTGTCTGTTCAGGCTCGGCTGCAAAGGGCCCGTCACCTACAACGCTTGCGCCACGCTCAAATGGAATGCCGGAACGAGCTTTCCGATTGAGTCCGGACACGGCTGCCTTGGTTGCTCCGAACCGAATTTCTGGGACAAGGGAAGCTTCTATGACTCGCTGTCCGCGACCCAATGGGGGAGTCCCGCAAATCTGGGCGCAGCCGCATTGGCTGGCGCCGCTATCGGCGCCGGCTCAGCCATGCTGGCTCGCCGTCAGCAGAAAAAAGCGCAGGAGAAACAATCATGACCTTGCTCGATTTTGCCCGGGGGCCGGCGATGCAGTGGGCGCTGATCATCTTCACGATCGGCATCTTTTGGCGGTTGGTCGGCACCGTTTTGTTGTACCGTCGGCGAGATTTTTCGCAGCCACGACGCAAATCCGGATTGCCGGATGGCGCGCGGGCTATCGTCATGCGCTCGGTGCTACCGCCCGAACTCGAACATAACATCGTGTTTCAGCATGTGACCGGTTATCTCTGGCATATCGGTTACTTTGTGACCGTGTTGTTCCTCGGAACACACATCCCGTTTTTTAAGTCATTGCTCGGCTTCGGGTGGCCGCATCTGCCCAACGCGATCGTGATGATCGCGGCTGCGGTGAGCCTGGCAGTGCTGGTTATGCTGCTGGTGCGGCGCATGTTGCATCCCGTGTTGCAAAAGATTTCCACGTCCGATGATTACATCAGCGTGATTGTCACGATACTGCCGCTGATTACCGGATTGATCTCGTATGCGAACATCGGTTTCATCAAGGAAACCAATCTGGCCCTGCACATCCTGAGTGTCGAGCTGCTTCTGCTGTGGTTTCCGTTTGGCAAGTTGATGCACCTGTTCATGACTTTCCCGAGCAGGTACCAGGTTGGAGCCGCGTTCGGACGAAGGGGGGTAAAGGCATGAGCGAGCAAGCGGCCGTTCTTGGCAAGTTCGAAGAGTACATCGCCCACCTCGGCGAGCGGGCACCCGCACAGCAAGGGTCGGACGACGAGCGCCTGGCGCGCGCCAAACAGGCATTCCGGGCGGGTCTCGATGGCGCGATGGCCATCGATCTGGAGTGTTGTATCCATTGTGGCATGTGCGCTGAGGCCTGCCATTTTTACGAAAGCACCCAGCAGGGTAAATATGCGCCAATACACAAGCTGGCACCCCTACGTCGGTTTTATCATCGTGAGCTCGGTCCGCTGCGTTGGTTATTCAGACTTTTTACGCGTGATATCTCGCTCAAAGAGCTCGGTGAGTGGCAGGAGTTCGTTTATAACTCCTGCACCATGTGTGCCCGCTGCGACATGATTTGTCCGATGGGTATTCAGATTTCGCCGATGGTCGGGGTCATGCGCAGTGGCCTGGCAGCTGCCGAGCTTGTGCCCAGGGCGCTGGCTGCGGGCACTCTCGAACAAAAGCAGCAAGGCACGGTATTCGGCACCGGGGCGGCGGAACTAGTGAAAACCGTCGATACCCTCAGGCAACAGGGCCTTGTGGTGAACCTCGACAAGGACACCGCCGACATCATGCTGTTATCGACGGCCATGGACGTGAACGTCTATACGCGCAGCCTGGCGGGCATGGTCAAGATCATGAATGGACTCGGTGTCGACTGGACGCTGCGCAGCGCCGCCTTCGAGGCAACCAATTTCGGCATGTTGTCCGGTGACCGGGAGGCGGAGGAAGCGGCGACGCGACGGATCATCGATGAAGCGCTGGCTTGCGGCGCCAAAACGATCATTATTCCCGAGTGTGGCCACGCTTATGCCGAGCTGCGCTGGGAGGCCGCCAATATTCATGGTCAGCCGTTGCCATTCGAAGTCGTAGCGATTTCCGAGTTCCTCGGCCGCGAATTACAGGCCGGCCGCCTGAAACTCAAGAGTTCAGCAATCAAGCAGCGGGTCACGTACCACGACCCGTGCAAGATGGGACGCTTGGGTGGGGTCCTGGATGAACCGCGCGCGCTGCTCGATGCACTCGGCGTGGAACTCACGGAGATGGAGAGCCATGGCGCAACAAACTACTGCTGCGGCGGCGGCGGCGGCGTCATGTTGATCGAGGGCGCAGCGATGCTTCGGCAACGCGCCTTCGAGATCAAGATGCGGCAGGTTGACGACACGGGAGCCGATGCTGTCGTGACAACCTGTGACAGTTGCCGCACCACGTTTATCACCGGAGCGCAGAATGCAAACTGGCATACGAGTGTCGAAAGTCTCGTAGAACTCGTCGCCGAAAATTTGGAGGACTGACTGACAGGTTGATACCCATGCAAGGTTTCCCAGACAGCATCAGCAAAACTGATTCGAGGACAGAACTATGAGCGAGCGAATCGTAGTTGATCCGATCACACGCATCGAAGGGCACCTGCGTATCGAGGCGCAAATGCAGGGTGACGTTATTGCCGAGGCTTATTCCTCGGGCACCATGGTGCGAGGCATTGAGATCATACTTCGGGGCCGGGATCCGCGGGATGCATGGGCATTTACGCAGCGCATTTGCGGCGTGTGTACGCTGGTGCATGGCATTGCCTCGATCAGGGCGGTCGAAGACGCGCTGAGTTATGAAGTGCCGGCGAACGCGCAACTGATCCGCAATTTGATGATCGGAGCGCAGTATATCCACGACCATGTGATGCATTTTTATCACCTGCACGCACTGGACTGGGTGGACGTCGTCTCGGCGCTCGATGCGGATCCAGGCGCGACTTCACAACTCGCGCAAAGTCTGAGCAATTACCCGAAATCGTCGCCGGGCTATTTTTCAGATATGCGAAACAAATTGCGGGGTTTCGTCGAAAGCGGACAACTGGGCATTTTCAATCAGGCTTACTGGGGGCATCCTGCGTATCGCTTGCCGGCCGAGGCAAATCTGATGGCCGTGGCGCATTATCTGGAGGCACTGGCCTGGCAGCGGGATGTGGCCCGCTTACACACTATATTCGGCGGTAAGAATCCACATCCGAACTTCGTCGTCGGGGGCGTGCCCAGCGCCATCGATCTGAACTCCGACGCGGCGATCAACTCGGCGCGCTTGTCGAAAGTTCAGGAAATCATCAATGAGATGAAGAGCTTTGTTACACAGGTCTACGTTCCGGACACCGTTGCGATCGGCGGTTTTTATAAAGATTGGGCCACGCAGGGCGAAGGCGTCGGAAATTTCCTGTGCTACGGCGACCTGCCCGCGAAAGGCATGAATGATCCGGAAAGTTTTCTGTTCCCGCGCGGGGCGATACTGAACAGGGACCTGTCACGAATACAAGAAGTGGACCTCGATGCAGCGGATGAGATTAAAGAATATGTGGCCCATTCGTGGTATGACTACAGCGCAGGTAAAGAGGCCGGCCTGCATCCCTATGATGGCGAGACGTCACTGAACTATTCCGGTCCCCAGCCACCTTACGAGCAGCTTGATGTCGAGAATGGCTATTCCTGGCTGAAGTCACCGCGTTGGAAGGGCAATGTCATGGAGGTCGGTCCGCTGGCACGCGTCCTGATGCTATATGCGAGCGGTCATGAGCCCACACGAGAGCTCGCCGATGCCACCTTGCGCAGCCTCGATTTACCGCTCACTGCGATGTTCTCGACCTTGGGGCGCCTGGCGGCCCGCACCCTGGAAACCAAGATTCTCGCCGATGTAATGCAGGGTTGGCTGGACGAACTCATTGCCAACATCAGCGCCGGCGATACGCGGACCTTCAATGAAAAATTATGGGAGCCATCGAGCTGGCCGCAAACGGCACGCGGTGCCGGTTATACGGAGGCGCCGCGCGGGGCGTTGGCTCACTGGGTCGTTATCGAGAACGGCAAAATCGCGAATTACCAGTGCGTCGTGCCGAGCACCTGGAACGCAGGACCGCGCGATGCCACCGGACAGGCCGGCCCCTATGAAGCCGCATTGGCCGGTCACCGCTTGCACGATCCCGAGCAGCCCGTCGAGATACTTCGAACCATCCATAGCTTCGATCCATGTATCGCTTGTGCGGTGCATGTCATGGACCCGCAGGGCGAGGAACTCGTGCAAGTCAAGGTCTGTTGAAACCTGCCCACTTCAGCAACGTAAAATGCCGCTATGGCGGACCCGTGCTCTGCTCGTGCTGTGCCGCAGATATTTGCTGCAGCGCTCGATCGTAATGCGGTTTCCACAGCGTGATCGTGATGGGCACCGCCACATTGAGAAAGAACGCCGTTGCCATCAGCGTGTAAAACGCTTCGTCATTCAGGATGTCATTCTGGATGTAGGCGATATCCATCACCACAAATGCGAGTTCGGCGCGCCCGAGCATGCCTAACCCGATCATGACGCTTTCCGGCCACTCATATCGGCCGGTATAGCGGGCCGCCAGACTTGCTGAAAGAATCTGTGCGGTAAACAGGCCAACGGTCAGCGCTATGGTTTGCGGCATAATTGCGATTATCATGTCCGCGTCAAACACGATTTTGGTGCCGAGGTCGACGAAAAAAACCGGTCCGATCCAGGAGAACGCAACGTTATCGACCACGACTTTGGTTTGCGTATAGGCGCTATGCGCGTGGCTTGTCTGGAACAGGAAATATTCTTCGCGCAGAATCAAGCCGGCCATGTAAGCGCCGACCGCCGGGTGAAAACCAAATTGATGGGCCAGGAGGCCGACAATCACGGCCATCAGCAGCACGGTCAGCGTCGAATGCTCGCCACCGCTAACTGACAGAAGATTTTTCGCCCCGTATTTTCCAATCAACGGCACGTGGCTCACCCACCGTGCCCTGATATCGTGAGGCAGCAGCCAGCCACCGGCGACGGCGATTCCACCAAAAAACAATAATGCTTTGCCGACGGACAGCAACACGGCCATCAAACCGACGTCGGACTGGCCGGTCGCGATCGGCACGAGAATGGCCACGAGTGCGAGTGCGGCAATATCGTCGAGTACCGCTGAGGTCATAATGCCGGTCGCTGCGTTTGAAGTCTGCAGACCGAGGCTCTTCAGGGAAACCATGGTCAAAGACACGGCGGTGGCGGTCATAGTCAGGCCGCACATGATGGAAATATTCGTCTCGCCCCAGAAATAATCCGCGACAAAATAAGCCGTAAAGAACGGCGCGACGGCACCAAAAAAGGCGATGCCCCAGGTTCTTTTAATACTGCGCAAGAAATTACGCGTGTTCTCCTCGAATCCGAGCGCAAACATGATCAGGACGATGCCCAGGTCCGCGAACCCGCGAATGAATGGCGTACTTTCGCGGGGTAATACGCCGATATTGACCATCAGGGCGCCGAAGGCCAGGAAGTAAAGAACGGAAGTCAAGCGGGTTTTATTGGCCAGCACACCCGCCACGAAGACGCCGCACCAGATGATTGCAAGTTGCTTCAGTGGGTCCAAGGTGAATTCGTGCCAGCGACAACAACAGCCGTGATATTAATATAAAGGTCTGCGAGGGCACATGGCTAATTGGCGCCTTTGTTATACGTAGATTCCACCGTGTAATTCTGTCAGCTGGACGGTAGGTATATGTCCCGATAACAGATCCGATACGTCGCTTCTATCTTGGGGTAAAACGAAGCAGGAGCATGAATCAATGGATGCGATCTGGATAGTCGTGGCGAATAAGGGCCAGGCGTGCATTTACGGCGCAAACCGCCGCGGTGAAGGCTTGAACTTGATCGATGAGTTTGTGCATGAAGCAGGGAAAGCGCATCTTCAGGAGTTGGTCTCGGATGCCCCGGGCCGTGTTCATGACCGTCAGGGCGCGGCTCGCCACAGCATGGAACCTGATGTGGGTTTTCAGCAGGATAGCATCCGCCGTTTTGCCAGGAAAATTGTCGATTATCTTGAAGCCGGCGCAGATGAAGGGCTTTACGATAGGTTGATTTTTGTGGCAGCGCCGGCTTTCCTCGGCATCATCCGCAAGTGCGTGGACCGACAGCTGGATGAGCGGATTATCCTGGAGATTCCCAAGAACATTGCTGGAAAAGATGTCGCTAAGCTCTCGGCGCTATTGGATCGAGAACTTTAGGCATTGAGGCATGGCGGGCTGCCATCGGGGAAAAGTAGTAGGCTTCCCGGTATCGACTATACGGACCAGGCGTGTATCGATCGGAGGATAGCCCGATATGACGAAACGTACCGAACTTAAATCCACAGGAGCGGGCGAGATACCTTCGCCCGCGCATCCTGAGCGACGCTCTGAGCCGCTACCCTGGCAGACGCCGAAAGCGGCGCATGAAGATCCGGATGCCTTGCGTCGAGTCGAGGAAATCTTGGCCAGTCCGAGCTACCGGCGGGCGGATCAGGATGTCGATTTTCTGGGCATGGGCGAGACGCGCGGTGCGCGGCTGGAACTCGATTACCTCAAGCCCGAGGTGTTTATGCGTCAGCATGGTATTGAGCAAACGATCGTCGTCTTCGGTAGCACGCGCATTCCGGAGTCGGCGGAAGCCGGCCGGCGGTTGAGCGAAATGCAACAGGCCCATCATGCAGATCCGTCGAACGTCGAACTCGAGCGTCGCCTGCAAGTAGCACGGCGGGTCGCCGCGAAAAGCAAATATTATGACGTCGCCCGTGAATTCGGCAGTCTCGTTGGCCAGTCAGGTGGGGGACCGGAAGATTGTCGCCTGGTCATGATGACTGGCGGCGGGCCTGGAATTATGGAGGCCGCGAATCGGGGTGCATTCGATGTCGATGCAAAGAGCGTTGGGCTGAATATCACGCTGCCTCATGAACAGTTTCCGAATCCGTATATTTCGCCGGAGCTGTGCTTCAGTCTGCGTTATTTTGCGATACGGAAACTGCATTTTCTGATGCGGGCCAGGGGCCTGGTGGTGTTTCCGGGCGGCTTTGGCACTTTGGATGAACTCTTCGAAACATTGACGTTGATCCAGACCCGAAAGATACGACCATTACCGGTCGTGCTCGTGGGTGCGGACTACTGGCGGGCTGTTTTCGATCCGGAATTCCTGGTTGCCGAGGGCGTCATCGATGCTGAAGATCGGGAACTGTTCTGGTATGCCGAGTCAGCACAGGAAATCTGGGACGGTATTCAGACCTGGCACCGCACCGCCGGATTGTCAGCTCTGCCGGCTGAAGAACCGTGCGGATTTCCATTCAGTGATTGATGGTTTGGTCATGGAATTCAAAGACTATTATAAGATTCTCGGCGTCAATCGTGATGCTAACGAAAAAGAGATCAAGCGCAGTTATCAGAAACTGGCGCGAAAATATCACCCGGATGTTAGCCAGCAGGCCGATGCAGAGGAACGCTTCAAGGAACTTGGGGAGGCGTATAACGTATTAAAGGATCCGGAAAAGCGTGCTGCCTACGACCAGCTTGGCCCAAATTGGCAACAGGGCCAGGAGTTTAGGCCGCCGCCAGGCTGGGATACCGGGTTCGAGTTTCGTGGTGCCGGGGCAGGCGCGGACAGTCGGGGGTTCAGCGACTTTTTTGAAACACTGTTTGGTCGTGGTTTCGATGCGTCACAACGCGCCACCGGCTTGCGTGGGCGGGGCGAGGACCATCATGCCAAAGTGCTGATTGATCTCGCAGATACCTATGCGGGTGCGATGCGGACGATCAGTTTACAGGCCCCCGAGTTGGATGAGCATGGCCGTGTGCGCATGCGCAGCCGAAGTCTGAATGTGCGAATTCCGAAGGGCGTCAAGCCGGGTCAGCAGGTGCGGCTGACGGGGCAGGGCGGACCGGGACTGGGCGGCGGACCGAGCGGTGATCTTTACCTGGAAGTTGTTTTTCGGCCGCACCCTTTTTACCGGATCGAGGGTCGTGACGTACACCTGCGATTGCCGGTCACGCCGTGGGAAGCGGCACTCGGTGCGACGGTCAAGGCACCGACGCCGGCAGGCCCTGTCGAGCTATCGATACCGGCAGGCTCGAGTGGCGGAACCCGTTTGAGGCTCAGGGGTCGCGGCATTCCGGACAAGCAACCCGGGGATCTGTATGTCGAGCTACAGATTGCGCTACCACCGGCGGACAGTGATCAGGCCAGGGAGATTTATCAGAATATGGAACACGAACTCGGCTTTAATCCACGCAGCGAGATGGAGGCAAAGGCATGAGCCAAAACGATCCGGCGGTCGTGAAGGGATTGATAATAGATGACGAAGTATTACTGACGCTCGAAGAAATTTGTCACGCTTGCTCCGTGGAAGCCACCTACATTGTTGAGCTGGTCGAAGAAGGGGTGCTGGAACCTCGTCGGCATGGAGAATTAGCAGACCAATGGCGTTTCCCAGGAACGAGCCTGCGCCGCGCGCGTATGGCGCTGCGATTGCAACGTGATCTGCAAGTCAATCTTGCCGGCGTAGCACTCACGCTGGAGCTGCTGGAAGAAATAGAATCCTTGCGCTCCGGTTTACCGGAGCGGTAATCGGCGGATGCGAATGTCGCAATACTAAATGCAATTTGCTGCAGCGACTGATATCGGTTGCCGCGACCTTGAACCAGGGTTCGCTACCAGGCCAGCGCCTTGCCGTCATAACGAGTGAAAGTGCCCGTATCCTCGATCGTCAACTGAGCGATCAAGCCACGCAATGCCGTGATGCTCTCCGGTATCTCGACTGTTGCAAAGGCGGAAAAGTCCATGCGCGTTTTAACATACCCGGGGCAAAACAGCTTGACGATAATGCCCCGATCTTTGAGCTGGCTCGCAACGATTGTCATGGCTCGATTCAATGCTGATTTGCTGCTGGCATAAGCGATCGCGGGTATCGCAAAGCCTGCAATCGACGAAACCTCACTGGAAATGTTGGCGATGATCTTCAGTTCGCTGGCCGCAACGTGTTCGACGAATGCCTCGGCCATCTTTAACGGGCCATATACATTGGTTTGCATGACCGTATCCCAGACCGTGTAGTCGGTACTGCCGAAGTGTTGGCGATGAACATGCTCTTCATAAGGCAACGGGCCAATCAATCCGGCATTGTTTAACAGCACATCGATCGGCTGGTCGGCATACTTCTGCGCCAGCGCATCGATTTCTGCGTGACTCTGGACGTCAAGTTTCTCTATTACGATATTGTTATCGGTTGCCGCCAGCGATTGCAGTTCATCCGCTGACTCGGGTGAGCGACAGCACGCGATCACCTGCCATGCGTCGTCGGCATATTGACGCGCGAATTCTAGACCGAGGCCACGACTGGCGCCCGTAACTAATACTGTTGGCATTTCTTTTGTTCCTCAAGAATCCCAGCGGATTTAAATAGCGGTTTGTTCTTGGAGCCAGCCCTTAACCGTGTCAACGGGTACGACATCAGCATACTTCAGCATCATGTCACACAGGTTCGCAAAATGTGGAATTTCGTGTTTGTCCGCGACGCATTCTTCCGGGACGATAACGCGGTAGCCCCGCGATAATGCATCGACTGCGCTGGCGCGCACGCAACCTGAGGTGCTGCCTCCGGTAAGTATTACGGTATCGACCTGATGCCAGACCAGCAAAGATTGCAGGAACGTCTCATGAAATACGCTGGCCATGCGCTTGTTGATGACGGCGTCGCTGTTATGGTGTATTGCGAGGCGTGAATCGAGCTCGGCGCGCTCCGAGCCGAGCTTAATGTTCTGCAGCGAATCGGGCGTGTCCGTCCGCGTTCCCCAGACTCCGGCATCATCCGCGTTGTCCATATAGGCCACATGGGTCCAGATGACCGGCATGCCTTTTGACCGGGCTATGGTCGAGATCGCGTTAATGAACTCGATTTGTAGTGGATGCGTTTGATAGGCTGTCGAAAATACATCGATATCCGTGTATGCGCGCTGCAAATCGATATTGATAATTGCGGCCTTTTTGCCGAAACCGAATTTGGCGCGCTTGGGGTTGGACTTGACCTGCGCCCAGTATTCGCGCGGTGTCAGTTCGGAGGTTTGCATGATGGGCATGTTGTCTTACCTATTTAGTCTGACGCTCGGTTTATATATCAGGTGTTGATCCTAGGGCATCCGCAAAAATATTTACAGGCAAGCGTGCGATCGCTGTAGCCAGGTTGATGGTAGTCAATAGGGAGTTAGTGTCGTATGAATAAGCTGCTGGTTGGTCTTCTGGGTGTGCTTCTTGTCTGCCTGAGTTTTTTGGCAGAACCCGTCGTCGCCGATGATTCCGCTGCGGTTCCAACCGTGCTGATCACCGGCACGAGCCGGGGAATCGGTTTGGAGTTTACCCGGCAGTATGCCGCCTTGGGGTGGCGAGTTCTCGCGACCTGTCGGCGACCGCATGAGGCAAATGAATTGCAGGAAATCGCGGCCGAATATCCGAATGTGACGATAGACGAGCTGGACGTGCTGCGCCACGACATGGTTGATGCATTGGCGAAGAAGTATAAGGATCAACCGATCGACGTACTGCTAAATGTCGCCGGCTTTTTCGGTGACAACCTGCAGATCAGGGGGGTCATTTTTCGGCAACCTCGACTACGACTTGTGGGATCTATATGTGCATACAAATGCTATTGGCCCGCTAAAAATGGCCGAAGCATTTTTCCCGAGCGTCGTCGCCAGTGAGCAGAAAAAAATCATGACGATTTCCAGTCAGCAGGGGTCCATCGAGGCGAGCTTCGGACCGGGCAGTTTTTTCTATCGTGGCAGCAAGGCAGCCCTGAACATGTTCCTGCACACCCTGTCCGGGCAGACGAAGGTCACCCAAAACGGTGTCCTGATCGGCCTGTTTTCGCCGGGTCTGATCATCGACGATCGCACGCGAAATTTGCCGCTCCCAGGCAAGGTCGAGCGGCCAATCTCCGTTGCCGGAATGATCGACGTCATCGAGAATTTCGAACCGGAAATGTCGGGTGGGTTCTATAAGTGGAGCGGTGAAACCGTCCCGTGGTAGAGATGACTTAGGTGGCTCTCTACTAACCCATGATAATCAGCCAGTCGATCAAGGCAATCCAGCGCGGAGCGTATTGATGGGAAATAATTCTCATTCAAAAACATTGATTCGTAAAGATGACGAATAGTATCCGACGCCCGATAACGGTTCCACAATGCGTGAACATGGACTTGCGGGTATTCGCTGAGCGTCGTGCGCTTTCGGCATCGGACTGGCTGGTAATAACTCAAACTTAAATTTGCAGACACTGTAAGACGGGTATCGCATAGGTTCGTTGATGCCAAACGGTGTTGACCTGTCCAGGCCTTATCTGCGGCATACGCTTGGTCGGGATGGCTCCCTGCGGTCCGCTTTATTCCCATGGAAAGAATATCTAGCAACCTACCTCAAATAATGGGGACAGTCCCCATTATTCGGACACTGTCTGTCCGAGCAGATCTGACGTTTCACAATTAAGCGAAGTGAATACCCGCAAGTCCATGCTCCTGCGTCAACTGTTACTGAAGAATCTTCCCAGTCCGTACCCGAACGTAAATTGCCAGCGCCAGCACCAGCGTGTTGATGATACCCATCAGCACGAACGGTCCACCCGCCATCCACTGATCGAATAGTCGCCCACCAACAAAGTTAGCCACCAGAATGCCGAAAGCGCCGGATAAGGCGAACAGGCCAAGCACGGCACCACGGATTGTTCTCGGCGCGTTCTGGCCGATCAATGCGTTGCTCGCAATAATCGTGCTGGCTTCCCCCATACCTAATATGACGGCCGGGAGAAAAATGCTGTTGGAAAATGGATCGTCGACGAACCCGAATGCTGAGTAGCCGACCGCCGATAGCGCGAAAGCGATGATGACGCCCGTGGTACGATCAATTTTGTCGAGAAAAAACGCCATCATCAGCGACCAGGCCAGGGCCGTAAATTGAATGACGCCCACGACCATGCCGCCGCGAGCGTACCCGGCGCCGATATCCAGGCCCTGATCCAGAGCCACCTGTTGTGTCCACAGGAATGAAAATGTGCCGACGACAATGACATCGCCGCGCGCTGCGAAGGCACAGCAATAACCAAGCGCAATCCTGCTGTTTTCGCGGGCCGCCTGAATACCCGCGCGGATCAGAGCCAAGATCGGGTCTTTGCCCCGCGCTTCTTCGGGCTTGCTGCGGCTCAAGCCGAACGTGGCAATGAAAAATACCGTAAAGCAGATACCGGTGCAGCCCCAGAACAGAGCCTTGGCGATTTCTATCTCGGAAAATCCCTGGCCGGCCAGATCCTGGGGCAGCCGTCTCAGTAACTGTGTAAGGATGAAAATACCCGAGCCCTGGAGGAAACTGGCAACCGCCACCCATTTCCCGCGACTACAATCCTGCACATAGTCGGTATTGACGATGGTGATGGTTGTCGCCACGGTAGCCACGCCCATGGCAAACACACTGCGGTAGGCATACATCATCATGACACTATCGGCGAATGGATAGAACGCATAACCCAGTCCGAGTAATGCAATACCGAGCATCATCAGCGGCCGACGACCGACTTTGTCTGCGGTCGCGCCGACGATAGGCACAAGGCACAGGACGAGGATTTCCTGATAGAAATTCAGGTCACCGCTGAGCGTGCCCTGAATGGCACGCTCGACGCCAACGATTTTCAGCATGATGGGCTGCAGGAAACTGATCGCCGCGAGCATCGGTATCGACAGAAACGCAGCCGTAAAGTAGCTTGCTCCGTTGATCCGGCTGATGCCGGGCATCAACCAGAATGGGCCTAATTTCTTGCCGTTTGCGTCAGGCGCTTGCCGGGCAGCTGCAGACATCGATATTTCCTTTTTATGGCTATGGTTGGTCGGCGGCGCAGGCGCTGATCCCAATAAATTATTGTTATTTTAGTCGATACGCACAGCGCATCAGAATTTTACGGCCGGCGGCAGTGTCGATAATGACCAGACCTCATACGGGACGACGTTGCCGGTGAAAGGATCGGAGAAAAACCGATCTTCGAGCCAGTTGCGCCGCATGGCCTCCTGAGCAGCGATATCCGCCGCCGTGTAAGCGTCGTCTTTGCGTTTTTCGATCAGGCCCAGGTAGGCTTCGAGAAAGCTGCGATAAGCCTCGGTCATAAAGCGGAAGTTTTCTTCGTTCGCACTCATCATATCGCGACCATAAAAGCTTCCTCCGACGCAAGCCGGTTTGCGCCGGCGCGCACCCTCGCTACGGGTTCCTTCGCAGCTCATTTTTCTGTGCACGGCGCCGTCGACAGCGTATCTCTCAAAGACCGCATCCATGGTTTGCTTCAGTAACTCAAGGTCTTCATCCGAACTCGCGCCGGGCAGAACGTCGACCCAGCCGCCGATAGCACTCGTGCCGTCAGGATTAAAGTGCATCACGAACGCTGCGTGTAACATGCCAACCAGCGGCGACTTAGGATGAACATCAACGGAGAAAAATCGGCTCCAGAGTCGTTGGTCCTGGAATTCGGCCGTTGGTTTTTTGGTCGTCACCCGCATGCGTCCGGCTTTTTCGACAACCGGTCCACGCGCAACCTGGACCTGGTGGTCGGCGTAATCATTGGGGAACTGCAGAACCTCGAGGCGCAGCCCGCCATTCAATTCACCGATGCGACCGAAGTACAGGCGATCCATTTCCGACAAGAATTCCACCGCCTGGTTTGCCAGAGCCGTCTGTTCCGCGGTCAGGCCCGTGAATTCATCCGTTGACGCTGCTAAAGCCGCAGTTGCGACGAACAGCGAGACAAACGCAGGTATCAATTTGCGCACGGATGATGCTATTAGCTGCAACTTAAAATTCCCGAATCGATTAAGCACGCGTATGCCGACACATATTGGTTTGTCAGCGTTGCGCCTGTCAGACAGGTTCTAGTCCAGAGAAAGCTGTTTGTCGTCAGATCCTGCCCGACCGGCCACCTGTCGGTAGGCGATCGCCAGTCAGGCCTCGGTTCGGTATGCGCTGGACTAGCCTAATGGCGGCAGCGGAAACGGCCCGCGAATTTCTTCGAATGCTTTGCCGATCGCCAGCAGTTGACGGTCTGATCCATCCAGCCCGTCAAAACTCAGACCCACCGGCAGCCCGTCATCGGTCAGCCCGGCCGGCACGACGAGGCTCGGTATGCCCGCCGCACTCTGGTAGACGGTATTGTTGATGACTCTGGCGAAACCACCCTTGATTAACTTGCCGTTAATGACGAGGTCAGCATTGTCATCGTCGATTTCCGGCGCCGGGAACGGGGTCGTCGGAAAAACGATGGCCGAGACCCGGTGCTCGGTGAAATAATCTTTCAGCATTTTTTGCAGCAGCGGCCGGTAAACCTCCATGGCTTTACGGTACGGCGCTTCAAGCTTTTTAAGATCGACGGCTGACGGATTGAATCGTTCGCGGACCACCGGCGAGGCAATTTTGCTGACGATCTCATCGATAGTGAGGCTGGTGCCGCGCTGTTCGAGGTAGGCGCTGATATCCCGAGGCACTTCGTAGGCGGATATCGTCCAGGCGGCTTTGGCGGTCAATTCCGCAAGTCCCGGCAGATCAGCGTCGATGATGATCGCGCCATGTTCTTCGAGCAGCGCGATGGCAGCATCGATTACGCGCGCGGTCCGCTCATCCATGACGGCATAGAAGTCGTCGCGCGGCCGGCCCAGGCGAATACCCGTCAGATCGATGTCTGTGAGCTGAAACGTTTGCGCGCCAGCAGCCGCATCCAGGAGTGCTAAATCCGTGACCGAGTTCGCCATGATGCCAACCGAATCGCGCGTCGGTGTCACCGGCATAACACCGCTGCCCGGGTAGCGTTGAAAGGAGGGCCGGAAGCCGGCGATGCCGGATAGCGAGCAGGGCCCGCGCACCGAGCCGTTCGTGTCGGTGCCAAGCGCGCCCGGAACCAGTCGTGCGGCAACGGCCGCCGCCGAGCCGCTGCTGCTGCCTCCGGCTATACAGTTCAGGCGCCACGGGTTGGCGACGCGACCGAAATGCAGATTCAGACTTGTGCCGCCGACGGCGAGTTCATAAAGATTGGCCTTGCCCGCGACCAAGGCCCCGGCGTTCAGCAGGCGTTCGACGACCGGTGCGTTGGCGCGCGGATAGTCACGTTCCAGTGCCGGCGTGCCGGCGCTGGACGGCAGATCTTTGGTGTCGATATTGTCCTTGATCAATATCGGCACGCCGTGCAGGGGTCCGAGTGGGCCGCCCGCGTCGCGCACCCGATCGGCCCGACGCGCGGCCTTTAACAACGCGGCGGGATCCTGGCTGATCAAGGTGCCGAGATGCTCAAAGCGATCGAAGCGATCCAATACCTCAGTCGCGACCGACTCAGCCGAAAACCGACCGTCGCGAATACCGGCTGCAATGCCGGCGATGCGAAAATCGACGGGGAGGGGTCGCATGCGTCAGTTACGCACCTAAGCGTCTATAGCAGGCTTTGCCCGTCGCCTGCCGCAAGCGGGTCGAGGAACACATAGCCGGCGTCCTTGATTTTCTGGTTGGACAGGTTTTTCGGCCCCGTGCCATTGCCGAGCCAGGTCATCGGCTCCAGACCGGCCTCGGCGACGATAGTGCCAAAAAACTCTGCCTTTGATGCGCTGATATCGTTGACCAGGTTATAAATTCCGGACAAGTGGTTTTCACAGCCGAACTCGAGAGCCTTGACGACATCATCGCGGTGAATAATCGTCGCCGGCGAGTCCCCATCGAACGGAATTGACTGCCCGGCCATTGGCAGGGTGGAGGCCTTGAGTTCGCGCGGCATGTAGCCGGCGGCCGGGCCATAAATCGTGCCGGTGCGGTAGATGGCGACTTTCAGCCGGTCTGTTGCGGCGGCCAACAGGGTAGTCTCGGCGTCCTGATAAACCTGCTGAAAAGGGCCGACCGGGGTTGCGGGGGTGTCTTCGTCGACGTGGTCCGCACCGCCGGCATTGCCATAAACGCTCCAGGAACCCGTGAAAATAATCTGTTGCAGATCCGGTGCCGCGTCCAGCGACTCGACGATCGACTCGGCCGTGCCGCAGTAGGTGCTGCGATAAAGATCCGGGTCCATGATGTACTTGCCATCTTTTTCGACCATGCCGCCGGCCACCGTCATCAACACAGCATCCTGACCGGCGATGACTTCACGCATCTTGTCGCGATCCTCACCGACCATGACGATCACACGGTCGGACACCGGTTCGAGCTCTGCTACGCGCGATTCTTTGGTGGTCGTGACGGTAATCGAATGACCTTTGCTGTTGAGATACCGGGCGGCTTCCAGGCCCGTGTATGCGGCGCCAATAATGGCAATCTTCATATGGTTATGCTCCTGTAAAAGAATCTTGTCGCCGATCGACGCGATGCGAGCGCCGAGGTATGGATTGGTTTCAGGTATCCCTCAGACTGGTCTTGAATATCTGCTTGGCGCGCTGACCTGCCTCCTCGCCGATGACGTGATATACGCCTTTCCAGGCGCGTGGATCCAGTGTGTCAGCGAAAAAACAATCCAGATGCTTTTGATCTCGTTGCCGCAGATATTCTCTATCGGGTGGCGGAAACTGCAGTTCATGCGCAAGCTTAAGGCCGTGGTCGAGAAACTCGAGAATGTTCGGCG
>Ga0224512_10001281_pt1 | contig 24635 bp, 16 predicted proteins | sample SF_May12_sed_USG_4_FD_169103 | JGI IMG/M metagenome (GOLD analysis project Ga0224512, IMG submission 169103) | Sediment microbial communities from San Francisco Bay, California, United States - SF_May12_sed_USGS_13 | ecosystem: Environmental > Aquatic > Marine > Sediment | place: USA... | reverse complement strand
ACGTCGAATTCGGCCAGAACGATCTCTGCGATCTTTTCCGCCAGCGTTTCGACGAGCTGAAAACTGGAATCGGCAACGAACTGTTGTATGCGTTTGGCGACCAGTTTGTAGTTGAGTGTGTCATCTACACTATCGCTCGCGGCCGCCCTGCGAATGTCGGCTGACATGTCGAGGTCGATCGCAACCGTCTGGCGAATCTTGCGCTCCCATTCCCAGATACCGATAACCGTCTCTACTCTCAGATCATGCAAAAAAATAATGTCCATACGGCCTCTATCTTGCTTCTCGATTCAGTTGCCTGGAGGTGACAGCGTATCAAGCGACCAGCGTGCTTGAGCTCGAATTTCAGCAACTTGATGGGCGTCAGCGAGTCGTAGCGCACCCGCCACGGCGATCATCGCGCCGTTGTCGGTGCAGTAGGCCATTCGAGGGTAATAGACCTGACCGTCGAAGCGTTCAGCAATTTCCTTGCGGAGCAGCTTGTTCGCGCCCACGCCGCCGGCGACCACGATCCGTTCCAGGTCTTCGCGCTTGGCAGCCTGCAGTGCGCGGCCGACGAGCGTATCGACCGCGGCGCGCTGAAACGAGGCAGCGATATCGGCCCGTCGCTCGGCAAGGCTGCCCTCGTCCTTGGCCTTGCGTACCAACAGCATCACGGCCGTCTTCAGACCACTAAAGCTGAAGTCGAGCCCCGGGCGGTTCAGCATCGGCCGTGGCAAGGCGAAAGCCGCATCGTCACCCTCCTCGGCAAGCGCAGCGAGTGCAGGCCCGCCCGGGTAGCCGAGGCCCAGCAGAATGGCGGTCTTGTCGAACGCCTCGCCTACCGCATCATCGAGGGTCGTCCCGAGCACGTGGTAGTCGCCGAGGCCCCCTACCCGAATCAGCATCGAATGGCCGCCCGACACGAGCAGCGCGAGGAACGGATACTGCGGTGGATCGTCCTCGAGCATCGGAGCGAGCAGGTGCCCCTCCATGTGGTGCACCGGAACGACCGGACAGCCCCAGGCCAGCCCCAGGCCATTCGCCAGCCCGCTGCCCACCATCAGCGCGCCGACAAGCCCCGGACCGGCCGTGTACGCAATGGCGTCCGGCCGGTCGATACCGGCGTCGCCCAGCACCTGCTCCACAAGAGGCAGAAGACACCGAATATGGTCGCGCGATGCGATCTCGGGCACGACCCCGCCATACATGGCGTGCAGGTCGACCTGGCTGTGGAGCGCATCGGCAAGGAGCCCGCGCTCGGTGCTGTAGACCGCCACGCCCGTCTCGTCACAGCTCGTTTCGATTCCCAGGACGTTCATTTGCGCCGGATAATACTGCAGATCAAATGGGGACATTCCTGATTTAACGCGTTAAATCAGGAATGTCCCCATTTGTGGGCTTGGAATTACCCTGAATCTGCCGTTATAATGCGCGGCTGAGTCCCGGCCCCGGCCGGGTTTATTTATGTGTGAATAGAAGATCCTGATTCGTATGCCGAGTGTTCGCGTAAAAGAGAATGAGTATTTCGACTCCGCCTTGCGGCGTTTCAAACGTGCGTGTGAGAAGGCTGGAATCCTGACGGAATTGCGCCGCCGGGAGTACTACGAGAAGCCGACGCAGGAGCGCAAGCGTAAGAAAGCCGCTGCGGTCAAACGGCATCTCAAGCGCCTCTCGCGTGAAGACTCCAAGCGCAAGCGCCTCTATTAGGCCAAGCGCTTCTGCTCCGTGTCCGCGGAGTGTGCCCATGTCACTGAAAGCCAAAATTACAGAGGACATGAAGTCCGCCATGAAAGCCGGTGATAAAGACCGGCTCAAAGTGGTGCGCCTGATCATGGCTGCGATAAAGCAAGTCGAGGTCGACAAGCGTATCGAACTTGACGATGCGGCCGTATTGTCGGTTCTCGACAAGATGGTCAAGCAGCGCCGGGATTCGGTGGAGCAGTTTCAAAAAGGCGGCCGGGAAGATTTGGCCAACATCGAGCTGGCCGAGATTGACGTTCTGGACAATTACCTGCCGGAACAGCTCAGCGAAGCCGAGCTCGAGACAATGATCGATGAGGCTATCAGCTCAACGGGTGCCGAGAGTATTCGTGACATGGGCAAGGTCATGGGTCAGATCAAATCCAGGGCTGCCGGCCGCGCCGATATGGGCGTTGTCGGTGCCAAGGTAAAAGCGCGGCTCGGCTAATCACTGCGCTTGACTGGCGCAATGCGCCGGGTCGACTATGCTAGTCGTGACAACAACAATAACGAAAGACCCGCTGCTTCGGAGCTGCCGTTTAAATCAATATGGCCGGACTGATTCCTCAGGATTTCATTAACGATCTGATCGCCCGCGCGGACGTCGTCGAAGTTATTGGCAAGCGCATTCAGCTCAAGAAAGCCGGTCGTGAGTTCAAGGCCTGCTGCCCGTTTCACGATGAGAAGACGCCCTCGTTCACCGTAAGTCCCGGCAAAGGCTTCTATCATTGCTTCGGCTGTGGCGCCCATGGCACGGCGATCGGATTCCTCATGGAATACGAACACATGAGCTTCGTCGAGGCGATCGAAAGTCTCGCGGGCCTGATGGGCGTCGACGTTCCTCGGGACGAGAGCGACCGTCCGGCACGGCGTTACGATGAACTTTTCTCACTGCTGAGCAGCATCGAGCAACATTGGCAAAACGGCCTGCGTGATCATTCCGAAGCCGTTGATTACCTCAAGAAACGCGGCATCGACGGCGCAACGGCAAAACGCTTTGGCATCGGCTACGCGCCGGACAGCTGGAGTGACGTCCTCGACAAGTTCGGCAAGACCCCGGAAGCCGCCGAGCGCTTGCTGGCGACGGGTCTCGTCATCCGCAAGGACAACGGCAAGCATTACGACCGCTTTCGCGATCGCATCATGTTTCCGATTCGGGATGCGCGTGGCCGGACGATCGGCTTCGGCGGACGCGCCCTCGGCGACGGGGAACCAAAGTATCTGAATTCACCCGAGACGGTGCTGTTTCACAAGGGCCGCGAACTCTATGGCCTTTATGAGGCACGCCAGGCTCTGCGGCAAATCGATCGGCTTGCTGTGGTTGAGGGTTACATGGACGTCGTTGGGCTCGCGCGACACGGTATCGACTTTTCGGTCGCGACGCTGGGCACTGCAACGACACCCGATCACCTGAATAGTCTCTTCAGACTCACCGACAGCGTGATTTTCAGCTTTGACGGTGATCGCGCGGGTCGGGCCGCGGCCTGGCGTGCGCTAGAGAATGCGTTGCCACAGGTTCGCGAAGGCCGGCAGATACGATTCGTGTTTCTTCCGGAAGGACATGATCCAGATTCCTTTGTTAACGCGCTCGGGTCGGACGCCTTTCTAAAGGCACTCGACAATGGCGTGGCGCTGTCGGACTTCTTGATCGGCGAACTTGCAGGCCAGGTGGACATGACAACGGTCGACGGAAAAGCGCGACTCGCAGAACTCGCAAAACCGCTGGTTCGAAAAATCCCACAGGGCGTTTATCGCGAACTTCTTGTTGACAGCCTGGCTGACACCGTCGGCCTGCCGGCAACACGGCTCGAAAAGATGCTCGGTCAACCCGCGGATACCGGCAATCAATATTCGGGCCAGACCAGGCGGTCAGCTCGGCGCCGCGGCACGCTCAAGGCGGGCCGACCATCTGTCGTGCGGCGTGCGATCACACTGCTGCTCAATCACCCGATGGCCGGTGACAAGCTGGACATCGAGAAGCTGGCTGACGTTAGCCGCCCGGGCGTTGACCTTTTGCGCGACCTGATTGAAACGGTACAGAAAGAACCCAATATCACCACAGCGGGACTTCTGGAGCGCTGGCGACACGACGATAAAGGCCGCCATCTCGGCAAGCTCGCCGCGAATGAAGTGCCGCACGAAGAGGATTTTGACCCTGCTGCGGAGCTCGAAGCCTGCCTGGACCAGCTGGCGCTTGCAGGCCGCCGGGAACGTATAGATTTTTTAATTGAAAAACAGAGACTTAGCTCATTATCCGATGACGAAAAAAGCGAACTCAGGCAACTGCACTAGACATTTGGATTCGGGGGATATTTCTGGTCTGGACTCTGTCAAAATAGTACAATTTTCTGTTTGCATCTTTTACATGGAGGTCGTTCCGTCTTGAGCGAGAAACGCGCCGCAATTGGCGGCAGTAAACAAGCCCAACAGCTTAAGGATCTGATTGCCCGAGGCAAAGAACAGGGTTTTTTGACCTATGCAGAGGTCAATGATCACCTGCCGAACGACATTGTCGACCCGGAACAGATCGAAGACATCGTCAACATGATCAATGACATGGGCATCACCGTGCATGAAAAGGCGCCGGACGCCGAGTCGATCCTGTTGTCGGACGCCGCGGTATCCAACGATGACGATGCCGCAGAAGAAGCCGAAGCGGCGCTTGCCAGCGTCGATGCCGAGTTCGGGCGAACAACCGACCCTGTGCGCATGTATATGCGTGAAATGGGTACGGTTGAACTGCTGACGCGTCAAGGCGAGATCGAGATCGCCAAGCGAATCGAAGATGGCCTTAATCAGGTCAAGTACCACATGGCCCATTTCCCGCCCACGATCGACAGGCTGCTCCTTGTGGCCGACGCGGTCGCGGCCGAAGAAACGCGCATGCAGGATTTCGTGGTCGGGTTTATCGATCCGAACGAGCCTGACGAGATCAAGCCCCCTGCGCCGAAAACAGATGACGACGAAGACGAAGTCATCGATACAGGACCCGATCCGGAGGAGGTTCAAGCTCGCGTCAAAGTCATCCGTCGACTGCATAAACGCACGCTGACCAATATCGAGAAGTACGGTCTCAAAGACAAGAAAACCGTTAAAGCGCAGGCAGACAACGCTAATCAACTAATGGAAATCAAGCTGGCGCCGAAGCTGTTCGACCTTTTGGTTCGAAACCTGCGCGGTATCGTCGGGATTATCCGTAGCCAGGAACGACTGATCATGAAGATCTGCGTGCGCGATGCAGGCATGCCGCGCAAGGACTTTCTGTCGAGCTTTCCCAAAAGCGAGACGGATCTCGCCTGGATCGACAAGCACATTCGCGCCAAGCGCAAACACTCGTCGACCCTGGCCAAGCTCAAGGACGACGTCCTGCGCGCGCAGCGCAAGCTGATTGGGGTCGAGGAAGCGACCCGCCTCAAGATTTCGGAAATCAAGGAAATCAACCGGCAGATGTCGATTGGCGAAGCGAAGGCTCGCCGTGCCAAGAAAGAGATGGTCGAGGCCAACCTGCGTCTGGTCATCTCGATCGCGAAAAAGTACACAAATCGCGGCCTGCAGTTCCTCGACCTGATTCAGGAAGGCAACATCGGCCTGATGAAAGCGGTCGACAAATTCGAGTACCGTCGTGGCTACAAATTCTCGACGTACGCGACCTGGTGGATTCGCCAGGCAATCACGCGCTCGATCGCCGACCAGGCGCGCACCATTCGCATTCCGGTGCACATGATCGAGACGATTAACAAGCTCAACCGTATCTCGCGGCAGATGCTGCAGGAGATGGGCCGTGAGCCGCTGCCGGACGAACTGGCCGAGCGCATGGACATGCCCGAGGACAAGGTTCGCAAGGTGCTGAAAATTGCGAAAGAGCCGATCTCGATGGAGACGCCCATCGGCGACGACGAGGATTCACATCTCGGCGATTTCATCGAGGACCAGACCGTGCATTCGCCGGTCGAGTCGGCTACATCGTCGGGACTCAAGGAAACGACGCATAACGTGCTCGCAGGCCTGACGCCGCGTGAGGCCAAAGTCCTGCGCATGCGTTTCGGTATCGATATGAATACCGATCACACGCTCGAAGAAGTCGGCAAGCAATTCGATGTCACCCGCGAACGTATTCGTCAGATCGAAGCGAAAGCGCTGCGCAAGCTGCGTCATCCGACGCGCTCGGATCAGTTGCGCAGCTTCCTCATAGAAGACTAATCTTTACGGGTATTCTGTTAGAATGCCGCTGCCACACAGTGGGCCTGTAGCTCAGTTGGTTAGAGCAGGGGACTCATCAAAAAGGTGCGTTTGTGCCGAAAGGCATGAAATGAACGGGATGAATTCAGGGAAACCTTAGCAGTTCGGCTGATGGCAATCCTGAGCCAAGCCAGCGGTACACCGCTGGAAGGTGCAGAGACTACCTGGGAACTTCAGTGTTCTTAATGACAGGCTAGAGCGTCCCGCCCCTAACAATTCGGTTGAGGGTGATGAGATAGTCCGCTCCATTCAGAAATGATTGGATAGAGTGAATCCCTTGGTCCCAGGTTCGAGTCCTGGCGGGCCCACCATTCTTCCACTGGTTATCTTAGGCACAGCATGTCCACCTGAATTGGCCAGCCTGCAGGAGACAGACCATGTCGGCCCGCGGCAGGCAGGCCTGCTCTTGTCAGGCAGCCATGTTCTGTAGCGCCTTCTCCAGGCCTGCCAGCACGGCACAGTGTTCTACCGCCACCCTTTCAAACTGAGCTTCCAGTTTCCCCATATCATTCTGCGCGGCACTGACAATCATGTCCGCACAGAGAGAGGCGAGCAAGGTAGCGCCCAGCTGGCCGCTCGCACCTTTCAGTGAATGCGCCAACTGCGCGACAAGCTGTGAGTTGTTATCAGCGACCGCCGATCTCAATTGCAGCATCAGCTTGGTCGAGCTTGCGCAATAGGAGACTACTATCTCGCGCAGCACAACCGCGCCTGATGACGCGTCCAGTTGGCGGATCTCATGCAGCGCGTGCTGATCGATACTCGCCAGGACTGTGGAATCGCCCAACGCACTGAACCCGTCGGAATCAAGAACCAATGCTGCCGGGCTTTCGGCCTCTTCGTCGGCCAACCACCGATTCAGAATGACTCGCAATTGCCCCTGCGTAACCGGCTTGTTGAGATAGTCATCCATCCCGGAATGGATACATTTCTGGCGATTACTCTCCAGGAAATCCGCAGTGAGCGCTACGATCGGTATTCGCCTCAATCGTGACGATTGTTGTTCACGCCGACGAATCTCTTTCGTCGTGTCATAACCACTTCGCACCGGCATATGGCAATCCATTAGAATCAGATCAAATTGATCGCGCGCCACTGCATCGAGCGCCTGGTCGCCATCGCTGACGGTCGTCGACTCATAGCCAAGGCTCTTCAGCATTGCCCGAGTAACCTGTTGGTTAACGTCATTGTCCTCGACAACGAGAATTCGTTTTTTAGCGTTCGGCCTGACGGCCGCAACAGCTGCCGAAGGCAGTTGCAATACGCCATTATCATTATCGACGATTTTGGATGTTTCGAGTCGTGTGTTCGCACTGATTACGGAACTCAATTGCTGCTTTGTATACGGCTTGCTCAAATAGTCGCTCATGCCTGCGCTAAGACAACGCTGTCGGTCGCCCTGTAGTGCATGTGCGGTCAGCGCGATGATCGGTTTCCAGTTTCGGTCATGCTCGGCCTCCCAGTCACGAATGGCTTGGGTTGCTTGAAAGCCATCCATCTCAGGCATACGACAATCCATCAGGACTACATCAAATCCGTGGTCCTTATACGCGGCCACGGCCTCTTGCCCATTTCTTGCCACCGTGACTTGATGGCCCATGGCGCCCAGCATTTCCCTGGCAACGGCGAGGTTGACCTCATTATCGTCGACCAGCAGAACTCGCAGGCCGTTGCCTGCGTGATTGGAAGCAATCTCTTCTAATGTATGGCCCGTGTTGTCAACGCCCTGGTCCACAGCAGTCTTGCTCAATAGTGACAACAACGTATCGTACAACTGGGCCTGGCGCACCGGCTTTGCCAGCCAGTCATCCGGATCAGTCGTGCTCTGTTCATGATCGATATTTGCTCGAGGAATTGAACTAAGCATGACAAGCGGAGTACGCTGGTATTCAGCCTCTTGCCTGATGGCGTGTGCAAGCTGCAACCCGTCCATTCCCGGCATTGCCATATCCAGCAACATGATGTCGAACTGCGTACCGTTTTTAGCACCACTTTTCAGGATACCCAGGGCTTCAGCGCCCGAACCGGCGACTTCCACTCGCACACCCCAGCTTTCAAGCTGGTGTCGCAATATCTCCTGGTTTGTCGCATTGTCGTCAACGACGAATGCTGCTTTTCCGGTAAGTAAATTAGCCTGTGGATGCGTTGCAGGTACCTGATCCTCTGCCAGTTCCGCTGTGAACCAGAAAGTGCAGCCTCTTCCAGGTGTACTTCTTACACCTATTTCTCCACCCATCAATTCGACCAGTTGCTTGCTGATTGACAGTCCCAGGCCCGTGCCACCGTACCGGCGCGTGTTCGAGTCGTCTTCCTGAGTAAACGGCTCGAAAATTAATTCCGCGTTTTCGGGGCTAATGCCAACGCCGGTATCTTCAACCTCAAACCGGTAATTCGCTGCTCCAGTCGAGCTGCGCGCCGCCCTCGTCCGCACTATGACTTCGCCTTTATCGGTAAATTTCACCGCGTTACCAATTAGGTTCATCAGGACTTGGCGCAGCCTGACCGGATCACCCCTGACGCAAACGTTGGTATCAGCCGCAACAGCGCAGACGAGTTCGAGTCCTTTGCTGTGGGCAGACTCGGCCAGCAAATCAAGGCACTCCTCGATCATGTGCTGCAAATTCAAGGGCGCGATATCCAACTTGATCTTGCCCGCTTCAATCTTGGATATATCCAGAATGTCGTTAATGATGAGCAGCAGCGATTCGCCGGACTCATATATGGTTTTGGCAAACCGCTGCTGTCTGTCATCGAGCGGCGTATCTCGCAGCAACTCCGTCATCCCCAGCACACCGTTCATCGGCGTTCGAATCTCGTGGCTCATTCGCGCGAGGAAGTCGCTCTTGGCCCGTGACATCGCCAGCGCTTCGTCGCGCGCCGCCTCCAGGTCCGTTTGCACTTCTCCCAATTTCCGGGTCAGTTCGCCGAATTCCGTCGCAAGGACACCAACTTCATCAGTACGATTGGTGCCGACATCTATGCGCAGGTCACCCGACTGCTGAATATCGAGTATTTGATTAGTCAGTTTCGCCAAGGGCGCGGTAACTAGCCTTTGCAGGAACAACAGCGCCGCTAAGAGAAAGACGGCACTGGCTACCGCCAGTGCGATCATTGTCGTCCGGATCGACTTCGCGCCAATCTGCGAAATATTTCGCTGCCCGCTCACTTCGAGAATGGCAACAGGTCCGCCAGTTATGTCGGTAAGAACTTGATAACCACGCACCGAATCATCGTCAGTTTCAATATGGTTGGGCTTGTCAGAGTTTGACAGTTCGTCGGCCAAAGCTGACACCCGCGCCGGCGTGTCCGCCGCATTTATTTGGACCAAAGACACTTTCGCTGTAGCACGCTCTCCGAAATCGTGCACGCGCGCAGGGGTTAAGTGTTGGCCAACTATCAGACTTCCGCCGATCGGCCCTTCTGCCTCACTCGTAAGTATCGGGTAGGAAACAACCTGCATGAGACCGCTGCGCATACTGATCAGTCCCTTGAGGGAATCGTTGGCAGTCTGATGCGAAATCAACGGATGACCTGGTTCAAAAAAGGACAATATCTCGTCTTGTATCGATAAGTCTGTTCCATCTATCGGATCACCGATCCATGAATACAGTTTATTCCCCTGCGCGTCGAAGATTGCCATAAGGTTGATGTTGACGCTGTGCCAGTAGGCAGGGTCGAGATTCTCATCGGCATATTCGGGCCGTCTTCCGTTCACATATTCATAGGTGTGATCCCAAAGGGAGTACTCCATGTTCATGATCTCGAGCGCATGCAGATCTGACTCGAGCATACGAGAGACTCTCAGCAGAGCTTCTTCGGAAGATTTGCGCTCGAATTCCTCGAATGCCGGAAAAATCGTCAGCTTCAGGACCGAATAGCTGCCCAGACAAAAGCTGATACCGAGTACCAGGAACAGCGCCAATGTTTTCTTGCTGAGTGACATAAGGGCCCAATTTTCTGACGCGCATCGGACGCACAGGGCTCCCCCGCGATTGGGCAGCCCCTGCGAATTCGCAACAATCCAAGGACGTTATCGGCGACTGCCGCAGAAAGTTGAGGGGCCCGGGAAGGCTCGGACCGGCAACTCGGGCTTTGCAGGGCCCCACTCCGTCTCGTCGGGTGACGTCGCGCGCCGGGCAAGATTCGGCCCAGACCAGCGGCAAGCCCTAAAGAAAGGGCGCTTTATGTCGATATTAAACAGGTGCGAATGGCTTTTTGCCCCTGACGGGCACAAGGCCACGTACTTTCTTGGGTAACGGTGCGAGAAAGCCATTGTTGAAAGCAGACCGGATCGGGCTCGTCATTGTCCTCGCCTCTTTGTCGGCAATCGCGGCGATTGCCTACATGGTGTTTCAATACCAGCATTCAGATCGCCTGGACGACATACGCGGCCAGGGCGTTAGCCTCGTGCGCGCCCTGTCCGGCGTGCCATACGATCAGCTCGTTTTTGGCGGTGAACAGCAGGGATTCTTGCAGGTGCTGCGACACGGCGCCGAGGATAACGATTTTGCTTATGTCAGCATCGTTGATCGCACCGGGCGCAGCGTTAACGAAGTAGTGGCGAGCGGGCTTATCGTCCCGGCGGTCGACGTTCCGTCCGAGCCGTCAGCCTGGCTGGGTGAGGCCCAACTCGAGCTGCCCCCCGACGGTCGCAAGATCATCGAATTCCATGCCCCGCTACTCGCCGCCGGCGACCTGCAGGGCTTCGTTCGATTGGGCTACCGGTATCCAGCATTTGGCCTGGACATGAGTCAGCTGCCATTTTTCGCGGCAGTCTCACTACCTGTCTTTCTGTTGGTCCCGCTGTTTTACTTTCTTTTGCGGCGCGAGATTCGACCGATCCGTGAAGCGAGCAACGAGATCAACCGCTTGATCGACGGAGAAAACTATCGTCAGGTTGAAATCGCGGCAACCGGCGAACTCGGCGATTTCATGCAGCGCTTTAATCGATTCGTCCAACTGGCCGGATCACGTATCGAAGGGCTGGAACAGAATCAAAAACGACTGATAACGTCCACCAAGCTCCTGACGTATCGCAAGAACCGTGTCGAAACGGTTCTTGAGACGTTGCCCGAGGCCGTTCTTATCCTTGATGAAAGCGGCACAATCACGTTCGCCAATCAGAAGCTCGCTGCGCTATTTGGCGTTTCACCCGAGGTGATACTCGCGCAGTCGCCGCAGGAGTGGTGTGACAATCCGGATATTCTCCAGCTGCTGGCCAAACACAGGTCAGACGGCAAGGGGCGCAGTTTCACTGACACGATTCGCTTCAATCTCAATACCGTAGGGCAGCAGTCGATCGTTACGAAGACCTATCCGCTATTCGCGCCGAACAAGCCATCGTCGGCGATGGGCACGCTGATTATTTTTCGCGACGAAACGCAAGAAGCGCTCGCGCGCCAGGCACGAGGCGACTTTGTTGCCCATCTCTCGCACGAACTCAAGTCGCCGCTTAACGTGCTGGCGATGTACAGCGAATCACTGCTTGGCGAAGCCGGCAAGACGGAAGAGTTCCGCATCGAAGCGGCGAACGTCATCGCGGACGAGGTTGACCGGCTCAGCACCCTGATCACCGGCCTTCTTAACATGACTCAGATCGAGAACGGCAGCCTGACCCCGGACCGCAGCATCGTGAAACTGCGCGACGTTGCCAGTGCGGCATTTGAGGAAGCAAGACACTCCGCGTCTGACAAAGACTACGTGTTCAAATTTGATGCGCCGAAAGAAATGAGCCCCGTGCTCGTCGACAAGGATCTCATTCGCATCGCAATCACTAATCTCCTGAGCAACGCAGTCAAGTATAACTGTGACGGCGGCGAGGTTCGGCTGACTATCGAGGAGACGGAAGACGCGGTGCAGATTCGGGTCGCCGACACCGGTATCGGGGTTAGCGAAGACGAAGCAGCCAAGATTTTCGACAAGTTCTATAGATCAACTGACGATCGTGTGCGGTCGATCAGCGGACACGGTCTCGGCCTCGCACTGACGAAGCAGATTATCGAGCTGCACCATGGATCCCTGTCGCTCAATCACGAGCGGGCGGAGGGCGCCGAATTCATCATCAATCTATGGAAGGAGACGACTGCGGTTAAGCAGGCGATATAGCAATGAAACGAATTCTTATAGTCGATGACCAGCCGCCAGTCATACGCGTCCTGCGGCTCGGTTTTGAAGAGGCCGGTTACGAGGTCGATTCCGCCAGCAATGGCTCGGAGTGTCTCCTGAAATTATGCGACCTGCCGCCGGACTTCCTGGTGACGGATATCGATATGCCGCGCATGAGTGGCAAGGAACTTTGTTTGGCTATCGAGAAGCAGTTTCCGGACAGGTCCTTCCCGATCGTCGTCCTTACCTCCAGGGCCGAGCTCGAACACCGCGAATGGACAAGCGAAATCAAAAACCTGTCGTTCATGGAAAAGCCGGTCAGCATTCGACGCCTGGTGTCGATCGTCAACAGCGCACTGAATGGTGCCGAGCATCAAACCGGGACCTGAGATGAAGAAGAGTCTCTTGCAGTCATTATCGATGACCAAGTATGAGCGGCTGCTGCCGCGCATTTTCCCGGGCGCCGACAGGCTCGAAATTCGCGACCTGCATCACAAGCTGATCTGGCAGCTCTGCGCCACAGCGGCCGACGAGCGTGACCCCGAAGCCGCGACCGACGACAAACCTGTTGTCGACTGGTCAGACTTCGGCCCGGGCGTCGAGCGTCGGCAACTGCCGGACGGGCAAATGGAGTTTCGCGCAACGGTGCAGTCACGGCAATTTAGCAAGCTTGGCTATCTGATCGCCGGTTACCATACGCAACCCAGCGTGCCGATGTCGACCGCGCCCGATTCGTTGCGGCGTGCGTTCCTCGACGCATTGGCATTTCTCCAGGAGGAACTCGAGCTGCAGCTGGAATGCAATCAGCTCGCCGTGGAACTGACCGAACGTTATGAGGAACTGAACCTCGTTTACTCGACGCAGGATCAGGTCGTATACCTTGAGGAGGGCCAGGAAGCGCTGGTCCGCCTCGTGAACAACTGCGCGGATTATCTTGACGTTGGCCTTGCAGCACTCGTATGCCGAGACCGTAACCTTGTCCTGCATAGCGTCAACGCCAGCCATGCGCCTGTGAACGCCGAGGCCCTGCTCGAACTCCTGAGCGGGAAAATTTACGATCGGGTCGAGTCCCAGATTCAGGGCGTAGTTCTCAATGAATCGGATGACGTCGAGCGCCAGCGATTATTCGCAGGGCGCGAAGAAAACGTGCTCGCCAGCCCTATAGTCGACAACCATGGCACGGCCATAGGCCTGATCGCCGTTGTCGTCCACAAACGCAAGCACACTTTTTCCAATGGCGATCGTAATCTTCTCGAGGTCATGGCCAAGAAAGCATCGCGGATTATCCACACGCACCATGACTCACTGACCGGACTGATGAATCGCAGCGGATTCGAGCCCTCTCTGGTTGCAGCGCTTGCAACCGCGCGCGCCAAGAACACGCAGCACTGTCTGTTGCACATCAATATCGATCAGCTGCATGTAGTCAATGATCTGATGGGACATCAGGAAGGCGACGCCCTGATACGGCGCGTAGCCAAATTATTGCGCGCCAAGCTCAGGGACAGCGACTATTTGGCCCGTCTCGGCGGCGACGAATTTGCAGTGTTGCTATGCAATTGCGATGTGAATCAGGGTCATAACATCGCGGACAAAATCCGCGCTGCGCTGCATGAATTGACGGTCGTATCGGCCAATCGTCAACTGGATGTATCAGCGAGTATCGGTGTCGCGACGATAAACCCTGAATCAGAAGGAATCGTAGGCGTCATGGCGTCCGCAGAGATCGCCTGCAAGTCGGCGAAAGACGGAGGTCGTGACAGAATTCAGGTGTTCGAACAGGACAACACCGCGCTCGTGAGACGCAGCGAAGAGGTCGAATGGGTTGGCCGCGTTCATGAGGCGTTGCGCGAGGACCAGTTTGTTCTGCATTGCCAGCCTGTGATGCCACTGGTCGATGCGGATCAGCCGCCGCATTTCGAATTTCTTGTGCGCATGCTTGACAAAGACGGCGAGATATTGTCCCCCGCACTGTTTCTGCCCGCAGCTGAACGCTATCAGTTGATGCCTTTACTGGACCGCTGGGTCGTGCACGACGCCTTGCAAAAACTCGGCGCATGCTGGCAATCAATAGCGTCCAGCGGGGCGGTATTCTGTATCAACCTGTCCGGACAGTCGTTGACGAACAAAGGATTTCTGGCATTTGTCGCGGACGAGCTCGCCGCTACCGGTGTTCCACCCAACAACCTCTGCTTCGAGATTACCGAAACAGCGGCGATCTCCAACATCGACGAAGCAACCATTTTCATGGGAGCACTGCAAAATATGGGTTGTCGCTTTGCACTCGACGATTTTGGTGCGGGCCTGAGCTCTTTTGGCTATCTCAGGATGCTGCCCGTCGACTACCTGAAAATCGACGGCAGTTTCGTGCTTGAAGTAACCAGCGATAAGATTTCGCGTTCCATGGTCGACGCAATTTGTCAGATCGGCAGGACCATGGGTTTGTCAATGATCGCCGAGTACGTAGCCGACGAGGCGACGGTAGAAACGCTGCGGAAGATTGGCGTTGACTATGTGCAGGGTTTCCATATTGGTAAGCCCGTGCCGTTCGTCGAGATTGCGAATCGCTTGCAGGGCGACGTCACCGTCGCGTCGGCATGAACGAGCCAGCCGACTCCAAGGCTGGGCCAATAACCCGGGTACGCATTGGCGTCGCGACACACGTAACGCCTAAATCGTCTTTGGCCGGCAACGAAGCGTTGCAGGACCTGCTGCTTGTCATCGATGACTGCATCGACAGCGGCGAAATCAAGATGATTATCGACTTCGCGGCTGTACAGGTTATCGACGGACTCGCCATCTCCGCCCTCATGGACCTGCAGGACCGACTGATCAAGCTCGGTGGCTGGGTCAAGATTTCGGGGCATAACAGCATTGTCGCGGAGGTCGCGAAAATCACCGGTCTGTCGGACTACGTCACATTCTTGAATAGTGAGGGTGAACGCGATCACAGGCCAACCGACGAAATCAGTTTCGGCCCGGGTGCACGATTAGGTGACATCCTGGTAGCGCGTAATCTGATCACCGAAGCCAAGATTAAAGAGGCGCTCAAACTGCAAGAACGGCTTGGCAAGCGTATGGGCCAGATTATCATCGACAAAGGCTGGGTTGCCGAGAACGATGTGCTGCGTGCCCTCGGCGAGCAGCTGGGCGTGCCGTTCGTGAGAGTACGGCCCGGACTTTTCGACCCGGCGGCAACATCGCTCCTGGAACACAGCGTCGCGCGGCGTCTTTGCGTCATGCCGCTGTTCCGCATTCGCAGCTCCTTGTTTCTCGCGACGGCGAAGCCGCAGGATATGCCGACGTTAGAGGAAGTTTCTGAGCGTCTGCAGTGTGTCATCAGGCCCGTATTGGCCCGCAAGGAAGATATTTTCAAGCTCCTCAACGAGTCAGTCGAAATTGACGATCTGCAATTCGACATGGTGGGCGATGTCGACGAGGACTTCGCCGTCGTCGAGAATCTGCAGGTCGACGATTATTCTGCGATTGACGAGGTCGCAGCCGGCAGCCCCGTCGTCAACCTCGTCAATTCGATCATTCAACGCGCTGTTCGCGACGGCGCAAGTGACATTCACCTCGAGCCATTTCGCACGCACTCGCGCATCCGCTTTCGTATCGACGGCCTGTTGTACGAATTTACGGCGCCGCGCGTCGAACTGCATCCGGCTCTGATATCACGGCTGAAGGTCATGGCGAATCTCGACATCGCCGAGCGGCGCATGCCGCAGGACGGGCGCATTCAGGTACAGACACAGGGCCGGTCGGTGGACCTGCGCTTCAGCTCCTTACCCGGACTGTACGGTGAGAAGGTCGTACTGCGTATCCTCGACAAGAACCAGGCGATTCTCGACGTCAACAAGCTTAACATGTGTGACGAGAACCTCATGATATTCAAGCAGTTGCTGGACTCCAGCCATGGCCTGATTCTCGTGACCGGACCGACGGGCAGCGGCAAGACGACCAGCCTATACGCAGCCCTAAATCACCTCAAAAGCATCGAGAAGAACCTCGTCACGATCGAAGATCCCGTGGAGTACCAACTCGATATCATCAATCAGAACGAGGTCCGTGGCGGCATCGGTCTGACGTTCGCCAAGATCCTCAAGCACGTGCTGCGCCAGGACCCGGACATCGTCATGGTCGGCGAGATTCGTGAGCGCGAAACCGCCGAGATCGCGGTACAAGCGGCACTAACCGGTCATCTCGTCCTCTCGACCTTGCACACCAACGATGCGGTCGGTGCGGTCACACGGCTCATCGACATGGGAGTCGAGCCTTACTTGTTGTCCTCAGCGCTGCTCGGCGTCGTGGGTCAGCGTCTTGTGCGGACAATCTGCCCGAGTTGCCAATCTGATTTTCTTGCACCGCTCGAGATTGTCGAGCAGTTCGGCTGGCAGGACCAGGGCGACGTCAAGCTGTCGCGCGGCAAAGGCTGCGACGACTGCTACGACTCCGGCTTCAAAGGCCGCATGGGCATCCACGAGATCTTGAAAACCGACCCGGACCTGCAAAAGCTGATCATCTCGGGTCCGAGTCGCGATGAGCTGAGCGATTACCTCCACGGCCGCGGCTTTCGCAATCTGTTCACGGACGGCCTTGCCCGCGTACTCGAGCGGCGCACGACGATCGAAGAAGTCTCACGCGTGACGAGTATTTAGGGCCGCGAAGATGGCACTGCAAGTCGAGACAAGCCCGGTCAAAGAAACCTCGGCGAATAAGGCGGACAGCAGAAAACGATTTCGCCTCCGCGAGTTTTCAAAGGCGCCTGGCACGACCGATCGCATGTTTTTTTCCGAGCAGCTGGCGTTGTTGCTGGAGACAGGTGAAAGCCTATATGGCGCACTGACAACGATCGCCAAGCAGACCGAAAATCCGCAAATGCGCAGCATCGTCGAGCAGGTAGCTCAGGATGTTAGTGAAGGCCAGTCATTTGGTTTCGCGCTTGCGAGGCACGACACCATGTTCTCCTCCACCTACGTCAATCTTATCGGCGCGAGCGAGGCCGGTGGATTCATGCACGAGGTCTTGCTGCAATTGCTCAACATGGATAAGAAGCGCGAGGAGCTTCGCAACACGCTCGTCTCCGCAGCAACGTACCCGGCCTTCCTGATTGTATTTTCGCTGGCCGTGGTTGTGTTCGTGCTTGTCGTCGTATTTCCAAAGTTCGGGTCAATGTTCACATCGATCTATGATCAGCTGCCCGTGACAACGAAAGCGCTCATGGCAGTCAGTGACTTTATGCGGCAATACTGGTGGCTGCTGCTTGCAGGAATTGCCGGCGCCGCCGTTGTGCTGCGACAGTGGCTTACAAGTGATAGCGGCCGGGCGCACATTGATCATTTGCAACTGCACGTTCCGCGCGTGCGGGACATCTTTGTTCAGATCTATCTCGTGCAGGCCTTACAGGTGCTCAGCACGTCGCTCGTTAACGGCGTATCGGTCATGGATAGCCTCGATGCGTGCCGCGATGTCGTAAAGAATTCGGTGTTCAGAGATCTGATCACGAGGATCGAGGAAAAAGTGCAATCGGGCGCCGGTGTTGCCGCAGGGTTTGCCGAAGCCGACTTCCTGCCGGACCTCGCAAAACACATGATTGCGACGGGCGAGCAAACTGGGAACCTTGGCAGGGTCATGGGACGCATCGCCGACTATTATGAAACCCAGCTGACCAAGAAGCTCGACACACTGTCGAAGCTCGCTGAGCCGATTATGTTGCTGGTCATGGGCGTCGTCGTCGGCGTGCTCGTAAGCTCCCTGATTCTGCCGATTTTCAAGCTCTCGCACGCCGTGTCCTAGGATAGTCGGGCTGCGGAATGCCGAAAAACGTGAACCGATCGCTACAGTATCTGGGCTCTTGGTCGATATCATTGCAGTAATGGACAAAATATTTTGTTAACGGAGTTAATCCTATGATTTCGCGGGAAAAATATACAGCCCAGAGTGGCTTTACTCTGGTTGAGTTGTTGATCGTCGTGATCATTTTGGCGATTCTTGCGGCCATTATTATCCCGCAATTCACCGCTGCAACGGACGATGCAACCCAGTCAGCCTATGACACCAATATCGCCAACATTCGCTCTGCGATTGACCTGTATCGGCAGCAGCATCAGGATTATCCGGGCGCTGTCGTTTCAACAGGCGCAGGTTGCCCTGCCGGCTCCGCGAACGTTGTCGGCGCCGTTGGCGAACCGGCGTTTATCGCGCAGCTCAGGAATTACACCAACGCCGCGGGAGTCGCTTGCACCGGTACGGATGCGACGTTCAGGTACGGTCCGTATCTCAAAGACGACCTGCCGGACAATCCGCTTGGTGCCGTCCCAAACAATACCGTAACCGTGGTCACGACTGGCCTTCTTGGGCTGACCAGTGGCGGCACGGACGGCTGGCGTTTTGACTCGGTCACCGGCGAGTTTATCGGCGACGAGTAGCGTATAGAAAATATGGGGACATTCCTGATTTAACGTTTCAGTACATTAAATGAGGAATGTCCCCTTTTTCGTGGAGACGGCGCGATGAAAGGACGAGAGGAACGGGGCTATACCCTGATCGAACTCCTGATCGTCGTCGGCCTACTCGGGTTGATCGCCGCCGTAGCGATTCCTGCTTTTGACGGCGACGACGAGGCCATTCTCGATCAGGCCGCAGCGCAAGTGGCGAGCGCGTTTCGATTTGCCCACGGTGAAGCTGTTCGAACAGGGCAACCGCATGGCGTCATCGCGGATCAGTCCAGTCAGTTTGTCAAGGTTTATCGCCTGGACGTCTCGGTGGATCCCCCTGTGGTTCATTACGATGTCTACGATCCGGTGACGAAGCAGATTTACGACCTCAGATTCGGCGCCAACTCGGAGCCCTCGATCTCGAGCATTTATTTCAAATTCGAAGGCTTCTTCTTTTCGCAAAATTTCCTTGGCTTTTCGGGCGCAACCGGTGTGCCCAAGTACAACGATTCCGGCACGATTCGTATGCTCGAAAACGGCTATATCCGATTGAGCCATGACGGAATGACCCGGACGATCGCTGTCTCGCCGATAACGGCCCGGGTGACGGTGCAATGAGACCGCGCTCGTACCACAACCGGCAGTCCGGCGTGACATACATCGAAGTCATGGTTGCTGCCGTTTTGATCATGATCGCATTGATACCTGCCGTGGAAGCCTTGCGCACCGGCATGCTCAGCAGCGAAATACTCGAGTCGTCCTCCAGCGAACATTACGCGGTGCTCGCAAGAATGGAAGAAGTGCTGGCCGAGCCATTCGGGACGTTAACAAGCGCCGCTTCCGCCGCTGGCAGCCAATCGACGGCGAGCATCTACTCGGATGCCGTCGGTCCGCCCGGCAGGCGCCTCGTGTTCATCGCGCTATACGACGCCGACAATGCCGACGGCGATGGCGATGTGTTTACAGTTCTCGATCCGAATCTCGACGGGGATAACAACCCCTACACAGGCTACACGGGCCTGCTCTGGGTGCGAACCGAAGTCGAGGGATCGATCACGTCGCTCGAGAGCCTTGTTGCTAAGTGAGTTGCTGACATGCAGATTCGCAGCAACCGGGTAGTCGGCTTCACGATCATTGAACTGTTGATCTCACTGGCTATTGCCGCGCTGCTGCTGGCGGCAATGACCGGTCTTGTCAGCGGCGTTTTCGAAACTCGCGACGATACCAGCGTCCGCAGTGCCGCGACAATCGATGCTCGCTTCGCAATGCAGCGCATGGTGACGGCGGTACTCGGCACGCAACGCTTGATGCTGCCGCTGGCCGACAATCCGAATACGAACTGGCGTGAACACGTACGCGAAGAGACGGTGCCAGCAACCGCGCCCGAAGGCGACAGCATGCTGGCAACCGCCGTTCTCGCCGTGACGCTGAACCCGACGCTCGATATCGATGCCGACGGCGTAATGGATGCGGATAACGACGGTGACGGGCGCGTCGACGAAGACACCTCCGACGATATGTCCAACGACCTGGAATCCGGCTTAGCGGGCATCGATGACGACGGCGACGGCTCCGTCGATGAGTCTTCGCCGGACGACGACGACGAGGACGGCAGCGCCGACGACGACCCGGTTAATGCTATGGACGACGATGCCGACGGCGCCATAAATGAGGACGTTCCCCACGACATGAATTTCGACGGATTGTCGGGCATTGCCGGTATTGACGATGACGGCGATGGGGAAATCGACGAAGCCCACCAGCACGACGACGACGAAGACGACTTAAGAGACGAGGATTGGTTGGACGCCGTCGTGTTTTTCCTGAACGGATCGACCCTTTACGAGCGCCGGCCAAGTCTGAACCCGGCCGATGGCAATGACTACGCCGAATACCCCATCGCCGACAACGTCACGCACTTTCGCGTCGAGCGAATTCCCGACACAGGTAAACGTGCGGTGCTCGTGGATATCACGCTTGAGCTCACACTACCGGATAGCGAACCGGTCAACCTCAACACGCGCGTGCGCGTGGGCGGTGGGTTATGAAAAAGCAGAATGGCCCCAATACGGAGCGCGGCTTTATTCTACTGACCGTCGTCGTGGCGATCACGCTCGTCGCCGCGATTGCACTCGCGCTCAGCTATCAGGGTGCGAGCGAGACCAACATCGCCTCCGGCGAGATACAGCGCGATCAGTTGCGCTATATCACTCAGGCTGGAATGGCGCACGCGAAGTCGCAGCTATCGCCAAACGATACCTGCGATAGCTACACACAGATTTCATCCACGCCATTCGGTGCGGGAACTTACACCACCAGCATCTCACCGACAGAGGGTTCACCGGTGACTGTTACGGCGACGGGATCGCTTCAAAACGGCGCGCAGTACGTCCTGAGTCGCGACGACACCGCGGTCTACAGCGCCGCCATAACTCAAAGCATCAAGTTACAACCTGGGTCGGAAGGCCAGGACACGTATATTGAGGCTGATCGGCCCTCGGATAACTACGGCGGTCAAGGTATCCTCATGACCGATGGTGAGACGGGCGGCCCCGGACCAATCCGCGCCCTTTTGCGCTTCGATTTGTCCAGCATTCCCACTTCGTCGAATGTGTTTTCGGCGGAAATCAGATTGTATGTGACGGCCGACGCAACTACGCCCCCCGTTGTGCAAGCCCACCGAGTACTTAGAGAATGGGTCGAAGGTACGGGTAGCGGTGACGGAGCGAGTTGGAATACAACTGATGGCAGCACGGCCTGGAGCACCCCGGGCGCAGACTATGATGCCGGCATCGAAGGATCGTTCGTCGCTGACAGCCTCGGCTGGAAGACCCTCGACCTGACGTCACTGGTTCAGAGCTGGGTGGGTGGTAACCAGCCCAATTATGGTTTGATCCTGCTATCACCGCCGTTATCGGGCAACAATGAAATTACCTATCACAGCAGCGATGCCAGCGACCCGACCTTACGACCAAAACTCCTCATCGTTGCCAATTGTGAATGCGGCAAAGCCTGTTCAGCCAGCGACAATACGATTTATCTCTCGACGGACGGCAGCGCACAACTTGGCGGGCTGAGTTTTCTGGACAAAGACCTCGTCGAATACGATCGCTCCGGTGACATCGGGACGCTGTTTCTCGACAGCGCCGCCGTCGGTTTGGGCAAGAAAATCGATGCATTACATGTACTCGAAGACGGGCATCTCTTGCTCTCCGTGGATGCGGACACGACATTCGGCGGCCTGTCTTTCAAGAAAGAGGACCTGATCGAATACGATCCGGTCGCAGGCACGGCAACCATGTTCCTGGAGGCCGAAGTACATTTCCAGTCGAAGCAGAATATTGTTTCGGTGCACATGCTCGACAGCGGCAACATCGTGCTGTCGACAGCTGGCAGCGCAACGCTGGGCGGCCTTGCCTTCAGTGACAGAGACCTGGTCGAATACAATCGGGATACGGGCCAGGCCAGTATTTTCTTCGACGGCGACGCCACCACGCTGTCGAAGAAAATTTTCGCGGTCCACGTTCGTGAGAACGGCAATATCGTATTGGGAACGGATGGCGACACGACGCTCGGCGGCCTGAGTTTCGGCAAAGATCAGCTCATTGACTACGACCCGGTCGCCGATACCGCCACGTTGTTCTTCGATGGTAGCGTGCTGTTCAGCAGTACGGGCGAGGCTCTTACGGCTGTGCACGTCGGTCCTGGCAGCGGCCAACTTGCATCAGCCGGCGTTGCGACAAAAGTCCTGTTCGTTGTTGGTAGCGTGGGCGGTGCTGGCCCGACCGCCGAAGAGATGGCACACCAGACCCTCATCGAATCCTGGGGGCATACGGTTGAGTTCATCGATGACGATGCATCCCAGGCAGACTTCGACGCTGCTGTTGCGAACAATGATGTCATATTTGCGACCAACGACATAACAGCGAGTGCCCTGAACACGAAAGTCGTTGACGCCACGATCGGTGTGGTTACCTCAGAGGTTAATCTCTCCGACGAGTTTGGCATGGCCTCGACGATCGGCTGGGACAGCGGCACCGTTGTCGAAATTAACGACAACACCCATTACATCACATCGCCGTTTTCGATCGGCTTATTGACGGTCTTCTCGTCGAGCGAATCGCTGGCCTTCGTCAGCGGCACACAGTCTCCCGAGCTCGGCAAGCTCGCAAGCTCTTCGTCTGGCTTTGGCGTCGTAACTCTGGAAGCCGGTGCATCGATGTACGGCGGCGGCTCGGCTGCCGGCCGCCGCGCGCAGCTTCCCTGGGGCGGCAACGGCTTCGACCCGAATAACCTGACGGCCGATGGCCTCACAATCCTGCAGCGCGCCATCGAATGGGGTGCGGGCAACAATTCGCTCGACATCCAGGTGACCGACGGCAACGACGACGCCGAGGAATTGTCGAGCGACGGCACGATGTATCTCACCAGTTCGGACCTCGAACTGGCCGACAACCTCGCTGCTTCCGGACAGCCCACGGATATCGTGGGGATACGGTTTGCGGGTGTCACGATTCCTCAGGGTGCGTCCGTCACCGAGGCCTACATACAATTCCAGGTGGACGAACTAAACAGCGGTGCCGCGTCGCTCACGATCGAGGCCGAAACAACGGATGATGCAGCGCCGTTCACGGCGGCGGCATTTGATATATCGTCGCGACCTCGCACTACCGCATCCGCGCTTTGGACACCCCCCGATTGGACGACCATCGGCGAGCGCGGTCCGGATCAGCGGACCGTCGACATCTCGGCGGTCATCCAGGAAATCGTCGACAGGCCCGGATGGGCGAGCGGCAATGCCCTGGCCATTGTCATCAGCGGGACCGGCACACGGACGGCCGAGGCTTACGAAGGCGATCCGGCAGGCGCAGCAACATTGCATGTCGAATACACCGGTGGCGGCGGCGGCAGCGGTGGAGGTGGCACCTATCTGGATGAGTTCAACGCAGTCGCCTACAACGGCAACGACGGCACGTTGGACTGGAGCAACGACTGGCAGGAAACCGGCGAGAGCGATGGGCCCGGTAGCGGTGACTTCGTCGTGACCAATGAGTCCTGGTGCGCCTCCGGCAACTGTCTGCGGATCCGGGAAGACCGGGCCTCTACGCGCCGACTGGATCGCGAAGCAGACCTGACCGGTGCAGCTTCGGCCACCCTGAGCCTCAACTACCGGCGGCGCCACGTATCGAGTCCCGTCGGCGGTACCGTCACGCTCGGGATTTCCGACAACGGCGGCATGAGCTTTACGCCTCTGAAGGTCTACCAAATGGACACGCAAGACTCCTCTCAACAGGCCGATAGCTTCGACATCAGTGCTTACATTGCGTCCAACACCCAGATTCGCTTCAGCACCAGCAACGTTCTGTTCGAAACTGCTCTGTACGTCGACAACGTGCTGATCGACACCACCGGTGGCGGCGGTGGTGGCGGCGGCGGCGGCGGTGGTAGCTGCGACGGTACCTTCCGCGACGAGTTCAATGCGATATCTTTTTCCGGCAGCGACGGCACCCTCACCTGGGCCGGAGACTGGCTTGAGGTCGGCGAGAGCGATGGCGCTAATTCCGGCGACACGCGCGTAATGCACGGCCAGAGCGATTATCAGCTGCGTACACGCGACAACGACAACGGGGGCGAAGGCGTCGAGCGCGAGGCCGACCTGAGCGGGGCATCGACGGCCACATTGAGTTACGACTACGGTCGCATGAACCTGGATAACAGCGATGACTACACTAGTGTCGAGGTCTCCGCCAATGGTACGGCTGGGCCGTGGACCGAACTAACCCGACACGCCGGGCCGGGCAATGACCCCAGTTATCAGCCCGCCAGCCACGACATCACGTCATATATCTCCGCCAATACCCGAATCCGCTTCAAAACCTCATCTAGCATGGGCGGCACCGACACTGTGTGGTTCGACAACGTCGAGATTGTTTGCTCACCGTAATGGGGACATTCCTGATTTAGCGCATTAATACATTCAATCAGGAATGTCCCCAAACCGCGCCTGCTTTTCTACGCCATCTGCGCAGAAAAACAGAATGTCCCCAAAATCACTCCCGGTCATGATCATCTCATGCCAAGAACAGCACGAGCATCAAAAGGCGGTATTTGCTATCACGTGATTAATCGCGG
>Ga0224512_10001280_pt1 | contig 24643 bp, 20 predicted proteins | sample SF_May12_sed_USG_4_FD_169103 | JGI IMG/M metagenome (GOLD analysis project Ga0224512, IMG submission 169103) | Sediment microbial communities from San Francisco Bay, California, United States - SF_May12_sed_USGS_13 | ecosystem: Environmental > Aquatic > Marine > Sediment | place: USA... | reverse complement strand
TCCTACGCCTCGCCTTCTCACGCTCTCGCTCGCCGGGGCGCTCGGGTCGTGCGCCCCGGCCCCGCCCGCGGCGTGGATGGACGCCGAGGTGCCCGAGCCCACCGTGTTCGCGCCCGGCGTCGTCTCGACCGGGCTCCGAGAGTCCGGCATCAGCTTCTCGCCCGACGGCCGCGAGGCGTACTTCACGCGCCGCGCGCGCCGGGGAGCGGCGCTGATCTTCGTGTCACGCTATGGCGAGTCCGGATGGGAGGAGGCCGAGCTCGCACCCTTCGCCGAGGAGGGCGACGAGGCGCCCTTCGTCACCGCGGACGGCGACGCGCTCTACTTCTCCAGCCGCCGTCCCATTCCCGGCTACTGGGACCGGAGCGAGAACATCTGGGTCGTTCGTCGCGCAGGCGACGGGTGGGCCGAGCCCGAGCCGCTTTCGGGCACGGTCAACCAGCCCAGAAACGAGCTCGAGGAGTTCGCGACCGGGACCGAGCTCGGCGCCCACCTGCTCCCGTCCGGCGAGCTCATGTACTGGACCCGGGTGAGCCCCGACTGGGGCAGCGACATCTACATCGCCGATCCCGACGCGGAGGGAGGCTTCGTCGATGCTCGCCCACTCCGGATCAACTCCGTGGGGGACGAATCGTACGCCGCGCTTTCGCCCGATGGCCGGTTTCTCGTGTTCCAGGGCTACCGGAGCGCCGACGGCTTCGGCGGCGACGACCTGTACGTCTCCGAGCGCACCGACTTCGGATGGGGCCAGCCGAGGCTGCTGCCCGAGCCCATCAACTCGTCCGGCTACGACGGCCACCCGTCGTTCTCACCGAACGGCCGCCTCTTCTTCTTCGCCAGCGACCGGACCGATCGCTTCCGCGACATCTACTACGTCGACGTCGGAGCGCTGGGGATCTGAGCCGACCACGCCTGCGCCCGCACCCGGCGCGCTGGGCCTCCTCACGACTGACGTCCCGATCCTGGTGGCGACCCGCCCGAAGCGATCGCATTTTTCCCCCAGCGAATGCCGCGGGAGAGCCACGCAGTCGCGAGCGCCACCGAACCTAGGGGGAGTCGGACGGATGAACGACGAGCCGGGAGCCGAGGGAAGGGGCTCGCAGGCCGCCGACGCTCGGCTGACGTCCATTCTCAAGGCGGTCAATCTCGCGAATCCGGATGACGCGTCCGTCGTCATGCCCCTCGTCTACGACGAGCTGCGGGCGCTGGCTGACCGGCACTTGGCGTCGGAACGCAGAAACCACACGCTCCAGCCGACGGCGCTCGTGCACGAGGTCTACATCCGGCTGGCCGAGGGAGGCCCGCTCTCGGTCGAGGGAAGGGCGCATTTCCTCGGCATCGCGGCACGAGCGATGAGGCAGGTTCTCATCGATTCGGCCCGGGCCCGCGCGGCCCAGAAGAGGGGCGGCGGCTGGCGTGAGGTGACACTCGATTCCGAGCACCTGGACGCGGGATCCGTGGATTGGGACATCATGGATCTCCACACGGCGCTCGGCCGCCTCGGCGCCATGAATCCGAACCTCGAGCGCCTGGTCGAGCTCCGCTTCTTCGCCGGGCTCACCGTCGCGGAAGCGGCCGAGCTTCTCGGGGTGTCGCCACGCAAGGCGGCGAAAGACTGGGCGGCCGTTCGCCTGTGGCTGCGTCAGGAAATGGGCCCGGGCTAGGACCGGTTTTCGGCGCGCCATCGGTCGCTGAGCGAAAACAACACCAGGACCGTGAGCGACCCGACGCCGGCCTCGGTCAACCAGGCCATCGGCGCGCTGATCGGAGAAGCCAGCGCTGCCGGCCACACTGCGGGAAGCAGGATCTCTTACCGCCAAGTCAAATACCATTCGCTGGCAGAGGCGTCCGTCAAGGTGGGTCTTTCAGCGCTGTACTCCGGCGCCACGGTGAAGGCCCAGCTAGAGGCCAGTGTGAAATCCACCACGACGACCATCATGGCGTCGTACACGCAGCAGATGTTCACCGCCTCGATGGTCCTGCCGCAGACACCCGGCGACGTCTTCAGCGACGCGTTCACCGAGGACATCCTTCAACAACAGATCGACCTCGGACGGATCGGACAGGACAACCTCCCGGTGTTCGTCTCCAGCATCGTGTACGGGCGGCAATTCGTCTTCACGCTGACAGCGGAAGGGACGGAGGCGGAGCTCAAGGAGGCGCTGTCGATCGCGGCCGGTGATATCGGCGGCGAGCTATCCAGCGACCAGCAAGCGATGCTGAACACGTCGACCGTGACGCTCCTCCAGGTCGGCGGCGAGTCCACGGACGCGGACAAAGACCTGATCAGAGGCGGCGACTTCACCACGCTCTTCGAGGAAGAGACCGACCTGAGCACGGCGAAGCCTCTCTCGTACACAGTGAGAAACCTCGCCGACAACGTCACCGCGCGGGTTAGCGAAACCACGGACTACAACGTGCGGGAATGCGCCGCGCCGGCCGCTACGGGAAGGAAGTACAACGTCGAAGTCCTCAGTGTGACGTATGCGAAGAGAGACACGCGCCTGTGGCGGGCAGCCGTGTGCGTTCCGTCCTTCCACAAGATCACTTCGTCGAGTCTTTGGATTGAAGACGATTACCTTCCCGCGCACCATGCCGTCGACGAGGGGATAACGGGTGGAACGACGCTCAACATCGGTGAGCAATACAATTACCCGCCGAACGTTGGGCCCCAGTTCAAGCTCCACTTCGCCGGAGACATGGCCAACGACCTAGTGAGGATCTACGGCGACATCCGCACACTTGGGGTCAACTCGGGCGCCGTCCCGTGGCGGTTTCCGTTCGACTTGAGGTGGAAGAACGAAATACCCAATGGGGTTTACGCCTTCCAATCTTGGAACCGAGGAATCGCAGGCGTGGGAGCGGACTGCTGGCGCATGGACTTGCGCGTAAGGATCACGCGACTTGGGGACATCAACGACTAACTGACCCCTAGTTGTCCCCCACCCGGGCACGCCATGCAGACGCAAGATCGGGACGACCGGCTTGCGTCTGCAGGCGCGCCATGGTGGCCGCCACGTCGCGACCCCAGCGCGTGGTTTCCGCACCGGTCGCGGCGAGGCCCGACCACGCGGTCTGGAGTTCAGACTGCGCTTCCTCGAGCCGCCCGGTCGCCATCATGATCTCGGCGAGCTTCCGGCGTTCCAGCGCGATGCGCCAGTAGGTGTCACCGCTGGTCGCGATTCGGGTGGCGAGGGCCTGCCGCACGAACGACTCGGCCTCGTCGTACCTCGCCAGCTCCATGAGCACCGTGGCCAAACCGGAGTAGGCGAACGCCGTGCGCGGGTGATCGGCGCCGTAGAGGGTCTCTTCGAGGGCGACCGAACGGCGGTACGTCACCTCGGAGCCCTCGGGGTCCCCCATCCCCCGCTGCGCTGCCGCGAAGTTCACGAGCGTGAGCACGTAGACCTCGCTGTCCTCCCCGGCGAGCCGGCTCCGAATGGATAGCGCCCGCTCGAAGGCGGCCGCGCCGTCCTCGTACTTCTCGAGGTCGACGAAGACGGTGCCGAGGTTGTTGAGGAAGCGGGCGAGGTGCAGCTGGCCCTCGTCGCCGGAGAGCCGCTCCCCGACGGCCACGGCCTGGCGCAGATACTCTTCCGCCCGCTCGAAGTCGCCCATGTCGGCGTAGGTGTTGGCGAGGTTGCTGAGGGATTCGGCATGATCCGCGTGCGCCGTGCCGACGGTCCTCTCGGTCATGTCGGCGAGGGCGTGTCGGATCTCGAGCGCCGCCTCGAGGTCTCCCCGCTTCCACAGCACGGTGCCCAGCCGGTAGGCGGACGCGAAGACGAGCGGGTGGTCCTCGCCCAAGAGGTCTCGCCGTGTCGCCAGGGAGCGCTCCATCAGGGCGATCGCGTCGTCGTATTGGCCGAGGCCCTCGTAGCTGTGGCCGATCACGAGCGCGATCGCGGCTTCGGTGCCGGGGTCGTCGACAAACTCGCCCTCCTCGAGTCGTAGGCGAGACTCGTCGAGAATCTCACGGACCGTGACCGCCCGACCCTCCTGGTCGGGCCGAACCGAAGCCAACATCCCGGTCAGGAAGTCGCTGGTCGCTTCGGCTCGGCGCGCCTCCGCGGTCGCGCGGACGGAGCCGAGGGTGGCCAGGGCCGTACCCGAGAGCATGGCGAGCGCCACCAGGACCGCCGCGCCGACCCCCACTCGATGTCGGCGCACGGATTTCACGGCTCGGTACGCGAGGGAGGGGGGTCCGGCGCTGACGGCCTCGTGCCGGCCGAACCGGTCGAGGTCGAGCGCGAGGTCCAGGGCCGATTGGTAGCGCCGGTCGCGGTCTTTCTCGAGCGCCTTCATCACGACCCAGTCGAGCTCCTCTCCGCGGCGTCGAATCACGGGGCCGAGCAGAGGCCTGTCGCCGTTCGGTCGCGACTCCTGCTGACTGGGGCGCGGAGGGTCTGTTTCGAGAATGATCCGTTGCGCCTCCACCAGACCCGCCCGTCGCAGCGTCGTGCCCTCGAACGGGCGGCGCCCCGAGACCAGCTCGTACAGGATGACGCCGAGCGCGTACACGTCGGTTCGTGCGTCGATTCCCGTGGGGTCGCCTCGGAGCTGCTCCGGACTCATGTAGTCCAAGGTCCCGATCAGCGCACCGGCCCTCGTGTGCATGGCCTCGTCGGCGATGAGGCCGTCGGCCGCCTTGGCGACACCGAAGTCGATGACCTTGGGGCTCGCCTTCCCGTCGGCCACGGTGATCAGGACGTTCGAGGGTTTGAGATCCCTGTGGATCACGCCGCGTAGGTGCGCGTGGTGGACGGCATCGCAGACCGATCGAAAGAGGGCCAGGCGCTTCTCGAGCGAGAGACCGTGCTCGTCGCAGTACTTGGTGATGGGCGAGCCGTCGATGTACTCCATCACGAAGTACGGCGTGCCTTCGTCCGTCGTCCCGGCGTCGAACACCTGAGCGATGTTCGGGTGCTGCATCAATGCGAGGGCGCGCCGCTCCGCGCGGAAACGCGCCAGGATATCCGGGTCGGCCCTGCCGTATCGAACGATCTTGATCGCGACGTCGCGCTTCAACGGCTCGGCTTGGCGCGCCAAATAGACGATCCCCATGCCGCCGTGGCCGAGCTGGCGAACGATCTCGTAGGGCCCGACGCGATCCGGTACAGGAGGTACCGCCGCGACCACGTCCGAAGCGGCGCGCTCTACCAGCGCGTCGACGTGGTCGGTGACGCCTCCCTCGGTGAGCGCACCCCCCTGAGCGACGAGGGCTCGAGCCTCTTCGAGGAGCCCGGCATCGTCCCCACAAGCGGACACGAGGTACGCGTCTCGCTCTTCGACGGCGCGCTGCATCGCGTCGCCGACGAGGTCGACGAGTCTATCGAATCGGGAGGGGGTCATCGGCACACGATCCGCGCGTCCCGCGCCGGCGGCAAGGGTCGTGGCCCGAGCCGTCGCTCCGACGACCCCGGGACGACCCGGCTAAAGGCCGACCGTGTCAGACGCGGCGGACGCCGATCGCGGGGTCGTGGCAGGCGCTGCGGACCGGACAGCGGAGGATGGGAGAATCCGCCGTCAGATCGGGCGGCGAGGCCCCGGGTCAGCGGATGACGCCGGCCTCTCGAAGCCCGTCGCGCAGGCGCTCCACCCGCTTGCGGTTCACGCCCAGGTCTCCCCTGCCCACGCGTGACGCCGAACGGACGACCAGCTCACCATCGGCCGTCACCAGCAGCTCGACGTCGTCGACGAAACGGAAGAGCAGGCTCCTCGCTTCGGCCCGCAGGTAGCCGCTCGACTCGGCGACCACCGCGGTGCGTGGCAGCGACTCGACCACCGAGCGGATCCGCGCCATGAGCTCCGAGCTGGGAACGTCGGTGTCCAGGTACATGCCCTCGGTGCCGTCCGGGTAGCGGAGTCCGGTATGGACGCAGTTCCGCGCGCCGGGAGCGCACGGGGCCAGCGACCCGTTGGCGGGTCCGAGGTCCGTGGGCGGCGTACCGCCGCATCCGAGCGCGGCCAAGATCAGGGACATCGAGAGTGCTCCGCCGAGCCTTGCAGTGAGCATCGACCGCCGCGGCGCCGCGCGCTCAGCGCGTGAAGATCAGGATGGCGCCGTTGCCGGCCACCGAGCCGAACTGGAACTGCGCGTCGATGGGGCTCAGGATCTCGATTCGATCGATGATCGTCGGGTCCAGGTCGCGCAGCACCTCGTCCGGGTAGGGCAGGATCACGTTGTTCAACGCGACCGCCGCGGGGCGACATCCCTCGCCGCCCGACCTGCGGATCTCGATGCAGATGCCCGGAATCATGACGCCGGTCAGCTCGTCCTGCTGATACACGTCGCGAATGCGGAGTCCCGGCGCGTTCATGTTCCGCAGCAGGTCCGGCGTGGCGGTGACTCGCGGCAGGAGCAGCTCGATCTCTTCGCGCCCGATGAAATCGATGCGCTTGGCGTCGCCCGCCAGGCTCGTGCGGCCGAACCGGGTTCGCGCCGTGACGACGAGCCCCTCGACCTCCAGCGCCTCCGTCGCCATGCGCACCTCGATATCGACCGTCTCTTCGCTGAAGATCGTGACCGAGTCGGTGCGCTCCTCGAAGGCGATGTGATCCGTCCTCACCAGATGACGTCCCGGAGGGAGGTCGTCGAGAATGAAGCGGCCCGTGAGGTCGGTGAGCGTGCCGCTCGAGGTGCCCAGCACCATCACCTGGGCGCCGGCCACGGGATCGCCCGACACGTAGTCGCGGACGTAGCCGGCGAGCGTGCCCTCCGACGACATCAACAGCTGCAGGTCCTGGATCGTCGCCGTCCGGGGCGCCAGACGCATCTCGATGCTCCGGCCCGAGCTCTGACCGAAATGGGCCTGGAGGCGGACGTCGACGTCGGCGCGGACCGCGCACATGCGGAAGTAGCCCGAGTCGTCCGTGCGGACCTCGACCGGCTGAATGCCCGGGAGCCGCGTGAGGGCGGTCGCCGTCACGATGGCGCGGGGCATCGGCACGCCCGTGAGCGAATCGGTCACGATGCCCGCGACGACGGCCGTCTCCGGGGAGGTCTGCTCGGCCAGGCACCACCCCAGCAGGAGCGTCTCCTCGGAAGGCACCGCGAGCTGCACGTCGACCGTCTGGCCCGGCGCGAAGTCGATCTGGCGGGACGGGGGGCTGACGCCGAGCGACTGAAGACGGTCGTGGTAGAACGAGATCCAGTACGTGCCGGCGGGCACGCCGGGCAGGACGAAGCGTCCGGCCGCGTCGGTCTCCCCGGTCACCGTCGTCCCCATGACCGCGACGCGGGCGCCCGCGAGCGCCTCCATCGAGGTCGAATCGAACACGAGTCCCCGCAGCGTGGCCGGCGGCTCGCTCTGCGCGAACGCCTGGGTCGCGGAGATCGCCACCCACAATGCCGCGACCGCGGCCGCGCGCCATGCTTGAGTCCCTCTTGTCGCCAACTGTTTCATCTCGTTCTCATGGACCCGTAGGTACCGGGCAATGCTGTCATCGGCTTCCGGACGAACATACGCCGTGCGTGCCGTTCCATGTCCGGGCGCGTGGTACACCCTTCGTGCCAGAAGTGCCCCGAATCGGCGCTCAGCTCCACACGTCGAAGAATTCCACGCCCTCGCCCGAGCCCGGCTCCAGCGTCTCGCCCGTCAGGTAGCCCAGGAGGAGGACGCGACATTCTTCGACGAGCGTCTCGCGGGGCAACCGCTCTCCGACGGCGCGAAACTCCGACTCGACCACGCCCAGAACGGCCCTAAGTCCTAGTCGGACAGCCAGTTCCGGATTTGGATGCGTCATCTGCAATCGGCGACGTAAGAGTATATCGCCAAGTCCGACAAGGAGTTGCGTCCGAAACGTCGTGTATGCGTCCGATGGCCCTCCGGCCGCCCAATCGAGCGCGCGCAGATACGCGGAGCGGGATCGCTGGGCATCGATCAGCAGGCCCACCGACCCCTCGACCATCTCCGAGAGCGAGAGCGCGCCCCACGCTCGAGACGCCAACGCGTCGTTCCACCGGTCGAGCGCCTCGGTCCAAATCCGGTCGCCCAGATAGTCGAGCAGATCGTCCTTGCCCTTGAAGCGGGCGTAAAACGAGCCCACCGAAGAGTCGGCCTTGTCGACCACCTTGTGCACCGTGAGCCCGCTCGGACCCTCCGTGGCCAGCAGCTCGAGCGACGCCTCGACGATGCGCTCCAGCGTGCGGCGGGAGCGGTGCTGCTTGGGCGGGTTCAGGTGGGCCGCAGGATCCGTGCGTGGCTCTAGCATGGGCCGATCCGGGACGGAGTAAAATAGAATTCTAGTTCTAGGCTATTGCCTGTGTAGGGGCCCCGCAAGAGTGGCAACATCGGAGCGAGCCGTCATCGATGGCGGCGCGGGAGCGCTAGATAACGGATTGGGCGATGACGGGTTAATGACGGCTCACCGGTACCGTGCCCGCGCTTCGGCCACTACAGACAGGAGGCGTGAGATGTCACACCCCGAACTGACCCTGCTCTCCCCACCCTACGACCGTCTCGCCCCAATCGAAGTCACGCAGGACGTAGTGCGCAGATGCGCACGCTCACCAGGATCCGCTTTGCTGTGGAATCTAGAAGACGTCCGTAGGCACCAGGTGGTACGAGAAGTCGTCGGAGCCAGGCCAGGCGGATTGGCCCTGGTAGTGGTTCTTCCCACACCGACCGACATCGAGCGTCTACCTGAAGTTGTCCACGCCGTCCAACGGTGTCGGCCACATGGACTCATGCCGCGCCACGATGGTATCGCCGTAGCGGATGTAGCCGCCGTACTTCGTCGCCCGCCCCTAGACCTACCCTCCGAGGTCACCGACTACCTAGCCTGGCGAGGCCTGGTCGTCGACCGGGACACCACCCACTTGTTGAGGAGGATCATCGAGCTGTCCGCAGAACTTCGGACGATCACGGCGCTTTCACGTAGCCTCTATTTGAGTAGACGCGCTCTCGGGCGCCGCCTATTGACGCGTGGCCTGCCGGTTCCGTCTCATTGGCTGCAGCTAGGGCGGATTCTCAGAGTGTCGACCCGCCTGCAAAACACCGAAGTGAGTGTCTCCGCACTAGCCTACGAGGAGGGGTATCCGGATGGATTCTCGTTGAGTAATCAGATGCATCGTCTAATTGGCGTCCGACCGAGTCAGGTGCGGGATCACCTCGGGTGGGAGTGGATTCTGGAGGCATGGCTGCGCCGCGAAGCGGAATCTGGCGGGCTCGCGCCCAGGGCAGCTGACGAGATAAACGCCGGAGCCCGAACTGGCACAGTCCCAATGATCCTGCCGGCCGTGCATCGCGGTCGACCAGGTCGGAGGATAAGCCCGACTTGAATATCAGGACCGGCTTCAGCGTCTCGCTCTTCGCGGATCCCCTGTTGAAGGGGCCCGCGGGTCCCTGTCACCTATCACCATTCCAATCAGCACTTCTTGCATTGGTGTTCGCTGAGGGTTCCGTAGGTCGACCCACTGTCGCGCGTGTCCTTTGGGGTGATGACCCCAGTCCGCGGGTTCGACACCGGATCCGCCAGCTCAAGAACCAGATCCAACGGCGGGCGGGGGGATCAATGATCGACGCGCGAGACGACGCACTGAAGGCGTCAGGCGGAGTCGGATGCGACCTGTACGGTGTCCTTTCAAGTACGGCCGAAGGCGGGCTCTGGGAGGCCGCTTCACTCATCGCCGGTGGCTTCCCTCCGAGGGGTTCGAGGCACATCTCCGACTCGTTCCACGACTGGGAGTCCTCATTTCTCCTCAGGCTGCGCGAGAGGCTCACCGGATCCGCAATGGCTCAACTGGAGGCAGGGCGGCGAACGAAGGATTGGCGGCTTGCCCGGGACGCAAGTGAGGCTTTGTACCGTCTCGCTCCACACGATGAGCAAGCGGTCGCACTCGTCATCGAGGCGCGCGCTCGAGTAGGGCGCGTCCAGGCAGCGGAGGTAGCCTACGCGGAGTTCGTGGCGGCTGGGTACAAGTCCTCCGCTGCGTTGGAAGACGTCATCCATAGAGTTAGGAGCCTCCGTACACCGACGGGCCATCAGGCTGCAGAACGTCGCGAGTCAATCTTCGTGGGACGGTTAGGCGCCGTCGCGGAGCTGGAGTCGGTCTTCCAGGAGGTCCGGAGCGGAGTCTTCACTTTTTCCCTCATTCTGGGGGAAGCTGGGATCGGCAAAACCCGCTTAATGAAGGAGTTGGAGCGATCTGCTCGAATCGCTGGGCTTCGATGCCTCGCGGCGCAGCCGGTGGAGGTGGAACGCCGGATCTCTATGAACCCGATCATCGATGCGCTCGCCCAACTGGATCTCGCTCCGCACCTTGCGGCAATAGGGGAACCGTGGCGAACCGTCATCGGCACGATGATGCCGCCGGGCCCACTTGCGGAATCGGTGGCCGACCTTCCCCCGATTCAGGAACGCAGTCTTTCTAGGCGCCTCCTGGATGCTTTTTCGCTTCTCCTGCGGAGTATCGCGAACGAGCAACCGACGATCTTCTTCTTGGATGACCTGCAGTGGGCCGACGCGACCACCGTTGCGGCGCTTCAGTTCTACCAGCGCCGATGGGCAGAATCGTTCTTCGGTGTCGTCGCAACCGTTCGGCCCCGGGCAGTTGGAAAGAAAGACCCTGCGTTCCCCTACCTATCGGAAGACGGCAAACTGCAGGTACGGCGAGTCGAACTCGGTGAGCTTGGGCAGACAGAGGCCCGTGACTTGGTCACTGATCTCTGCGCCCACGAAATCGCGGAGTCAGACGTCGCTAAGCTCTGTGCCCTCTCGGGGCATCACCCACTCTACCTGACCGAACTAACTCGCGACTATTTGTCCGGTCGCTTGACCCTCCCCGCGTCCGAAGCCGAAGCGTTCACCATCCCCGTTTCCATTAAGCAGATCCTCGCATCCCGCACGAACGGGTTGTCCGAGCTCGCGGTTTCCGTGCTTGAGATCCTGGCTGTGGGATCGCGCCCAATGCGGTTGGATGACATCGGATCTCTCGTCGGCGTTTCACTTGACTGCGCGGCGGACGCTGCGGATGAGCTCGCGCGGAATCAGCTCACCGTCCTCGACCGAGACCAAGTCTGGATCGGGCATGACCTGTTCCGGGCTGCCGTGTACCGTGATCTGAGCGAGGCGCACCGGGCTGTGCTACATCTCAGAATCGCTGACCACATCAGCGAACGGAGCGGAGAGGAGGCCGCCAGCGAGCTCGCGACCCACCTTGACCGAGCGGGGAAGACCGGCGCCGCAGCTGATCATGGATGGACCGCAGCTGAACGAGCCTTCGAGCGCGGGGCGGTTGCCGAGGCGGCCCACTTCTACGAACTGGTGACGAAGAACGAGGCGAACGAGCACCGTCGCGCCGAGGCAACCGCATTCTTGGCCACTTCTCTGCACCTTAACCGCGACATCAGACGGGCGAACCCGGCCCTCGAACTCGCCTCTTCGAGGCTTCGCGCGGTTGGGGAATTCGACGGGGCCCGGCGCATGGACATACGCCGAGTCGAGGGCCTCGCCGAAGCAGGCGACACGCCGGTTAACGAACTCGTCGCTCGACTCGCTTCGATCAAGGCCGAAGCGAGAGTTGAACAAGACTGGGAAGGTCTGGCTCTCGCCTTGGACGTCGAGTTGCAGTTGTTGTTGCTGGCTGAAAAGCTCGTGGAGGTACGATCACTTCTGTCAGAGCTCACCACGATACTGGGGCGCGACCACCAGCCGGCGACGGCGATAGCACACAGGGCGCTCGCGCTCGGTCTCTTACTCGAGAGGTCTGAGGACGCCTTGGGATCAGCCAAGCGGGCCGTCGAGCTCAGTCACGGACTCGGAACCGACGCGAGCCTTAAAGCCCTGAATCGACTCTTGATTGTCTTGCTCCAACGAGGTTCTCTGCACCGTCCTGAGAACCGCTCCTACATCGACGAAGCGGAGTCGTTGGCAGAGCGAAGTGGCGACTTACTTCAGCGCTTCAGCTTTGAGAGCAATCTCGGAGTCTCTTTCCTAGACGCCGGAGAGCTTGAGATCGCCCATGTGCACTTTGATCGGGCTGAAGAGCTGCTCGGAAACGCCGACATGACATTTCCCCGAATAAACCTGGCGATCAATCGTGCCGAGCTCGCGCTCGCACAGAATGACTACGCGGAAGCTGCTGGGTCATTCACCTCCGTCAGCGCTCTCCCCGGGCTCGCGATTCCGAAGTACACTAAGGAGCTCGTGACTGCGGGCCTGGGGCTGTGCGCTTTGGAGGCAGGTCGAATAGGGGAGGCCCGTCTTCTCGAGGAATCGCTTGGAGAAGTTCCGGCCGTTTGGTATTACGACCCCACCATTATCCTGACCTTTCGCTCCAAGATCCTCGAGCGCATGCGTGACCTTCCCGCGGCTGTTGCCCTTCTTGAGGATGCGGGTCAGGGATTAGAAGATCGCCTGATCTCCGCATGGCTGAAGGCGCGATTGCTACTCGCCCGGACGCTTCGCCGATCGGGCGATGACCGTCACAAACAAGTCTCAGAGCAAGGTCTGCGAGTCGCGCGAGACCTCGGACTACGGGCTAGAGAGCGCGAGTTCAAATACCTAGCTGGAGACTAGGAGTGGAAACGGAGCTTGCGAGTAGGGCGACCCGCAGGGCGCATCATGGGCGCCGGAATCGGCGACGGATCCAGGCTTTCCGCCGTCGCCCTTGCACGATTGGTACGCATCATCTCGGCGTATTCCGTAAGCAGATCAGAGGTCACCAACGCTTGAATGACGCGATTGTCGAACTGCTGACCCCGGTGCTCTTCCAATTGCTCAATGACTAATGGCAGTGAGAGGGCTCGACGATAGGGTCGATCTGAGAGCATTGCGTCGACTGCGTCACAAACGATGATGATCTTTGCACCGGTCGGTATCTCATCGCCAAGCAATCCGTCTGGATATCCCTTGCCATCCTCTCGCTCATGGTGGTGACGGACTGCCTTCACCACATCCTCAGGGACAGAAGAAAGGTCCCGAAGCAGCTGCTCGCCGCGAGTTACATGCGACTCAATGATGGCCCGTTCCTCGGGACTCAGAGCGTCCGGCTTCCTCAATATCTCGGTGTAAAGCGCCTCGATTTTTCCGATGTCGTGAAGCAACGCGGCCTGCCGAACATGTTCGACCGCGTGCCTGTTGAGCCCCATCCGCTCGGCGATCTGTTGCGCCAGCCTCGACACCCGAAGTGAGTGTCCTGAAGTGTATGGATCGCGCGTCTCAATCGCCTTCACCAGCGCGGTGAGTAGGTCGGCATTCGATTCTCGGAGCCTTGAGGTCGTGAGGTAGGAGTATCGAATGAAGAGCATCGGCAGAAGAACGACCAGGATTCCTCCGATGCCGAACGAGACATAAAGGAATGCGACGGCAAGAGCGATCGGGGCGACCAAGATATCCTGAAGACTTGCGCCAGAGTTGCTGAGTACCAGACCCCAGACTCGCCTGAAGGGAAGTCCCTGACTCAGAGTGATCGCCATGGCGACCGCCGCATGGTTCACGGCGAGGAACACCAGACCAAAGACAATAAAGGGGATTAGCTGGTCGGTAATCGTGGGGGCAGACCCGACTGCGTCCACTTGGAGCGGGACTCCACCTAGCCAAAGAAAGAGTACTCCGCCAATGGCCGTCCCAACGATCACCTGCGAAACATTGAAAAGGGCACGGCCCAGTGGCTTCCGCCTGACAACGATCTCGCCAAACACCTGGGTCGTGCAGACAAGGACGACCGCCGCGGCCGGGCCAAACAGCTGCACCGCCGCAAGCAGTGGTAAGAAGGTGATGGAGGAGGTACTCGCGGCCGCCCCGACGCTCAGCCCAATGGCCAATCCCTCGGACAGGACTCCGATGAAGATCAGCCCGACCCACGCGGTAACAGCGGCCCCCGGCAGACTGGCCAGTGAGGTCCAGTCTGTGAGGACCAACGCTACGGTCGCAAGCCCGTACATCGACCACATGTAGGCTGTCAGACGACGGTCTTTCATGGTGGAAGCAACCCCCTCGATCTCCCTTACCAATTCACTAGGCCATTGCCCAGCAGGGACAGCACTGATCCGAATAAATCGAATAGAGAGCTGAACATGCGCTACCTCCTTTAGAAGGGGTGTCAGTCTCCCGGTATCCGCTATGGGAGCTGCTCGCGCTTCGCTCGTTCGCTCTTCTTCGCTTCGGCAGACCGAGGGGGTCCTTTTCCTCCTGATTTCGGGAACCTTGGGGGGGCTCGCGCCCGGTGTCTAGTTCTTAGCCGTTATTCGACCAGCCCACGAACCCAACGGTCCGTGGCCTGTAGTGTCGCGAGGATCGCCGCGCGATCCGTGGATTCGTCCGTAACCGTAGTGCCGGCGAGACGTGCGACGTCGCGACCGGAGATGGCGTGCACGGCGACGAGCACGAACTTGCGTTCGAACGCCTCGACGACGCGCACTCCGTCCAAGGAGAGCGTGACCGCCTTCCGCTCGTCGGTGATCTTCTCTTGCAGAGCCTTCTCGACCGCCTGGAGCGTCGCTTGCGCGACGGCCTCGAGCTTGGGTCGGGGCAGATCCGCGGCCTGAGCCTCACCGACGAACGTACCGCCCTGCCATTCGACCTCGACGCGGTGCTTGACCTGATTGAACCGCTCGGTCTCGGCCTGATGGCTGAAGAACAGCAGCCGACTCTGCCGCGGCGTGGGCTCCGGCTCGACCATGATCTGGACGGGCAGGACCGCGTCGGGCAGCTCCTTCGGATTGGATTCGGTGGTCTGGGCGACGGAGATCTTGCGATGATCCACGCTCAGGTCCAGGTGAGCCAGCAGCGCCGATTCGACGTTACGAACCGTCTGCTTGGGCCTCACGGCGTCCGTGGTGAGCATATGCACCTCTTCGATCTTGCCCCCCGGACGCGCAATGACCCGCGCGGACACGACGCCTTGAAGCGACATCAGGAGTCGCTCGGCTTCCTGTATGGTCCACGTGGGTCGTTCGTCATTTCGCGCACTCATTCGCTGTCTGGGCCCCCTGAGCCCGGATATCCAACCTCGTCCATCCATTGCTGGGGGGATGATGCCGGTGCCGGGCCCCCTCTCGACCCATCATCCGCCTAAATTCCTGCGGACGCGCGAAGAGGCGGCGCGTCAACGATCTCCCTCGGGGGTGCCGTTTCCGAACCGGCGGGTTGGCGCCTTACGGACGGGCTCTCAGGGAGATCGGGTACATATGTTTACCTCAAGTTGGGTACCAATATGCCCACACTTTCCTCATGTCAAGATTCAAGCAATCGCAAAAAGAAGCGCCCCACCGCCTTATCGCGGGGGGGCGTACCAAAAGGATAGTACCGGCCGGAAAGCCGCCGCAACTAAAAAATTCGGCGGCCGTCCAGGTCGTCGGGCACGGGCACACCGGCCAGTCCGGCCAGCGTTGGCGCGAAATCCACGGTGTAGACGGGTGCGTCAGAAACGCCTGTTTGCACGCCCGCGCCGAAGAAGATGATCGGAACATGGCGGTCGTACCAGTACGGCGTCTCGTGATTCGTACCCGTAGGAGAGCCCACATAATCGCCCTCTCCGTAACGCAGATCGACGCCAAAGCGTGAGAGATCGTCCCACGCGCGACCCGGATAATACGAGTTGCGGTAGAGCACGGTGAACGAGTCCGCAGGGTGACCGCCACGCGCCAGCTCATGGTGCGTGTACGCTCGCTCGACGAACGGTAGCTTATTCGCTTCTTCGGCGAGGCGGCTCGCGATCTCGTCCGGGCTACCGCCGTCCTGGGCCGCGCGCTGCAGCGCTTCCTGTAGTTGGGTGAGCACCAGTCCCCTCGAGACGCGGTCGGCCTCGAGCACCCCGAGCGACTGCGCGTACTCGGGCATGGTTGCGACCCCGTGGTCGCTCGTGAGCCCCACGACCCAGGCGTCGGACCCGACCTCTTCGTCCAGGTAGTCGAAGAACTCCCCGAGCAGTCGGTCGAGGTGCAGGAGCGTCGAAAGCACTTCCTGGCTGAACGGCCCGTACGGATGACCGACGCGGTCCGTGGCGGAGAGGGAGAGCGCCAAGTAGTCGGTGTCGCCCCGCTGCCCGAGGTCGAGCTCGTCGATCGCCTCGCGCGCCAGGCCCATGACCGCGGCGTCGGCGCGTGGCTGATCGAGCGCCCAGAGGTTGTGCTGTATCATGGCACCGACGGAGTCGACCGGCTCGTCGGCGGGAAAGACGTTCTCCTGCGCGCTCAGGTGCGGAAAGACGGTGTGCACGCCGTCGCCCTCGTACGAAGCCGTATCCGCCCGGGCCAGCCCGCGCAGCGCCTCCGGCACCTCGGTGTCCCACTCCGGCGACGCCACCAGGCCCGGCATGACCTCGGTGTTGAAGTCGCGCACCCAGCCGGGATAGTCGTCCCGGTAGTAGGTGGAGGTGATGAAGCGGCCGAGCTCGGGAAGGATCCAGTACACGTGCTCGGAGTGCTGACCGCCCATGGGCACGGCGGCACGGTCCTTCTTGGAGATCGAGACCCGGCGCGAATCGGAGTCGAACGCGGCGATCCAGTCGGGGAGCGCGTCGCGGATCATGGTCTTGGGCGACCGACCCACGAGCGCGGGTTCGTGCTCGAACCCGAGAATGGGGCTGTCGCGATCTTCCACCGCATACGTCGACTCCCACCGGAAGCCGACGCGCTGCTGCCATGCGTTGGCGACGACGGCGTGACGCGCCGGAAGCACACCGGTCGAGATCGTGGCGTGACCCGGCGCGGTGCTCGTGCGCGCGTGCGCGTGTGACGCCTGCGTGAACCGGTAGCCACCGTCGACCAGCCGGCGCAGGCCCCCGGTGAACGCCTCGTCGTAGCGCTCGAGGACGTCCTGGCGGAGCTGGTCGACCACGATCGTGATCACGAGGTCGGGGGCTTCGCCGGACTGGGCACCCGCGGGCCGGGGGCTCGACGCGAGCACCACCGCCGCCATTGCCGCCACCGTGCCACCGTACGTCCACGCCATGGAGCGCGTCATCAACTCGGTCCTGTTTCGGGTTCGATCGCTCGTCACCCCACCCCGGTCCAGCATACCCTCGCGGCTCGGTGGCCGCCCGGTTGGGAGTCGCGTAAACTAGGCTCCGCGGTCACCCGGGCGACACGGCCGGTCGCAAAAAGTGGTGACACGCGGCCGTCACCGGTGTTCCCGTGTTCCCCGCGAGGACCTCAATTCGATGAACCACGGAGCGCACGACGGGCGAGTCGAGGTCATCTCCGGCGTGATGTTCAGCGGCAAGTCCGAAGAGCTGCTCCGGCGGCTCCGGCGGGCGCTCATCGCCAGGAAGCGGGTCCAGGTCTTCAAGTCCCGACTCGACGACCGATACGCCGGCGCGTCGCGGCTTTCGTCGCACGACGGCTCGGGGATCGACGCGCGGCCCATCACCTCCTCGCGCGATCTGCGTCGACTCGTGAACCCCGAGACCGACGTCGTCGGCATCGACGAGGTCCAATTCCTCGATGACGGCATCGTGCAGGTGGTCGAGTGGCTCGCCGACCGCAGGGTCCGCGTCATCGTCGCCGGCACCGACATGGATTTCCGCGGTCGGCCTTTCGGGGCCATGGGCGCGCTCATGGCCAGGGCCGAGGTCGTCGACAAGTTACACGCCATCTGCGTACGATGCGGCGAGCCCGCCACGCGCAACCAGCGCCTTATCGGCGGTGAGCCCGCGCCCCCCGAGGCGCCCACGGTCCACGTGGGAGGCAATGAGACGTACGAGGCACGCTGCCGGCGCTGCCACGAGGTGCCCGAGCCCGGTCGCCATCAGACGGAGCTCGACATCGAGGGAGAGGCCGCGGCGTGGGCCGAGCGGGCTCGCTACTGGTGACGGCCTGAGGCGCGTGGCCGATTGTCTGGTGTGATCACCCTGACCGGCGGCGAGATCGTGACCCACGTAGAGCCTGATGACCTGAGGGTAGTCGGGATCGAGCCCGCAGAGCTGAGGCTCCGGGTTGAGGATGTCGTTGATCGGTGCGCTCCCCAGCTACCGATCAAGTACATGCTCTTCACGAGCTACGCGTTCGTCGGCCTCGTCGTGCCTGCCTTCGTCATCAGCCTCTTCCTGGGCATTCTCGATGGCCCATGGTCTCGCCTCCTCTGGTTCGTCGCTGCGATCGCGGGCGGTCTCTGCGCGGGAACGGTCGTTGCCGTAGCGGCGGTGCGTCGCGCAGCTAAGGGAAGAGCTCCTGGAGCGCGCGGACGTTCGGCGAGAGGAGTAGTCGCCGTCCCAGAGCGCCATGCGCGCGCCCCCGCCGGCTCACGAGCTTTGGATCATGCTCGAACACGACCGAAGTCGGCGAGGCGATGGACGACGCGCGCCGGATGAACCGTTCCTCATGGTCCCCGGACTCGCGTCGGCGGACGCGGTGCTCATCGACGAGCGGACGCGGCCCGACTTCCGGGACGTCTTCGTGGCCGCCGTGCGACGCTCGGTCGACGTGGCGGTCGCGGTCCATCGCGTGCGGCTGAGCACGGTGGACCTGAGCGAAGACGACCTCGAGTCGGTCGAGAGCCTGCGCGTGCTCGTCGTCGAGCTCAACGCGCTCACGCTCGACGCCGAGGCGAGGCTCATTCGTGCCGACCCTCGGCGCGCGCCCAGGGTGGGGCTCTTTCGACGCCTTCTCGAACGCGGCCGACTGGAGGTGCGATCCGCGCCGCTCGGCGGTTGGTGCCCCGACTTCTCCGTCTTCTCCGACGCGGACGGGCCGCGGGCCGTGCTCACGGGCAAGCACTGGTTCGAGCGCCCGTATCCGCACCGGGGTCCGGCGCTCGCGACGCTGCACTTCGCCGACGCCGCCCGCCTGGCCGCACGCCGTCACGGCGAGGTGTGGGCGGCGGCGCACGACGTCGGTCCGGCGGTCTGGAGCATCCTCGCCAAGGCGGAGCGAGCGACGCGCGTCGCCCCCGCCGCCGCTGGTTGACACCCTCGGGCCGCCCGGCCTTATTTAGCGTCCACCGCAAGCGGGAACCGCGGCCGATCCGGCGTAGCTCAGTTGGTAGAGCAGCTGGCTGTTAACCAGCGGGTCACAGGTTCGAGTCCTGTCGCCGGAGCTCGAAACAAGACGGAAAAACACGAAGAGGCCTCGCCGGTCATGGGCGAGGCCTCTTTCATTGTGTCCGACACCGGTCCGGGGTCGTTACCGACTGGGCACGCGCTTCGCGGTGAACGGCTGCAGCTGGCCCATCTCGGCGATGTAGACCTCGCCAACCATCTCGTCTCCGTTGACCTCCGCCTCGACCTCGACCGACATCCACTGACCCTCCGCACCCACGCTGAGCACGAAGAAAAGGATGCCGTCTTCGAGCACGCCCTCGGTGATCTCGGAAGCCTGGACCTGGGGCATGACCGACAGGTCGACGGTGCCCGTGACGGTCGTGCCGTCCTGCGCGAAGGTGAACGGAATCTCGATCAGTCCGCCGCCGTCCGGAGAGTCGATGGTCATGATCCATGCGCCCGAGACGTTGTCTTGGGCCGAAAGCGGAGCCACGAACAGCGCGAACGCGGCGAGCGCGGGAACGAGCGAACGAAGGATACGGTTCATGAACCACCTCGGGACATGCGTAGGACTGGGATCAGAGGCTAAGGAGCGCAACGGGGTATGACCATTCCGTGGGCGGGTTGTTCCCGACGACCGGCACTCGGGGCCGCCTAGTCGAGACGGTTGGCGATCCAGACGGTCCGGTAGATCGCCGTTCCCACCGTGCCGACGGCGACGAGCGCGAGCGCCCCGAACAGTAGAGCCCCCGGGCGCCAGCCGGCGGCGGCGGTCACGATCGGATCGAGAATGCCCCCGAAGCCGACGAGCAGGAGTCGCTCCGCGCGCTGCATGACGCCCACCTTGCAGACCACGCCGAGGCTCTCGCCTCGCGCCCGGGCATAGCTGACGAGCAGAGACCCGCCGAGCGCGGTGACCACGACCGCCAGCTCGGCCACCGAGTCGCGAAACAGCACCGCGAGCCCAACGAGGGCCCCGACCTCGGCGAAGCGGTCGAGCGTGGAGTCCAAGAACGCCCCGGTCTCGTTCGCCATGCCGCGCGCCCGCGCGATGCGCCCATCGAGGACGTCGGCCGCGCCGCCGAGAAGCACGAACCAGCCCCCGAGGCTGGTGCTGCCCATGGCGAAAAAGACGCCGGCCAGCACGCCGAACGCGACGCCGAGGAGGTTGAACGCGGTCGGAGACATGCCGAGCGCGAGCGCCACGCGCTCGATCGGGCCCACGAACCAGTAGAACCACTCGCGCACGAAGCCACCCAGGACGAAGGTGCCCCGGTCGGCGATCTCGTTCGGGTCCCGTCGGCCCCGGGCCCGCACGGCGTAGACGGGCATGGAGAGGACGGCCACCGCCAAAACGCCGAGGAGAACCGACAGGCCGTTGCTCATCGGTCGATCTCCCGGCGGGGTCGGGTCAGCAGCACGTAGATAGCCCTCGGCCAGAGGAAGATGAGTGGCAGCTTGCGCTCGAGCGTCGTGAGTCGAATGGTCCGGCCCGTATGGCGCTCCACCTTACGCTGCACGTACGGCAGCCAATTCGCGAACGTCAGCACGTGCTTGAACCAGCGAAGCGTGGTCCGCGTCTTGGAGCGTCGAAAGTGATGCCGCCAGCGCCGAACCTGAACCGCAGCGGCCGGCTCCGCGAGCACGTACCCCGCCTCGGTGGGGCGCACGGTGCCGCGCTCCGCGGCCGCCTGAAGGGCGGGCGCGAGCGCTCGGCGGAAATGGTCGACCTGTGCCTCGAACACCCGCTCGGCGCGGCTCTTCGACTCGGGGCGGAACTCGCCCCGATAGCAGACCTCGATCAGCCGACGCCCCAATCCGACCGCGTCCACCGGACCCTCGAGGTACGGCGCCATCCACTCCAGGACGCGCGCGTGTGCGCCCGAAATCTGCCCCTCGATCCACGCGCGCACGTCCTCCGAGGCGAACCAGACGAAGCCGAGCTGCTGGACCATACGACCCAGGAGAAAGTGGTCGGGGGGAGCCGGTCCCAGGGCGGCTTCCAGGTGTGGGCGATCGACAACGAGGCACTTGGCGATGCCCAATGTGCCCTGTTCCGGCGTGTAGGCGATCACGTTGGGAGGAAGCACGTGGGCGAGCCTCGTCATGAACCAGGTGGGGCGATGCAGCTCGCCGGAAGCGACCAGCCCCGAGTAGAACGCGCGGTAGTCCTCGACCAGCACGATGAGGTCGAGCGCGCTATGCAGGTCGGGGTTCGTCTTCTGGAGTCGAGAGCCGTACAACAGCACGGCGAGAACCGAACCGCGACTGTCCCGGACCAGCCGCTCGGCGAGCTCGAGCGCGTCCGGCCACGGGCTGGCGTCCGTCACGCGCTCGAGCTCCTCCCACGCAGTTCGGCGAGCCCGTCGATCATCATGTGCCGAAGATCGTGTACGAACGGTTCGGGGGCGACGGTCGGGTCGGACCACTCGACGGTACCCAGGTACGCCATGCGGCCGTCGATGTGCGCCATCCCGCCCAAGAAGTCCTTGAATTTGGGGGCCTTCCAGAAGCCGTCCACGACGAAGACGTAGATGGTCCACGCCCGAGCCTGGAGCACGTTGGCGAGGCCGCGCGTCTTGAAGCGTCCGATCTCTCCGTCTTTGGTGCGGGTGCCCTCCGGAAAGATCGCGAAGGGAACGTCCGAACGGCGCGCCGCATCACGCATGGACTCGACACTGGCGAGAAGATCCGTGGCGTTTGCCGAGGGGTCCACCACCGGGTATTGATAGAGCCGGACCATATGCGAGATTAGCGGAATGAAGCGGCGATACCGGGCGCGCGTGACGATTCGGGGGTATCCGCCATCGACCGTTTGAACCACCAAGGGAATGTCGAGGAGGGACTGGTGGTTCATGACGATCAGCACGCCGGGGCCGGACGGTACCACTCGGGCCGGTACGGGCACGGAGGCCCCGCCGATGCGGGATACGCCTCCCATCACGATGGTGGCCAGGGTGTTGATCCAGGGCCCGAGAATCTCGACGCGTTTCTCGGGCTGGAGCTTCAACCGAAGCACGATCACGGTGCGTTGAAAGAGGTCACACACCACCAAGGCTGTGCAAATGACTACGAGCGCGAGGTATCCTCGAAGCTTCAAGTCGGGGCACTCCGGTAGGTGGTCGAGTCGGACAAGGAAACGCTTGACGGCGCCGGAAGGCTAACCGGACCCGTTCATCATCAACAGCCGAACGGAACGATGACAACTGACGGTAACACGTACTACGGCTACGACTTCTGCATCGGCGGCTACTTCGAGATGCCGACCGAGGATGCGCGCAAGCTGCTCCCGCCCCACCTCGAGCCGCTCGAGGTCATGCACGACCGGAGCATCCTGGCCATCACGGCGTTCCATTTCAGCGAGAGCATGGTCGGCGAATACGACGAGATCGTGCTGGCCGTGGTCGTCCCGCCGCTCGTGGAGCCGGGAAAGCCGCTCGCGAAGGCCGCCTTCTTCCCCTTCATGGTGGGCACGTCGACGCCGGAGTCGCGCGCGCACGCCATCGAGCGCTGGCGGCTCCCGCACTACATGAAGGACGTGAAGATCGACTTCGAGGACGACGGTGACCGGATGAAGTGCACCGTCACCGATGACGGAGCGCCCGTGCTCGAGTTGACGGTTACGGAGTTCGAGGCGCGCAATCAGGCGGCGCACCTCTATACGTGCTTCACCGTCGATCCCGAGGAGAAATTCAAAGTCGGCATCCTCATGGAGGCCGAGCACAACGAGCACGAAGAGGAGGCGGGCTCGCTGAAGCTTTACGAGCACCCGATGACCGAGGGACTCACGATCGACGAGGTGAACAGCTACCCGTTCCGCGAGGAGTGGTACCGCAAGGGGATGCAGACCTTCGACCCCATGGTCGCCTTCTGACCCAGACGCGTCACTTCGTCATCTTCAATCCCGCCTCGGGACGGGGGCGGGGCCGGCGTCGCATCGCCGAGTACCGGGCGCTGCTCACCGATGCGATCCCGGGCGTCGCGTTCGGAGCCACGACGCGTCCCGGCGAGGAACGTGACCTGGCCGAACGGGCCGTGGACGACGGCTACCACGTCATCGTCGCGGTGGGTGGCGACGGCACGTGGAGCAACGTCGCGGACCGACTGGTCGCGAGCGGTCGCGACGACGTGGCGCTGGGGATCCTGCCGAGCGGCACCGGCAACGACTTCGGTCGCAACTTCGGGTACGATCCACGCCGCCCCGCCGACGCGGTCGCGGTCCTGGCCGCGGGACACACCCGCGCGATCGACGTCGGTCGGGTCGACACGCTCAGCGCCTCCGAGCACGCCCCCGATCGGGCCGAGCCACGGCACTTCTTGAACCTGATCGGATTCGGGTTCGACATCGCGGTCATCGACGGAGCCGCGGGGGCGCGCTTCCTGCGGGGCGAGCTGCTCTACAAGCTGACCGCGCTGCAGCAGCTCTTTCGTTTTGCGGGGGTCACCGTCCAAGCGCGCGCGCGCGGCGGGCAGGAACGGAGTGGCCGCTTTCTCATGCTCACCGTCTCCAACGGACGCTTCTTCGGAGGCGGCTTCCCCATCGCGCCCGACGCCACGGTCGACGACGGCAGGCTGCACGCGTGCATGATCGGCGACGCGCCGCCGCTCACGCGACTGAAACTGTTCAACCTCGCGGAGCGCGGGCGGCACGTGCGCTCCGAGCGTGTGGAGATCCTCGACGACAGCGGCTTCACGCTCACCTTCGACGAGCCCCCCCGATTCGAGATGGACGGGGACGTACGAAGGTCCGCCACGAAGCAGATCGAGGTACGGTCGCTCCCAGGGGCGCTGCGCGTCGTGGCACCGGCCCCCGATGCCTGAGAGCACCGCCACGGCACGCTCGGGCGCGGCATTCGCCTTCTACGCAAGAAAAGCTTGGCACACCCGGGTCGCGGCACGTACTTTGCGTGACAAAGTGTTGTGAGTTCGACGGTATGACCCCCGAACACCCCCAACCATCGAGGCGATGACCCTTCCCGCGAGAAGACTCGAAGCCGATCGGCAGCGGCCGACCGCGCTCCACGACCGCGCGATGGACAACCTCCGCTTCATCCGCGAGACCATGGAACGGTCCGCGTCGTTCACGCACGTCTCGGGCATCGGAGGCGTGGGGATGGGGGTCGTTGCCCTGGTCGCGGCCTGGGTGGCTCAGGGGACCAGCACGTCGACGGCGTGGATGGCGACGTGGATGAGCGCCGCCGCCGTGTCACTCGGCCTGACGGTCCTGGCCATGGCGCGGAAGTCCCACGCGGAAGGCATGTCCCTGCTCTCGGGGCCGGGCCGCAAGTTCGTCTGGAGCGTGACGCCGGCCCTCGTCGCCGGCGCGGTGCTGACCGTGGTGCTGGCCAGCTCTGGCGCGTTTGCGCTCCTGCCGGGCATCTGGCTGCTGCTCTACGGCACGGGCGTGGTCACCGGCGGTTCGCACTCCGTGCGACCCGTCCCGCTGATGGGTGCGGCCTTCATGCTGATGGGCGCGCTGGCCCTCATGTCCCCCGCATCGTGGGGCGACGCCTACATGGCCGTCGGCTTCGGCGGACTCCACATCGGCTTCGGCATCGTGATCTGGAGGAAGCATGGCGGCTAATTACGGCGCGGCACGCCGGGCCTCGGACCCAACGCGCGATGACGGTCGGGAGATCGGCGTCGGCGGACCCGAGACCGAGGCGCTCGAGCTCGATCGACTGATTCACGAACGGGTCCGTCTGGGCATCGTCAGCT
>Ga0224512_10001279_pt1 | contig 24673 bp, 25 predicted proteins | sample SF_May12_sed_USG_4_FD_169103 | JGI IMG/M metagenome (GOLD analysis project Ga0224512, IMG submission 169103) | Sediment microbial communities from San Francisco Bay, California, United States - SF_May12_sed_USGS_13 | ecosystem: Environmental > Aquatic > Marine > Sediment | place: USA... | reverse complement strand
TGCGTCTGGTACTCGAACACCCCCGGCTGGGTGAACCGCAGCGCTTCCTTGTGGGCTTCGGCGGAAATGCGACAGGCCTCGGCCAGCCACGCGGCCTCAGGGGCGGTCTTGATGAGTCGCATGTCGTGCAGGATCGGAGCCGGGTTCTCAATGATCGAAGGAACCGTCCATCCCCCGCGAATGCGCTGGTCGCCGACGTTCTCCAGCAGCTGGATGATCGTGTCATCGAGGCGCGGATTGCCGAGGGCGTAGAACACGCGGGTACGGCCCACGGCGTATTCCCGCAGCTTCTTGCCGAGGTCGCCGATCGGATAGGCGGCGTCGGCACCGAATGTTTCGACCGCCCCCTCGACGCCCGCGCGGTATCCGTCCCAGATCTCGCGCTCGCGGTCTTTGGGCCGCACAAACAGCACGTAGCGTTCGGTGGGGTGCAGCGGGTTGAAGACCGCCACCGCATCCGGCTCGGAGAAGCCGGTCAGGAAGTAGAAATCCGAGGCTTGCCGGAAGGGGTAATAGCTGTCGAAATTCCGCAGCGACTCCCGACCGCCGACAATCACGGCCAGGCCGTCGCCGATCTCGTCGAAGAACCTTGTGCGGCGAAGGTCGAATGCCGCGGCGTCGTAGGTCATGGCCGAATCGTACCTATCAACAGGTGCCTCCTCCGGCAGGCCGCCGGTCGTTCACCGGCACGCCCGGAGTCCGACCACTAGCGTTGGACTATGAGCGACATTCCCGATTCCCCGATTCCCGACAACACCCAGGGCGTAGGTATCCGGAAGGGTGAGCCCGTCCGCAAGCCCAGAGGCGGTATTGCGTTCCCCTGGCGCCTGGTCAGTGCCCTCGCGGTGTTCGGGATCATTGTGATCTTCGCCCTCCAGAACACCCAGTCCGTGGACGTCAACTTCCTGTTCTGGGATTTCGGCATTCCCCTCATCGTCGTGATCACCGCCACCATGGTGCTTTCGGTGATATTCGGGGACATGATCGACTGGTGGTGGAAGCGACGGAAGAAGAAGCGCAAGGAAGAAGCAGCCTGAGGGCTTCCCGGCCCCGGCTTCCGGCCCCCGGCCTTCGCTGACCGTCGTGGAGAATTCCCGTCATGCCGGCGAGGAGCTGTTCGACCTGGTGCGGTCTTTGGAGCTACCGGTTTCGGATTACGCCATCTTTGGGAGTGGACCGCTGATTGTGCGGGGCATCATCGAGGCGACCAACGATCTGGACATCGTCGCCCGGGGTGAGGCCTGGGAACAGGTTCGCCGCGTGGGTGAGATCTCGACCTTCGACGACGCCAACGAGTGTGTGAACCTATTCGATGGGCGCATCACATTCGGAACTACTTGGAAATACGGCTCGTTCGACCTCAACGTGCTCATCGATACTGCCGAGATCATCGACGGCCTCCCCTTCGTCCTGCTGGAGCACGTCGTCACCTACAAGCAAGCCGCCGACCGGCCGAAAGACCGCGCCCACCTCGAGAAGCTCCGCGGCTTCTAGCACCCGCCCACCCGACGCGCCGCGGCCATGCACTCGCTTCCTATCCGCCGAGCGCCTCACACGCTGCCCGCAGCCGGGCGGCCTCATCGGCAACGGCTGGGCGGCGCGCGGCGGCTTCCCCGACACTGGGAACGTCCTCGAGGGTGAGCAAGGGGTGGGCCCCGGCGAGCTGCTCGGGTGTCGCGTCGCTGAGGTCGGCGTCGCCGATCGCTGCCACCAGCCGGCCGACCGCCTCGTGCGCTTCGCGGAACGGCACCCCCCTGGTCACCAATGCTTCGGCGACGTCGAGCGCCACCGTTCGGTCATCGGGCTGCGGGGGATGGAAACGGGCGGTCGCCAGCATGCCGCCCAGCGCCGGGAGCGCGGCCGCCAGCGTGTCGTCGGCGTGGAACACCGCCCGCTTATCTTCTTGCAGGTCGCGGTTGTAGGCCAGCGGCGTGCCCTTCTGGATTCCGAGCAGCGTGGCCACGTCGGCGGCCACTGCCGCCGCTTTGCCGCGCGTGAGCTCGGCGATGTCCGGGTTCTTCTTGTGCGGCAGCGCTGAGGACCCGGTGGCATAGGCGTCGTCGAGGTCGATCCAGCCGAATTCGGACGTCGACCACAGCACGAGATCCTCGGCCAGCCGGGACAGGTGGGTCATTGCCTGGGCACAGCAGAAGGCGTATTCGGCGACCAGGTCACGGGACCCCACTGCGTCGATGCTGTTGTCGAAGGTCCGATCGAACCCGAGGGCGGCGGCGGTGATGGCCGGGTCGAGCGGCAGGCTGCTGCCGGCGGCCGCGCCGGCGCCGAGCGGGGAGACACCCAGGCGGCCGGACACCCCGGCAAACCGCTCGGCGTCCCGTACCGCCATCCAGCCGTAGGCGAGCAAGTGGGTGCCCAGCCGGATCGGCTGGGCCTGCTGCAGGTGGGTATAGGCCGCCACCACCGCCTCGCCCGTGGCATCACTCCGGTCGGCTATGAGCGATGCGAAAGCGAGCAGGTCGTCGATGCGCGCGGCGGCGGCGCGGCGCAGGTAAAGCCGGATATCGAGGGCGATCTGATCGTTGCGTGATCGGCCGGTGTGCAGTTTCCCCGCCGGCGCTCCGACCAGCTCGTACAGGCGACGCTCGACTGCCGAGTGCACGTCCTCGTCGGTTTCGAGAAAGTCGAACCCACCGTCCGCTGCCTCCTGGCGGATTTCCTCCAGCCCGACGGTAATGGCGTCGACATCGGCCTGGTCGAGTATTCCCACTTCGCCGAGCATGGCGACATGGGCCAACGATCCGGCGATATCGTCGGACAGCAGCCGGCGATCCGAATGATCGACGGTGAAACGCCACAACGCCTCCGACGGCGGCTCGGAGAAGCGCCCGCCCCACATCACGAGTCGCGGCGGTGGGCGCGCGCCTTGAGCCGCAGCGCGTGCAGCCGAATGAAGGCGCCGGCGTCGGCCTGGTCGTACACATCGTCGGCCTCGAACGTGGCGTATTCCTCGCTGTAGAGAGAACGCTCCGACTTGCGGCCCTCGACCACCACATTGCCCTTGTAGAGCCGGATACGGGCCGTCCCGCTCACCTCGACCTGGACGTGGTCCATGAGCTCCTGAAGCAGCTCACGCTCCGGGGCGTACCAGAAGCCGTTGTAGACGGCGGCTGCATAGCGAGGGATGAGCCCGTCGCGGAGGTGGAGTACTTCCCGATCGAGCGTGAGCGACTCGATGGCCCGATGGGCCCAGTGCAGAATCGTGCCACCGGGTGTTTCGTAGACACCCCGGTTCTTCATGCCGATGAAGCGGTTCTCCACGAGATCGACCCGGCCGACGCCGTGACGCCCGCCGATCTCGTTCAGTTTCTTGAGCAGCTCGGTCGGCCCCAGCGCCTCCCCGTTTACTTCGACCGGGTCGCCCTTGTCGTAGGTGACTTCAATGACCTCGGGCTGGTCGGGAGCCCGCTCCGGGTCCGTGGTCATGATGAACATGCCCTCGGGAGGGGCAGCCCAGGGATCCTCGAGCACTCCTCCTTCGAAGCTGACATGGAGCAGGTTGGCGTCCGTTGAATAGGGCTTCTCGGGAGTCGTCGGCACTTCGATGCCGTGAGTGCGGGCGTACTCCACCAGGTCGGCCCGGCCTTTCATGCTCCACTCCCGCCACGGTGCCACCACTTTGATGTCGGGGTCGAGGGCCATGGCATTGAGCTCGAACCGGACCTGGTCGTTGCCCTTCCCGGTCGCGCCGTGACTGATGGCGTCGGCCCCGGTCTGGGCAGCGGCTTCAACGAGGCCCTTGGCGATGACCGGTCGGGCGAGCGAGGTCCCGAGCAGGTAGTAGCCCTCGTATATGGCGTTGGCCCGCAACGCCGGGAACACGAAGTCGGACGCAAACTCGTCGACGAGATCACCGACCAGGGCCTCGGAGGCGCCGGTAGCCAGGGCCTTGAGGCGCGCCTCTTCCACCTCCTCTCCCTGCCCGACGTCGGCGGTGTAAGTGACGACTTCCAGGCCGCGATCTTCGATGAGCCAGCGGAGGATTACGGAGGTGTCGAGACCTCCCGAGTATGCGAGAACAACCTTTTTCATGAGGTCCGCAGTCTGGCACTCGCGAGTCCCCAGACCCAAGTCCCCTGGCCCAAAACCCAAGTGAGGGCCACTACAGCACCCCGGCGGCCACCCAACCATCAAGCAGCTCGAAGGCTTCCTCCCGGGAGTATGGCCCTTCCTCGATGCGGTACTCGAGCAGGAGATTCATTGCCTCGCCCACCTTCGGGCCGGGAGGGATCCCGAGGTACTCCATGACCTCATTCCCGTCGATGGGCGCCCGCAACCGATCCAATTCCTCTTGCTCGCGCAGTACCGCGATCCGCTCCTCGAGCTCGTCGATGCGCCGCTGAATCGTGCGCTGAAGCTTCTCGTTGCGAGTGGTGACGTCACAGCGCACCAGCAGGTTGAGGTCCTCGAGCTGCTCACCGGCATCACGGACGTAGCGCCGGACCGCTCGGTCGGTCCAACCGTCCTTGAAAGTGTGCGGCCGCATATGCAGGTAGACGAGCTTGCTGACGTCCTTGATCACCTTTTTGGGGTATTGGAGAGCCCGCAGCCGGCGACGGGCCAGTCGCGCCCCGACCACCTCGTGATGGTGGAAGCTCACCAGGCCCCCCTCACCGAACTCCCGCGTCTCCGGCTTGCCGACGTCGTGATAGAGGGCGGCCAGCCGAATCTCCAGCCGGGGAGGGGTCTTGTCCACCACGGCGAGCGTATGGGCAAGGACATCCTTGTGGCGGTGGTGGGGATCCTCTTCCAGCGCCAGTGCCGGGATCTCGGGGATGAAGTGGGCTGCAAGTCCGGCCTCGACCAGACCCAGGAGAGCGGCCGACGGCTCCGGAGCCTCCATGAGCTTGCTGAATTCGTCCCGGATTCGCTCGGCGCTGACGATCTCGAGACGGGGGGCCATCTCGCGTGCTGCCTCTGCCGCCGACGGATCGATCGAGAAGCCGAGCGTCGCCACGAAGCGATAGAGGCGCAGCATCCGCAACGGGTCATCGCCGAATGACACCTCGGGTGACTGGGGAGTGCGCAGAACCATCGCCGCCAGATCGCTCAGACCTCCCCACGGATCCACCAGCTCCGGCTCCGGCTTGCCCGGCTGGAGCCGCAACGCCATGGCGTTCACGGCGAAATCGCGACGCGACAGGTCGGACTCGATGTTGTCGGAGAACTCAACCACCGGCTGGCGACTCTCCTCCCGATATACCTCGCTGCGATAGGTGGTTATTTCAAAAACGTGGCCTTCCTTGACGGTGCTCACTGTGCCGAACAGCTCCCCGGCGGTGAAGACGTTTTGCGCCCACGGGGCGACGATCTTCTTGATGGCCTCCGGTCGGGCGTCGGTTGCGAAGTCGAGGTCGTCGTGCGGACGATCGAGGATGGCATCCCGCACGCTGCCACCGACCAGGAACAGCGCGTGTCCGGCGTCATCGAACAGCCGGGCAAGCGCCATGGCATGGGAGCCCGGCTCAAACAGCCGCTGCACGCGATCGGGAAGCATGCCCTGAGCGTACCCGCCGCCGCCGATCGCCCACCAGATCAGGACATTGGCCGTGAGATCGGGTCGGCGAGCGGCAGTCCGGAGTCGGCGCCGGTGATCCGCTGCGAGCGGGGCGAGCTAGGCCGTAGCACGGTCCGACAATCCCTCGGCCTGCAAGCGAATCTTGAAATCGGACGGGCTGGTGGCGTTGGCAATCGCCTCGTCGTAGCTGATCTCTCCGCGCCGAAGCAGCCCCATGATGGACTGGTCGAAGGTCTGCATGCCGTAGAAGTCACCCTCTTCGATGACCTCCCTGATCTCGACGGTCTTGTCTTCGTCGACCATCCGCTCGTAGACCCGGGGGGTCATCGTCAGTACCTCGACTGCCGGGATGCGGCCGACACCGTCGGCTTTGCGCACCAGTCGCTGGCTCAAAATGCCTTGCAGGCTGCCGGCGAGGCCGAGGCGAACCGCTTTGTGCTGAAAGGGCGGGAAGAAATCAAGGATGCGGTTGACGGTTTCGGCGGCATCGATGGTGTGGAGCGACGATATCACCAGGTGCCCGGTCTCAGCCGCCTGCAGGGCGGCGTCAACGGTTTCCCGATCGCGCATCTCTCCAATCAACACGACATCCGGGTCCTGGCGCAGCACCCGGCGAAGCGCTTGCCCGAAGCCCGCCGTATCGACTCCGATTTCCCGCTGCGACACGATGGCCATCTTGTCGGGATGGAGCACCTCAATGGGGTCTTCGATGGTGATGATGTTGACCCGGCGGGTCGAATTGATATGGTCGACGATGGACGCCATGGTCGTGGTCTTGCCCGAGCCGGTCGGGCCGGTCACCAGGATCAGTCCGTGGCGTTTCTGCGAGAGGTTCTTGAGTACGGCCGGCAACCCGAGCTCGTCGAAGCTCTTCGAGACCGGCGTCACCGACCTCAGCACCAGGCTGACCGATGTGCGCTGGCGATAGACATTGACCCGGAATCGTCCCAGGTTGGACTTGCCGTAGGCGAAGTCGGCCTCGTGTTCCTCGCGAAAACCGGCGACGGCCCGCGGCGGCATGATGCCCTGGGCGTAGGACTCAACGTCCGATGACGTCAGAGGCGGAAGGTCGACCGGCTGGAGGTGCCCATCGATGCGGATGATGGGGGGTGACCCAACCTTGAGGTGGAGGTCCGAGCCGCGGACCTCGAGCATCTTCGAAAGCAGATCGTCTAGGGATGGCACGTCAACTCCTGGCTCCGGTACCCGAGGTGTATCGGATGCGAGCAGCTTCGGCTTGAGGGGACGATGTAGCAGCCGCCCACCGGGCAACACCTCCTCTCGTTTGGCGGAGGATCGGATGGCGGCGGCCGTCTACTCCTGGCCTTCGTGCATGGCTTCGAGCGCTTGATCGAGGAACGAAAACGCCGACTTCGGGGACTCAAGCGGGTCACCGGCCGGGGGATTACCCGCGATGCCCTCGACGGTGGCAGTCACCGACCGTTTGATGGCGCCGAGGTCATATCCGCCTTCGAGAAAAAGGATCAACCGGCCCTCCGGCACCAGCTGGGAGACCGCTTGTCCGAGCACGCCGTAATCGGATTCCAGGAGCCGCAGGTCGGCGAGCGGATCACGGTCGTGAGCGTCGTACCCGGCGCTGACCAGCAACCAATCTGGCTCGAATCTCGCCATCACCGGGACGACATCGCCGAGCGCCCGGCGGTACACGTCCCCCGCCGTACGGGGCGGCAATGGAAAGTTGATGGTTGTCCCCCGGGCCGTCCCCTCCCCTTGTTCGTCGAACCATCCCGTCCCCGGGTAGGCGGGGAACTGGTGGAGCGAGACATACTGCAGGCGGGGATCATCGTAGAACATGGCCTGGGTTCCGTTGCCGTGATGAACATCCCAATCGACGATGGTCACCCGCTGCCCGCGCTCGAGGAGCTCGGCCGCAACCACCGCGATGTTGTTGAATAGACAGAATCCCATCGCCCGGGCCGACAAGGCGTGGTGGCCTGGTGGCCGCACGGTGAGAAACGCCGCCGCCGCCGCACCATCGTCGAGCTGCTTCACTGCTTCGATCCCGGCGCCGGCCGCTCGCAGGGCGGCGCCCCATGAGTCGGGCACGGCCCTCGTGTCGGGATCCAGCTGGCCACCCCCTGCCTTGCAGAAGCCCTCGATCGCTAACACATAATCGGGGGCGTGAACCCGCTCGAGCGCCCGGCGGTCAACCGGGCCTGTTTGGGCCGCAACGACCTCGATGCCGGCTGCCGCCTCGATCCCGGCAGCCACCGCGCCCAGCCGCTCGGGTCGCTCGGGATGTCCGGGGCCATTTGAATGGCGGGCGAACAGCTCGTCGGTGAAATGAAGCAGGCGCATCACGGCTACTCTGCCAGAACCACCGAGGGCTGCTGTGTAAATGCGTAACGACTTCTCTGTGGGCGGCGTCGTCACCGACTCGAACGGTCGTGTTGCCCTCATCCGGACAACGAATCTGCAAGGGGACCCGGTCTGGGGTCTCCCCAAGGGCCATCCCAAGAAGGGTGAGAACCCGTTGGCTGCGGCGCTGCGCGAAGTGCATGAAGAGACCGGGCTCGTCGTCACGGCCGGCGGCGGCGAGCCGGCAACTGGGATCGACTACTGGTTTGTCGCCAAGGACGGCGCCCGCGTCCACAAACGGGTCGATTTCTATCGCATGCATGCAGTGGGCGGTGACCCGAGTGACCACGACGACGAGGTTCAGGAAGTAGCGCTGCTCGAACCGGCGGAAGCTCGCGCCCGCCTCACGTACCGCAACGAGCAGAGCGTGCTCGACGACACCCTCTCGTGATGCGCGTCCGCGGCGAGTGGCCAAACCCGGTGGCACTCCGCAAGGGGTGGTACCGGGCAACGGCCCGGCCATGGAACCGGTCACGTCCAGACGCCCACCTGCGGCTCATTCGCGGATCGGTGGGTTTCCTCACCGAAGTGACCGACCTGGTGCTCGGCTTCGGAGCCACGTCGGTCGTTTCGCCCCCGTTGCTGGGCGGAACCCAGACCGTGTGGCGGACCGCTGGGTTTGGCTCGTACACGACCCTACGTCTGCTTCGCAAGGCGCTCGACGGGCTCGAGGAGCACCACGCTGCGGTTCGCCAGCTCGGCGACGCCGCCTGGGCCCGAGTGGTCGCCATCGATGCCGCCGCTTTCGGTGACATGTGGAAGGCCGAGCTGCCTGCCCTCGTCGAGGCTCTCCGTTCCACATCGACAAGCACATTGCTCGGAGTCGATGACCCGGCAACCGGAAGCTTGGCCGGGTACGCCATCGTCGCCTGTTCGGGGTCGACGGGGTATCTGCAACGGATCGGCGTCCATCCCAACCTCCAGGGACTCGGCCTGGGACGCTCTCTCACGCGCGCCGCCCACAACTGGAGCTTGCAGCGGGGCGCCCGGACGGTGATTCTCAACACCAAGCCCGACAACGCCGCCGCACTGGCGCTCTATGAGTCCGAGGGATACACCGTCATGCCCGACCGGCTCGAGCTGCTGAGGTATCCGCCGGCCACCGACCGTTGACCGCCTGTTTTCGATGGACGGTGAACGCCATGCCTGCAAGTCACCGCCCCAAACCTCGACCAGCAACTAGCTTTCAAGGATGATCCGCATCGTTACCGATTCGTCGGCCGATCTATCGCCGCAAGTCGCCACCGACCACAGGATCGAGGTGGTGCCACTCACGATCCGGTTCGGGGACGATGAATTCGTCGATCGCAGGGACCTCAGTGCCGAGGCGTTCTGGGAGCGCCTGCATCGTGCCGACACCCTTCCCAGCACCGCGGCACCCTCCATCGGGGCCTTCGCTGATGCGTATCAGCGGCTGGCCGAAATGGGAGCTGCCGGTGTGGTTGCGGTGACGATCAGCCAGGACCTGAGCGGCACGTTTCAATCTGCCACGTTGGCCGCGCAGGACGCTCCACTCCCCGTCCGCGTCATCGACTCGCGGACCGCATCCATTCCGCTTGGATTGACCGCCATCGCCGCCGCCGATGCCTCACGGCTGGGCGCCGACCTCGATGACGTCGAGCGAGCCGTCTCCCGGGCCGACGCCGACCTGCTGGCGACATTGGACACGCTCGAGTATCTTCAGAAAGGCGGCCGGATCGGGGCAGCCCAGGCCTTCTTCGGGGGCCTCCTCAACGTCAAGCCGCTCATCACCTTCACCGATGGGGCAGTGGCCGCGGCCGGCCGGGTCCGTACCCGACGCAAGGCGCTGGCTGCGCTGCTCGACTGGATCTCCGAACAGGAGGGGGTCACCCGCCTGGGAGTGGTGCACGGCAATGCCCCCGATATCGACGAGTTCGTCTATCAAGTGCGCGAGCGAGCCCCCGATCTCGAGCCTCTCGTGACCCTGGCCGGGCCCGTCATCGGTACCCATGCCGGACCCGGGGTGGTCGGCGTCGCCGTCAGCCGTACCTGACGTGGCCGCCAACCTTCCGGCCCGCTACCAGCTGGAAATCCGGCTCGGGCGCGATCGAGACGTCGAAGAGTGGCTGGCCACCGATCTCACGCTCGACCGGCCGATCCTCGTCCGGATGCTCGGCCCCGAGATCGGTGAGGAACGACGGCGTCGATTCCTCGCCGAGGTCAGGGCCCTGGCTTCGGTAACCCACCCTCACTTGCTCGAGGTGTACGCTGCCGGCTCCGACGGGGAACACACCTGGATGGTCGCCGAGTGGACGGGTGGGGTCACGATCGCCGACCGGATCCAAGCCGGGACGCCGATGCCGGTGGAGGAGTTCCTGCCAAACGCCGCCGGCCTGGCCGACGCCCTCGCCGAGCTCCATTCGCTCGACGTGGTGCACGGAGATATCGGTCCCCATGCCATCAGCTTCGCGGCCGCCCATCCGGCCAAACTCATGGCTTTTGCCCACCCGGGCCCCGAGGGGAACCAACCCGCCGATGTCGCCGCCCTCGCCTCCACGCTCGAAACTGCCCTCAATGGCAGCGACGCCGGCGGTCTGGCGCCGTCACAACTGACCGACGCCATCCACCCCTCGGTCGACGAAGCCCTGGACGAAGCCAAAGCCGGGCGCGTGACGGCTTCCGAGCTGGCGTCTCGCCTGAAGGCCGCTCCCACCGTGCCGAACGCCCGACGCAGCGAGCGGTGGTCGTGGCGGTGGGTCATACCGGCACTCGTCCTCGGGCTGGCGGCCATGGTCGTCACGCTCACCGGGCCCTTCCGGCGATCGGAGGCCGTTCAGCCGTTCGCCCTACCCGAGCCGCCGACTACGACGGTCCCTCCGACCACGACCACCACCACCACGGTGCCCGACATCCGCGTGATCGTCGTCGATGTCCTCGACCCTTCGGCCGACGGGGAACGCGACGGCGAGCTTCCCAACCTGACGGACGGGGACCTCACCACAGCTTGGCGTACCGAGCGATACTTCGCCCCCATCGCCCTCATCAAGCCCGGCGTGGGCGTCACCTTCGTGCTCGACAGAGAGCCCCGCTCCGTCGAGTTCGACGCGAGCATTGGGACCGGGTACGAAATGCGGTGGGCGCCCACGCTGCCCGATTCTCTCACGGGGTGGGAGGTCCTCTCCACCGGATCGGTTGTCGGCGATGCCACAGCCGCCTTTGCGACGACCCGACTCGAGCTCCCTGAGAGAGACGGTGGTTTCTGGCTGCTATGGCTGACAGAGCTCACCTTTCAGGGGCAGTCCGATGACGATCCGCCCCGCGACTTCTTCTACACGTTCGTCTACGAAGTACGGTTCTCGCCGTGAGCGAGGACACTGCACTGCTCGAACGTTTCCTGGCCGGCGACCAGGAGGCGTTCAACACACTCATGCGGGCCCATGAGGACCGGGTTTTCGCCATCGCGCTCCGCATGATGCGCAACCGAGACGCCGCGCTCGACGCCACCCAGGAAACGTTCCTGACCCTGTACCGAAAGGCCGACCGCTTTCATCATCAATCGGCATTCTCGACCTGGCTCTACCGGGTCACGATCAACACCTGCTACGACCAGCTCCGCAAGCAGCAGCGCCGCCGGGCCGACCCCCTCCCGGAGACCAACGACCCGCCCGACCTCCATTCGGCAGACGAGCTCTCCGGTGCCGAGCTCCGGCCGGACCTGGCCCAGGCGCTGCATAGCCTTCCGGAGGACTTTCGCTCGGCCGTGGTGCTTTCAGACTTCGAGGGCCACTCGCTAGAAACGGTGGCCGAGATTCTCGAGGTCCCGGTTGGTACCGTGAAGTCCCGATTGTTCCGCGGACGACGGCTCCTGGCCCAAAAGCTCGGGAACCTTTCGGTGACATCCGAGCCTCAAAGGGATGAGCATGGATAACTTCAACTCCGACCTGATACTCGATCTCGCCGCCGGCCTGCTCCCGGAAGCCGAAGCCCGCGCCGCCGAGGCCTCCCTGACTGCGGCCGGCCGTGCGGAACTGGAGGCCCAGCGGGCGGCCCTGGCGGCCGTCGCCGATGCCCCCCCGGTCGGCATGACCGACATCGAGCGGGCCCACCTGCATCGTTCCGTGGCCTCCGCCATCACCGACACCACCCGCGAGCTCCCGGCCGTCCGGGTAGCCGCGGCCGGCTCACCGGCCCGGCGATCGAGGTCGATGGTGTGGATGCGCTGGGCCTCGGTAGCCACCGCCGCCGCGATGTTCGTGGGCGTCGTCGCAGTCGCCTCTCAACTCACCGGCCGCGACGGATCTGGCGATACGGCTCTGTCCGAGACAGTCTCCGACCGATTCGCCAACAGCGCTGCCGCGGGCAGCGATGGGGGTGGTCAGGAGGAGTTCCGTCTCTCCAGCACCACCGTCGCGGCCACCGCCGGCGCCGAGTTCCTGCCGGAGAGCTCGGCGCCGGCCGCTGATGCAGGATCCGAGTCCCTCCTGGCGGCCCCGGCCCTCGAGGGGGCGCCCGCGGTCTCCAGCCTCGAGGAGCTCACCAAGTTCGTTACCGAGGCAGTCAACGCCAGGCGGCTCCCGGTATCTGGTGTGTCCTCGCTCAGCTGCTACGACGTTGCCGCCGAGGACGACGATCTCGACATCGTGCGCGGCTTCCTCGTCCCCTATCCGGGACCAGACGGCGAGGAAATGATGGCGATAGCATTCTCCGACGCCGGCACCCCCACCGTCGATCCGCTCATTCGGATCTACGACCTGGAGACCTGTGAACCGCTGGCGGTCAACGAGTAGCCCTCGCCCGTGGACGGCTCCTCGATCCGGGCTAGCATCGCCCTAGTCATGGACGATTTTCCGATCAAACTCGCCGACCTGCTCGAGTCGGCCACCGGCAAGGTACGCGCCCTCACCGTGGACCGGGTAGCCCAATGGACGAAGATGGCTGCCCTCGGCCTCGTCGTCGCCACGCTCGGGCTGCTGGCCGTGTTGTTCCTCATCATCGGGCTATTTCGCCTTATCTCATCGCAGGTCGGCGTCACCCCCACGTATGCGGTCCTCGGTGGAATCTTCCTCGCCATCGGGGCGTTGCTGTGGGTCAAGCGAACCAAACCGCCCAAGGATCTTGCATGAGCGAACGCGTTCTCATCATCGGCTCAGGGCCGGCGGGACTCACCGCGGCCGTGTACGCCGCCCGCGCCGACCTCCATCCGCTGCTCGTTGAAGGCATGGCCGCCGGGGGCCAATTGATGCTCACCACCGATGTTGAGAACTATCCAGGCTTCCCCGACGGGATCATGGGCCCTGAGCTCATGGAACAGTTCCGCAAACAGGCCGAGCGGTTCGGAACCCGAATCGTCACCGCCGACGTGACCCGCGTTGACTTCGGCAGCCGCCCCTTCACGGTATGGGTCGACGCCGACGAGTACAAGGCCGACAGCATCATCATCTCGACCGGCGCCAGCGCCAGCTGGCTCGGCCTGGAAAACGAAGAGCGGCTGCGAGGCCACGGGGTTTCGGCGTGTGCCACGTGCGATGGGTTCTTCTTCCGTGATGTTGAAGTAGCCGTCGTGGGCGGCGGGGATTCGGCAATGGAGGAAGCCTTGTTCCTGGCCAAGTTCGCCAGCAAGGTCACGATCATTCATCGTCGCGACGAATTCCGGGCCTCCAAGATCATGGTGCGCCGCGCTCTCGAGCACGAGAAGATCGACGTGTTGTGGAACACCACGGTCGAAGACGTCCTCGGGGAAAGCCAGGTCGAAGGGCTCACCCTGCGTAACGTCCTCACCGGCGAGATCACCGAGTTCAAGACGGGAGGCTTATTCCTGGCGATCGGACACAAGCCGAACACCGACCTCTTTCAGGGTCAACTCGAGCTTGATGACGTTGGCTACATTGTGTATCCGGGTGCCGGCACCGCGACGTCGGTCGAGGGCGTGTTCGCCGCCGGCGACGTCGCCGACCACACCTATCGACAGGCAATCACCGCTGCCGGCAGTGGATGCATGGCCGCTATCGATGCCGAACGATGGCTCGCAGAACAGGAATGAAGTCCCGACTTCGCACGTTATCTCTCGCGGGTATTGAACAACAAGGAGGTGGAGGCCCCCCGGCCGCCCACAATGTCTGACAACACACTCACCGCCACCGACGCAACCTTCGCCGAGATTGTGAACGGCGACAAGCCTGTCCTGGTTGACTTCTGGGCCGAGTGGTGCGGCCCGTGCCGCATGGTCGCTCCCATCCTCGAGGAGATGGCCACCGAGCACGACACCATTTCCATCGCCAAGCTCAACGTCGACGAGAACCCTCAGGTAGCCATGCAGCACGACGTGATGAGCATTCCCACGCTCATCGTGTTCAAAGATGGCGTCGAGAAGAAGCGTCTCGTCGGCGCCCGATCCAAGGCCGCACTGCTCGATGAGCTGACCGAGTTCATCTAGGAGAGCCTGCTCCTTCACCCACCGCACGCTGAGGGCCGGGATCCCACCACCCCGGCCCTCTTGCGCGTCCGATTCCCCCCGGTGGCCCTACCATTCTCACCATGCACCTCTATCGCCGAAACGACACGGGTGAGGCCGTCCGCGACATACAGGAGCGCCTCAAACGCCTCGGCTACGAAATCGAAGTTACCGGACGCTTCGACGATGCCACCCAGGAGGCCGTCCGCGCCTTTCAGGAACGTCGCGAGATTCCTGCCGATGGGATCGTCGGGCCCGACACCTGGCGGGAATTGGTAGAAGCCGACCGCAACGTAGGTGACCGGGTGCTCTACTACCGACGGCCGATGATGCGGGGCGACGACGTCGCCCTGCTCCAACGGCAGCTCAACCTGCTCGGCTTCGACGCCGGCAAGGAGGATGGAATCTTCGGAGCAAACAGCCAACGAGCCCTCATCGAATTCCAGGAGAGCCGCCGCCTGGCAGAAGATGGAATCATGGGTCCTGTCGTCCTGGCCGAACTGAAGCGGGTAGGCCGCGCCATCGGAAAGACCGGACGCCATGCGGTAACGGAACGCCAGTGGCTCCGGGACCGCCCGCGTTCGATCGCCGGCTTGCCGGTGGCAGTCGACCCTGCTTGTCGGGGCAAGCAAGAGGCCGCCGAGGCGTGGTCTGCGGCCACCGGCGCGGTGCAAGCGTTGACCGATTTCGCCGCTATACCATTTATTACCAGATCGGAGGATGTCTGGGCAGAGGAGTCCCTCCGAGCCCGCCACGCCAACGACCGCGGAGCAGCCTTTGTCATCAGCATCACCCACCCAGAGCCGGGCGAACCGGGGGTATATCACTTCGCGACCGCCACCAGTCACAGCGAAGTCGGGACCCGGCTCAGCCAACATCTCGGCCGGGCACTGGGCCTTCCCTCGCGAGGCCGATCGACGCCGATTCTCCGCGAGACCCGGTCCCCTGCCGTCATCATCGCCGTCGAGACCCCCGATGAAGCGCTCGGAAAGGCTGTGGCGGTGGCGCTCGAAGGTTTCCTGGCAGAGGATTGAGCCTGCGAGGGGGAAGCCGGCGCCAGAGCGCTCGACTGTACCGGGGAATCACTGTCGAAGAGGACTGGCGATTCGGCAGTTTGCTCTATGCAGCCCCTCCGAACATCGTCCGGTAGATGCGCTCGAGCTCCTCGAGGCTCTTGAAGTCAAGGACGACTCTGCCGGTTTTTCCGTTGAAGCGGATATTGACCTTGGCGTCGAGGCGCTCGGCGAGGCGCTCTTCGAGGGCGATGAGCTCGGCCGGCCGGGGGACAGAGGACCGAGGGGAAGTACCGGTTCCTGCCCCGCCCTGGGCGCGAACCCGGGCAGCCTCTTCGACCATCCGCACCGACCATCCTTCCGTCGCCGCGCGTTTGGCGATGTGTTCGGCATACACCTGATCGGTGATGCTGAGGAGGGCTTTGGCATGGCCGCCGCTGAGGTCGCCGCGCTCAACCATCCCCTGAATGCTGGCGGGTAGTTGGAGCAAGCGAAGGGTGTTCGTGATCGTGGAGCGGCTCTTGGCTACCCGCTTCCCCACCTGGTCATGGGTCCAGCCGAAGTCCTCCATGAGCTGGCTGAATGCGGCGGCTTGTTCGAGCGGTCCAAGGTTCTCCCGCTGCACGTTCTCGATCAGCGCCTCGGTGAGGTTGTGCCATTGTTCTTCGTCCTCATCCCGAATCACCGCGGGGATTTCGGACAAGCCCGCAACCCGGGCCGCCCGCCAGCGTCGTTCCCCCGCCACCAGCTCGAATCCGTCGTCACGGGCACGAACCAGCACCGGCTGCAGCACGCCGACCTCTTTGATGGATTCGGCAAGATCCTCGAGCGCAGCCTCGTCGAAGGTGGTGCGGGGTTGACTCGGGTTGGGCCGGATCTGATCGAGGGGAATCTGCGCGAAGCCTACGGCCGGTGCGCCGGATTCTTCCGCCTGGGGGATCAGTGAGTCCAGGCCCCGTCCCAGTCCGCCTTTACGTTCTGCCATGTCGCCTCCTGAATTCTCGACCGAGCTCCCGGTATGCGATCGCGCCCCTGCTCATCTCATCAAACGCTTCGATAGGCTCTCCGAAGGAGGGGGCCTCCGACAGACGCACCGTACGCGGGATGATGGTCTCGTAAGCAGTCTCACCGAAATGCGTCCGCACCTGATCCACCACCTCGGAAGCCAGGTTGGTCCGCCCATCAAACATGGTCATGACCACCCCCTCAACGATCAACTCTGGATTGAGATTGTTTGTTACCAACTCGACGTTCTTGAGGAGCTGTCCCACGCCCTCCAGTGCGTAGTACTCGCACTGCACGGGCACCAAGACCTCGTCGGCGGCGGTCATGGCATTGATGGTGAGAAGACCAAGCGATGGCGGACAGTCAATGAGGATGAAGTCGTAGTCGGCGTCCAGCCGCTTCAGAGCATTACGGAGCCGCTGTTCGCGGGAAAACGTTGACACGAGCTCGATTTCCGCTCCCGCCAGGTCGATGGTGGCCGGAATCACGTGGAGATTGCGGACGCTCGTAGGCTCAATTACATCTTCGGGAGCGACTTCTGCGACCAAAACGTCGTAAATGGACTGTTCGATGGATGCCCGATCAACGCCGAGGCCGGACGTGGCGTTTCCCTGCGGGTCGAGGTCAACGAGCAGGACCTTTTCTCCCTGCAGGGCAAGAGCCGCGCCGAGGTTGATGGCGGTGGTCGATTTCCCCACTCCGCCTTTCTGGTTGGCGATGGCAATGGTGGTCGGATTGGCGGTCACGAACGCATGATAAGGAGCCACGAGGTTCCGTCAAGTAATTCACGTGGAATCTGGTGAATCTCGGCCTCGAGACCGAGGGCAGAAGCGAGCGAAATAAGGTCTTGGGCCCTATCCGGCTCCTCTTCCCGCGTGCTGAGGCCGAGCACGGCGATAGCACCAGGTTCGAGAATCCGATTTGCCAAACCGATCGCCTCCGGGGGAGGAATCGAAGCCCGAAAGACCAGGCCTCCCCACTCGTCAGCGACGGAGAGGGCGTCACCCTGGGCGATTACGACGTTGCCAAGGTTCAGCATGCGAACTGCCCGATGGAGGAGGCGAATTCGCCGGCCTCCTCGATCCAACAAAGTAACGGCCGTATCGGGAAACGCCACAGCCAGCGGGATCCCGGGCAAACCGACTCCGGTGCCCACATCCAGCAACTCGCCGGGCGCCTGCGGCCACCCTACGGCGAACGTCAGGGAATCTGCAATGTGCCGGGACCAGATCCGCTCGGCTTCACGGGGGCCCAGCCCGCCTGCCGGAATCGCCTCGGCCTCCAGCCAGCGTGCATACTGCTCGAGCTGGGCGATTTGCACGTCGGACAGCGGGTGTCCGGCATACCTGGCGGCCTCCACCGCATATGAGACCGGTGTTCCACGGGGAACATCACTCGTCGTTCGAGTCACCGGCCTCTTCTGTGTCTTCGTCAGCGAAGTCGTCCGTTTCGTCCGCTTCGCCCCCTTCTGCGGTCTTCCCGGTTTCGCCCGCCGAACGGGGTTCGACTCCCGGTGCGAGAGCGATCACGACGGACCGGTTGGGTTCTTCGCCTTCCGAGAAGCTACTCACGCCTTCGATACCGACCACGGCATCGTGCACCGTCTTGCGGTCGGCTGGATTCATGGGCTCGAGCATGATCTCGCCCCCGTCCTCCAATACTTGGTCCGCAAGACGGCGGGTATAGATACGAAGCGCTTCCCGGCGTCGTTCCTGGTAGCCGCCAATGTCCAGGCGAAGTCGGGCCCGGCGATGTGTCTTCCGCTGGACGACGGTGCGGGTCAACTCGCCGACCGCCTGCATGATGGAGCCTTTCGGCCCGATGAGGGCTTCGGTCTGTTCCCCGGCCACGTCGGCGATGATCAGGTCGTCGTCCACGCTGGTCGACACGTCGCCTTCCAGACCGAAGCTGTCGAGAAGGCCGTTCAGGAACTCGGCCACTACGGCTGCCTGCCCCTCGGCGTCGATTTCAACCTCAGGAGTGGTTGCCTCGTCCATCGTCCGTTCCTTTGCTCTTGGTTTCCGTTGTTCTTGACGGGGCTGGCGTGCATCACCGCGGCCACCAGACGTTTCGCTCTTGCTCTCGGCCGGCTTGTGCGGCGCGCGCTCCCGGCCGGAATCCTGGCCTCCTCGGTTTCGGCCGCGGCCCTGTTGACGGTTCCCTCCGGACTGCTCTTTGACCTCGGACGACTTTCCCCCGCCCCGATTGTCGGACCGGCTCTCGCCACGGTCACCACCGTTGCCGCGCTTGCGGCGACGCGGCCGCTTCTCGGTCTTCGGTTTGGCGGACACGCGAACCAGCGCCTCACGCGAACCCATGCCGAGAAACCCCCGGCTCGGCTCTTCAACGATCTCGATGTTTGCCTCTTCTCGCGAGCTCAACCCGAGCTCGGAGAGGGCGGCCTCGACGGCAACTTCAACGCTGTTGCCGCGTACTTCTACCCATTCCACGGTTACCTAATACCTCCTGCGGCGTTTCTGTTGCTTCTTCTTTGATCCCTGGAAGTCCTTCTTTACGGGTTTCTCCTCCGCCACGGGCTCCTCGGGCTCCGGTGTTGCCAACCCGGCCGTCGCTTTGGCGGCCGCGTGCCGCTCGTCGAGTCGGATGATGAATGCCTGCTGTCCGATCCTGACTATCTGACCAGACGCAATATACATGTCGACGCCGGACAGAAGGCTGTAGGAGATGAACCCGAACACAACCGGCAGCACCTTCGTGAAGGTCTGCATCTGTCGGGCCTGGGCAGAATCGTTTGCTGCGCTTCCGTCCCGCTCGCGCCGCTTGGTGAGCTGGGCCTGCTGGTAGTACCCGGTGACAATGATGAACACGACGAGAAGCAGGTACGGCAACGCCGTGACAAACCCGTCCGTGATCGCGCTGGCCGGCGACACGACCATGTCCATGCCGAGGAACCGTGTGTTCCCGTCGATGATGGCCTCGCCAAGATTGCCGCTCGCAGGCAGGAACCGGGTCGGGTCGGTCTCGCTCTGGAAGCTCTGGAGCAACCGGAACAGCGAGAACCAGATCGGCATCTGAATGAACATCGGGAGGCACCCGGCTGCGGGATTGACGCCTTTCTCCTTGTAGAGGGCGACCATTTCCTCGTTGAGTTTCTGCCGATCATCCTTGTGTTTCTTCTGCAGGTCCTTGACTAGCGGTTGTATCTCCTGCATCGCCTTCATGGATCGCGTCTGCTTGAGGGTGAGCGGAAACATCGCAAGGTTGACGATCACGGTCAGGAGGATGATCGCTAGACCGACGTTTGGCAGTAATTGGTAGCAATAGGAGAGCACGTTTCCCAGAAACTGGATAATCGGGTCAAGCACGGCTTGCCCCCTTCCGTGGGGGTACCGGCTGGTGGACGAAGCCCTTCGTCCCCCACGGGTTGCAGCTGAGAACGCGCTTCGTGGCCATGCCGCCCCCGCGGAGGGCCCCGTGGGTCTCTATAGCCTCGACGGCATACTGGGAACAAGTCGGAAGAAACCGGCAGTTGGCCGCTGTCCGTGGGGAAACGAACCGCTGATACCCCCTGATCGTGGCGCGCAGCCAACAGGCGGGTTCCCACCAGCGGAGCTTCTCGCTCACCGTTCGTCCTTCCCGGAGATCGCCTCTACGAGGTCTCGAAAGGTGATCTCATTTGTCTCTGGGGTCGCAATCAAGATGTAGTCGGTCCGGGGGCAGAGCTCTGCCGAGGAGGCAGCCTCGCGGAGTCTTCGTTTCGCCCGATTTCGATTGACGGCGTTGCCCACTTTCTTGCCGGCGACAATACCGATTCGTGGCACCATCGATGGTCCTTCCAGCATCAAAACGGTGATCCCGGTGTATCGCCGCCGCCGCCCCCGGCGGAAGACCCGCCCGAAGTCGGTTCGGCTACGAAGCGAAACGAACCGTCGGCTACGCCGCGAGGCGTTTCCGGCCTTTCGATCGCCGACTCCGGACGATCGCGCGGCCTGCTCGCGTATGCATGCGAGCACGAAATCCGTGTTTGCGTTTCCGGCGTCGGGTCTTGGGTTGGTACGTTCGTTTCATGACTTCCGTTCTGACCGAAGAAGACTACGGAGGGGCCACCGTTATGTCAACGTCCGCTTTCGGCTTCACCTGGCCATTTCCGGGTTTCTTCGCCGCCGACACGGGCGGCGAAACCGCCGGCCTCCAATCAACGAGCCGTCCCACCGATCGGCGCCCGCCGCCCTCGAAGGGGTGGCCGGCGTCTTCTCCGGAAGCACCGCTTCGGGGGCGGAAACGCGAATGATTTTCTAGACGAGCGAAAACCGACCTCCACCGGCGAGGGGGCTTCGCGCGAATCTTGATCCACGCGAAACCCCGGTTTACCGTGCGAACCCATCGATTTGCTTTTAGCACTAAGGCGCCGGTAGCGCCGATTTTGGCGTTCTTGAGCGCTCCAGACGCGACTCATATAATGCCACGGCGCTGGACCGAGACCTTCCTGGTGCCAGACGACCAAGGGGCTGTCGTCGACCGCATTCTCGGTTCTCCACACGTTGTGGATAATTCTGTGGACGATTTGAGATAGGCGGAGGACAATTGAAACCCGAATCGGTGAGTGATGCCTGGGATCAGTACCGCCAGGCGCTACGTAATCGTGTAACCCCCGTCACCTGGCAGACCTGGCTGGAACCTCTCGACTACCTCGCCGAAGACGACGGCGCGGTGTTGATATCCACCCCGAGCGAATTCCACCTGCGCTGGGTTGATGACAAATACCATACGCTGCTGTCGCAGGTCGCGGCCGAGGTCTACAACACCTCCGAGATCCGTCTCCAAGCCCGTCCCACCGAAGCGGCGCCCGAAGCCATCGACGTGCTCGAGGACGAACCGCGAGCCTCTCCGGTCGCTGCTCCCGCGGTCACCCCACCACCCTCGTCGGCCCCGAAGTACTCCTTCGAGAACTTCATCGTCGGGCCGTCCAATCGCTTCGCCTACGCCGCGGCCATGGCGGTGGCCGAGCAACCGGGTAAGCACTACAACCCCCTTTTCATCTACGGTCCCGCCGGGCTGGGCAAGACCCACCTGCTGCACTCCGTGGCGGCGCAGTCCCGGGAGATCAATCCGGCACTCGTCATGCGATACGTCACCTCTGAGGACTTCTTCAACGACTTCGTCGACGGGATTCGCCGCAAGCGGATGGACGAATTCAAGAACCGGTACCGGCGCATCGACGTCCTCCTGCTCGATGACGTTCAGTTCTTCGAAGGCAAGGAACAGATCCTCGAAGAGTTCTTCCACACCTTCAACACCCTCCATCAGGCAGGCAGTCAGCTGGTCATCACCTCCGATCGGCATCCGCGACACCTGTCAACACTTGAAGACCGTCTACGAAGTCGTTTCGAGTGGGGCCTACTGACCGACATTCAGCCACCCGACGTCGAGACCCGGCTCGCCATCCTCCGTAAAAACGCCGAGTTCGCCCCCCGCCAGGTTCCCGAAACGGTGCTCGAGTTCATCGCCGCCCATGTCGCCACGAACATCCGCGAGCTCGAAGGCGCCCTTACCCGCATAACCGCCTATGCCGCACTCACCCAGCAGGAAATCACCCTGGAAATGGCCACCGATGTGCTCCAGGATCTCATTCCCTCCGCCAATCAGCGCCCCCTCCATCCGGAAGAGATCATCGGCGCCACGGCCGCGGCCTGTGGCCTCACTCCCACAGATCTCATAGGTCCCAGCCGGCGGCAGCCGTTGGTCCGGGCGAGACAAACCGCCATGTACCTGTGCCGCGAGCTGACGGACCTTTCCTTGCCGAAGATCGGCCGGGCGTTCGGCGGCCGAGACCACACCACTGTCATGCACGCTCTCGACCGTGTGAAGGCCTTGATGATCGAGGACAAGGCCACGTTCGATCAGGTAACCGCCCTGTCCCAGAACCTCCGGGGAGCGTGATTGGCGATGTCCACACCGCCGGTGTTGACAACCAAGCTTCGCCTGTTCACAACGTCGCCCTTCTCCACAGCCCACCACCAATTGTGTCCCACGCGGTGGATAAGCTCAGCAGTCCTGCACAAGTCATCGGGAGAAAAAACCCAGTCAACACAGGCCTTTGCCCCCGGTTACCCACAATCCACACCCCCTACTACTACGTCTACTCATGAATAACTCAGAAAAGCAGCAGAAGGAGACAGCCTGTGCACTTGAGAGCTGAACACGACGACCTCGCTGACGTGCTTGCCAGGGCAACGAGAGCGGTCGGCACCCGTGCACCGGTCGAGGTGCTGCAAGGGATTCTCTGTGAGGTTCAGGGCAACCGCTTGCGGGTCACCGGGAGCGACCTGGAAATGACGGTTCACACGAGCCTCGAGGTTGAGGTCCTGGAGGAGGGTAGAGCCGTGATTCCGGCTCGCCTCGCCGCCGAGGCAGTGCGCAAGCTCCCCGCCGGGGCAGTCACGATCAGGACCGATGAGGGAGAGGTCGAGATAACGGGGAACGGTCCGAGTTTCCGGCTCCGGCAGCTGGCGGTAGATGATTTCCCGCGCCTGGATGCCGAGGGGAGTGGCGCCGACGGGGTCCAGGTCAGCGGAGACGAGGTCACGCGGGCGATTGCACAGGTGTCGGTGGCGGCTTCGCACGATGACGCCCGCCCGATCCTCACGGGCGTGCTCTTCGAGCCGAATGAGGGCATGTTGCGGTTGGTGGCGACCGACTCGTACCGTTTGGCGGTGCGCGATCTTCCCGGGGTTGAGCCGGGTGGTTCGGGTCTCGTCCCGGTGCGCGGGCTGCGCGAGCTGGGCAAGACGATTGGGTCCGAGACGATCAACGTCAACGTGGGGGATCGAGAAGCCAGTTTCTCCTCGGATCGAGGGTCGCTGACCGTGAGACTCATCGAAGGGGCCTTCCCCAATTACCGGCAGCTCATCCCGGATACATACAGCAACCGTCTGACGGTTGCCAAGACAGATATCCTCGCCGCCATCGATCGGGCCTCGCTGGTGGCCGAGGATCACATTCCGGTACGGTTGGAGATGGGCGATGGAGGCGTGGATGTCTCCGTCACGCGGCAAGAGGTCGGGGGAACAGCAGAACGGGTCGAGGGCGAATATGCCGGAGAGAAGCTGGCCATAGCCTTCAATCCGCGATATCTGAGTGACGGGGTGAGCGCCATCGACGATGACGCGGTTGTCTTCGAAGTGCTCGATGGGCTCAAACCAGGGATTCTGCGTGGGGCCGATTCGCCCGACTTCCTCTATCTGTTGATGCCCGTCCGGCTCTAACTCGTGGACGAATAGCGTGCGGCTCGACTGGCTGGAGCTCCGGGCATTCCGAAGTTATCCACAACTCGAGTTTCGACCCGATGAGGGCGTCAATCTGCTGGTGGGTGCCAATGGCTCCGGCAAGACGAACCTCCTCGAGGCAATCGCCTATCTAGGCAGTCTCCGGTCCTTCCGCAAGGCCCCGGATGATGCGCTGATCGCCACCGGCACGGCTGAGACGGTAGTCCGCGGCGGTGTCGCCGGACCGGTGTCCGGGCACACGATTGAGGTTTTGCTGTCCCGCCACGCCCGGCGCCAAGTGCTGCTCGACGGGAAGAGACCCTCGCGTAATGCAGAGCTCCGGTCGCGACTGCGCTGTGTCACGTTTCTTCCCGACGATCTCGAAATCATCAAGGGCGGCGCCGGCCGGCGCCGCGAGCTGCTCGACGACCTGGCAGCACAGCTGCGGCCAACCGCCGCCGCCGACCAGGCCGATTTCGATCGGGCGCTCCGGCAACGCAACGCCTTGCTTCGTGGCGACGGGCGGCTCGCCGATGCCGACGCCCTGGCCAGCTTCGAGGAAGCGATCGCCGTGAGCGGAGCGAAGGTCGTTTCACATCGCCTGGCAACCGGGGAAGCGCTGACGCCGTTTCTGCAGGCCGCGTATCGAGCGCTGGGCCCAGAGACCGTGGTGTGGGGATACGAATCATCGTGGGCCGACCCGAGCGCCACCGAGGCAGGCCTGGCCGAGGCGCTGCAGGCGGCGCTGGCCGAAAATCGGCGAAAGGACATGGACCGGCGTATGACCACCGCCGGCCCGCAGCGCGATGAGCCCCGCCTCTTCCTCGACCTCCGGAGCGCCCGGACGCACGCCAGCCAGGGAGAGCAGCGGTCCCTGGTGTTGGCGCTCCGTCTGGCGGCCTTCGATCTCCTCGCCGACGAGTTCGACGACACCCCCGTTCTTCTATTCGACGACGTCTTCTCGGAGCTCGACCCCCACCGGGCGGCGGCGATCGTCGAGCGGTTGCCGGGCGCACAGGCCTTCCTCACCACCGCCCGGCACGACGACGTCGGCGACGTTTCCGGCACCTACTGGGATGTGGCGGCGACGGGGGCGGTGGTG
>Ga0224512_10001278_pt1 | contig 24679 bp, 24 predicted proteins | sample SF_May12_sed_USG_4_FD_169103 | JGI IMG/M metagenome (GOLD analysis project Ga0224512, IMG submission 169103) | Sediment microbial communities from San Francisco Bay, California, United States - SF_May12_sed_USGS_13 | ecosystem: Environmental > Aquatic > Marine > Sediment | place: USA... | reverse complement strand
CCTCATACGAGATGGCCTGGGCCGAGGCCCGGACCGAGCCCAGCAACGGATATTTCGATCCCGACGACCAGCCGGCCAGCATGATGCCGTAGACGGCGAGCGAGCTCATGGCCAGGAAGAACAGGATGCCGATCGGAAGATCGGCCACCATGATGTAGGTCTCCCGGCCGAAGATCGTGACCGAGCCGTTGCGGCCCTCCGAGAAGTCTCCGGCGATGGGAACGAGCACAAACGTAAGGAACGCGGTGATCAGGGACAGGTACGGAGCGAGCTGGAAGACGAACCGGTCGGCCCGGGTGGGAATGATGTCTTCCTTGAAGAAGAGCTTGATGCCGTCGGCCAACGTCTGCAGCAGGCCGAAGGGGCCGGCGACGTTCGGGCCGATGCGGTTCTGTAGGCGGCTCACCACCTTGCGTTCGAACCACACCATCAACATCACGGAAACGAGCACGAGCGCGAAGGCGATACCGGCCTTGGCCACGGCCATCACGACATCGCCGAAGTCGACGCCGTCGGCCAGATACGGATCACCCATCGTGGTCCTCCTGGGTGGTGTCGTCGGCTGCGATCATGTCGCCGTGCGACACGTCGTCGATCTGGTCCGGCTCCTCGAGCGGGCCGCTCTCGAGCGCCGAACTCTGGAGTCTCACGTTGGTGATGGACCGCCCGGCGGCCAGGAGTTGTCGGACGTCGAAGCCGGGCAGCCCGACCGGCAGCCATGCCGTGCGGAGCGAAACGGCCTCGTCGGCGACGAAGCGGACGTCGAATTCGACGTCGCCCTGATCGACCCGGATGTACTCGCTGGCGTCGAGGTCCATCAGGTGGACATCGGCCGGGTTGAGGCGCAGGATGGCCGGTGGGGCCAGTCCGGCCAGCGACGGCGACTGTTGCACCATGACACCGGTGTCCCAAAGCTTGCGGTCGACCACCAGGCGGAAACCGTAGCTCGACACCGGCGGAAGGGCGGCCGGGTCGCCGAAGTCGAGGTCCCAGTTGCGCTGCTGGGGCGGGATCGGGCCGTCGTCGGCCGTGTTGAGCTCGGCCCAGGAGAGACCGGCCAGGTTGGCGATCGTGTCGCTCATCTCGGCCCGCAACTCTTCGAGGCTGCCGAAGCCGAGGTCGGGGCCGACGGCGAGGGAGACCTCGGCCGCGATCGTCCAGTCGGCACGGCACAATCCTGGTGCGGTCACCTTGGCGCTCAAGGGGCTGACCCGACGCTCGATGTTCATGAACGAGCCGTCGTATTCACCGGCCATCGCAGCCGGCAGGAAGACGTCGGCCAGCGACGACGAGGCGGTGAGGAAACAGTCGACGGCGATGATGGTTTCCACCTCGGCCAACGCCTGGGTGGCCAGGCCGACATCGGGAAAATCGGCGATCGGGTCGGCACCGAGGAGAACGAGGGTTTCGATGTTGCCGGCGGCTGCTGCCCGGAGAATGCCGTCGGTGTCCTTGCCCTCGAAGTCGGGCGTGCTCGGCCAGTTCGCCAGCGACTTACGCCGGTTGCGAACACCACCGGGCAGGAAGCCGGGGGTCAGGCCCATCTCGAGCGCCCCGTGCACGTTGCCTCGCCGCAGCAGGGGCAGGAAACGAGCCTCCGGAACGAGCCGGCGGATGGCACCGACCGCGTCGGCGACATAACGGGCCGACTCGGCCAGGTTGGCCCGGCCGAACAGCACCGAGACCGGACGGCCGCTGGTCAGCGCAGCGTGCATGGCTCGAAGTTGGGCGGGGTCGACGGAACCGATCGGGTCGTCGAGCCGACCGTCGGCGACCGCGGCCAGCACCTGACCTGCGGTACCGGGCATCGTGCGTGCGTTCACGGCGGCGATCGACGCCAGGCTGGTCGCCCTCGGGCTGACCTCGATGAGCGTCGCCCCGTCTTCGATCACCGCGTGACGAACCCGGAGATACAGCGACGGCAGCTCCTCCTTGGGGTCGGGGCCCACCAGAACGATGACACCGCCCGGTTGACAGGCCTCGTTGATGGTGGCCCGGTCGAGGCCCATGGCCAGGGCCGCCGGTACACCGTCGCCCAACTGGGCGTCGAAGTTGTCGGTGCCGACAACACCCTTGACGAGTTTGCTCCAGGCGTACTGGCCCTCGAGGCTCAGACGGGCGCCGCCGATGACGGCCACCTTCTCCGGATCGATACGCAAGGCCCGCGCCGCCTGTTTCGTGGCCTCGGACCAGCGGACTGGGCGATGCCGGCCGGCGCCGTCGCCTGAGTCGCTGCCGGCGGCGTCCTCGGCGATCAACGGCTGGGTGACCCGGTCGGGCGAACCGTTGGCCTCGTAGATGAAGCGGTCCTTGTCGGACAACCAGCCCCAGTTGACCGCGTCGGAGTCGACCCCGAGAATGCGGACGAGTTCGTCCTGCGAGGCTTGAAGCACCACCCGGGCACCGGTGGAATCGACGGTTGAGGTCGACTCGACGGCGTCCAGATCCCAGGGGCGGGCCTTGAACCGATACGGTGCCGCGGTCAACGCACCGACGGGGCAGATCTGCACCGTGTTGCCGCTGAAATACGACGAGAACGGATCGTCGGGGAACGTGTTGACCTGGGTCTGAGAGCCCCGGTCGATGAAGGAGATGAGCGGATCGCCGGCCACCTCCGAAGCGAACCTGGTGCAGCGGTCGCAGAGGATGCAGCGCTCCCGATCGAGGTGGACCAGGTCGCTGATCGGGATCGGCTTCTCGAAGTGCCGCTTCTCCTCGACGAACCGGGTCTCACCCGGTCCGTAGGAATAGGCGTTGTCCTGGAGCGGGCACTCGCCGCCCTTGTCGCAGACCGGACAGTCGAGCGGGTGGTTGGCCAGCAGGAATTCGAGCACGCCGTCCTGGGCCTGCTTGGTGGCTTCGGACTCGGTATCGACCTTCATCTCCGGCGTTACCGGCAACATGCAGCTCGGCTGGAGCGCGGGGCCCCGACCGGTGTCGACCTCGACCAGGCACATCCGGCACATGCCGACCGGTGTCATGCGGGGGTGATAGCAGAAGCGGGGAATGTGGACGCCGTTGCGTTCGCAGGCGTCGATCAGGAGCTCGCCCTGCTCGGCCTCGAAGTCGGTTCCGTTGAGGGTGAACGGTACCCCGGTGGTGGCCTGGGTGGGGTCGGTGGCGGTCACGCCGACACCTCCTCGGTGACCTCGGCGTCGTGCTCGGCGACCTCGGCGTCGTGCACCTCGCCGTTCGTCGCCCCCGGCGCACATTTCGCTTCGAACTCGTGGCGGAAGCGGCGGATGGCCGAGGTGATCGGAGCAACCGACGAGGGGCCGAGGGGGCAGATCGTGGTCTGCCGAGGTGGGAACGGCACGGCGGTGAGACCCTGTTCCTCGAACGCCGCGGTCGGGTACGGTCCAGGGCTGATCTGATCGCCGATCGACCGCAGCAGGTCGATGTCTTCCATCCGCCCGTAGCCGTCGTTGATCCGCTGGAGGATCTTCTCCTCCCAGGTCGTGCCCTCGCGACACGGCGTGCACTTGCCACACGACTCCCGGGCGAAGAAGCGAACCACCCGCAGGCAGGCTTTGACCGCATCGGTCGTCTCGTCCATCACCACGAGGGCTCCGGAGCCGAGCATCGAGCCGGCGGCACCCACCTCGGACGCCTCGAGCGGCAGGTCGAGCTGCTCCGGGAAGAACCACGGCGCAGAGCCCCCGCCGGGAATGAACATCTTCAGGTCATTGTCGTCGCGAATGCCCTGGCAGTAGTTGTCGCCGTAGAACAGCTCCCGGAACGTCACGACGCCTTGCTCGACCTCGTAGACGCCGGGTCGTTTGACGTGGCCGCTGATGGCAAGCATCCGGGTGCCGGGCGAGCGCTCGGAACCGAACTGCTTGTAGGCCTCGGCCCCGTTGATGACGATCCACGGCACGTTGGCCAGAGTCTCGACGTTGTTCACGATCGTGGGCTTCATGTAGAGGCCCTTGGCCGCCGGGAAGAACGGCGGCTTGAGCCGGGGCATGCCTCGGTTACCTTCGAGCGACTCGATGAGGGCTGTTTCCTCACCGACGATGTAGGCGCCGGCACCCCAGGTGAGCACGACGTCGATCGACACGTCGGTGCCCATGATGTTGCGACCGACGTAGCCGGCCTCGTAGGCATCGTTCAGGGCTTGGGCGATCCGCTCCTGGGCCAGGGCCATCTCCCCCCGGACGTAGAGGAAGCACGTGTTGAGGCCGAGCGCGAAACACGTGATCAGCGAGCCCTCGATGAGCTGGTGGGGATCACGCTCCATCAGTAGGCGGTCTTTGTAGGTGCCGGGCTCGGACTCATCGCCGTTGACCACCAGGTAGCGGGGCCACACCGGCGGCATGAACCCCCATTTGACGCCGGCGGGGAAGCCGGCGCCGCCCCGCCCGAGCAGCACGGCGTCGCGAACCTGACCGTGGACGTCGGCGGGGTCCATGTTGAGGACGGCCCGCAGCGCGTTGTAGCCACCGGCGTTCTCGAAATTCGACAGGCGGTAGCTTTCGGGATCACCAAATCGGGACGTGACGATCTTCGGGCCCTCGTTGTCGACGTACCCCGGTGCGTGCGCAACATACGCATTTGATGGCATCAGATCTGCTCCTCGAGCGTGTGGCGGGTTACGCGGTAACCCGCGTTTCGGAGCGAAGCGACGAAAACTGGCATCGCTCTAGGAGGCCCCTTCCTCGACCGGCTCGCGGGAGGCGAACCAGTCGGGTTTACCCGTCCGGTCCGGCGGCTCGATACCGGCGCCGCGATCGAAGTCGATGTGCTGACGGATCTGGGCCAGCGTGCCGTGTGTGGGCACGTCGGAGCGTTTGCCGCTGCGGAGATCGTCGATCATCTGGTCGAACCCGTCGTTGTCGATCCGGTATTCATAGCGGTAGTTGACCTGGAGGCACGGGGCCTCGGTGCACGCCGCGATGCACTCGACGTCCTCGAGCGTGAACAAGCCGTCGTCGGTGGTGCCGCCGGGCTTGATGCCCAGCTTCTCCTCGGCGTGATGAAGCAACTCCTCGCCGCCGTTGAGCAGGCAGGAGATATTGGTGCAGATGTTGATCATGTACTTGCCGACCGGTTCGCGCTTGAACATCTCGTAGAACGAGCAGGTGCCGAGCACCTCGGCCGGTGTGACGTCGACCAGCTCGGCGATGTGCTCCATCGCCTCGGTGGTGACCCAGCCGTTCTGCTCCTGGGAAAGGTGGAGCAGAGGGATGAGGGCCGACTTCGGCCGGGGGTACCGCGAAATGATCTCCTTGGCCAGGAGTACGTTCGCCGCGCTCAATCGTGACACTACCTGTCCACCTCTCCAAGGATGGGGTCGACGCTGGAGATGACGGCGACCGCGTCGGCGATGAGGCTATCAGCCATCATGTGCGGCAGCGTCTGCAGATTCACGAAACTCGGGCCCCGTATGTGCATCCGGTACGGTTTGGGCCCGCCGTCGGAGACGATGTAGCAGCCGAGTTCGCCCCGTGGCGACTCGACCGCCACGTAGACCTCACCTTCGGGGACCTTGAACCCTTCGGTGAAGATCTTGAAGTGGTGGATCAGGGCCTCCATCGACTCGTCGATGCGGGCTCGTGGCGGCGGTGTGATCTTGGCGTCCTGCGCCCGGTAGTCGCCCTCGGGCATCTTCTCCAGGCACTGGTGCACGATCCGCATCGACTCCCGGATCTCGTTGAGCCGGATCGCATAGCGGTCGAACGAATCACCGTAGGAGCCGACCACAACGTCGAAATCGACCTCCGGATAGGCCAGATACGGCATCTCCCGCCGCAGATCCCAGGCCACACCGGTCGAGCGGAGGATCGGGCCGGTGGCCGACAGGGCGATCGCCTCCTCGGGGGTCATCACACCGACGCCCTGGAGACGGTCGCGCCAGATCGGCTGGCCGGTCATCAGGGTGTCGTACTCCTCCAAACGTGGCGGCAGCATGTCCATCAGCTGGGCAACGTCGTCGCGCCAGCCGTCCGGAAGGTCGGCGGCCACACCACCGGGGCGGATGTAGTTGTGGTTCATCCGGAGTCCGGTGACCTTCTGGAAGAACCGAAGCACCTGCTCCCGCTCACGCCAGCCGTAGATCATCATCGAAACGGCGCCCAGGTCCATGCCGTTGGTGGCCATGAAAAGCAGGTGTGACGAGATCCGGTTCAGCTCGCACATGAGCATGCGGATCCAGGTGGCCCGCTCGGGGATCTCGAGCCCGATCAGTTCCTCGACCGCCATCGAGAACACCAGCTCGTTGAACAGCGGCGAGGCGTAGTCCATGCGGGTGACGTTGGTCGGACCCTGGAGATAGGTGAGCTGCTCGCCGGTCTTCTCCATCCCGGTGTGCAGGTAACCGACAACCGGCTTCGATCGGAGGACGGTCTCGCCGTCGAGTTCGAGCATGAGCCGCAGCACGCCGTGGGTCGACGGATGCGACGGACCCATGTTGATCAGCATGGTCTGGTCATTCTCGCCGCCGACTGGTTCGGCGTCATCGGCCATAAGCTCAGCGGCCCGAACCTCGCTCATTCGCAGCACGGCATGGCGTCGGGGAAGGAGATGGAGTTGCCCGAGTACGCCTGCGGCCGCGCCTTCGCCGCCGTCCGTCTCGGTCACGTCTGTGTCGTCGGTAACGGTCATGAGTTCTGGGCCGGGGCCTTGAATTGGACGGGGATGGCACCGACCGCGTAGTCCTTGCGCAGTGGATGGCCGTCCCAGGTTTCCGGCATGAGGATTCGGGACAGGTCGGGATGGCCGTCGAAGGCGATCCCCATCAGGTCGTAGACCTCCCGTTCGAGAAAATCCGATCCGGGATAGAGCGTGTAGAGCGAGTCGACACGGGGATCGTCGGCCGGAACCTGGATGCGGGCCCGCAATCGGTCACGCCGAGCGTGCGAAACGAACGAGACGACCACCTCGTAACGCTCCGGTGAGATGCCGGCCGGGAGGTTTCGATCAGCGGCGTAGGCGCTGTAGTCGACTGCGGTCACGTCGACACACATGTTCCACCCGTCGGACAGGAGCTGCGCGGCCACGTCCGACCACTGCTCCCGGGTCGGGTGAATCACCCGTTGGCCGAGGGAATGGCTGACCGTACAGCCATAAAGCACGTCGGCATCGCCGGCGCCGTCCGCAGTGTCCCCGGCGGTCGCATCCCCGGCGTTCTCGGCTTCGGTTTCGTCGGTTCGTTCCTCGTCTTCGGCCGTCATGGCTTCCTCACCAGTTCCACCACCTGCGGTGCACCCTGGCCGTCTCGCTGCTCGATGCTGATGTTGGCTCCGGCACCCGTCGATTCACGACGGCGTAGCAGCTCGCCCGTCTCGATGTTGTAGCGCAGGGTTTCGATCGCGTGGAGCAACGTCTCGGGGCCGGGAGGGCAACCCGGTGCATAGACGTCGACCGGGACGACCTGATCGACGCCCTGAACGATGGCGTAGTTGTTGAACATCCCTCCGCTCGAGGCGCAGACACCCATCGAGATGACCCACTTCGGTTCCATCATCTGGTCGTAGATCTGGCGCAGCACCGGAGCCATCTTCTGGCTGACACGACCGGCGACGATCATCACATCCGCCTGCCGGGGAGAGGCCCGGAAGACCTCCATGCCCAGGCGGGCCAGGTCGTAGTGCGAACCACCGGTTGCCATCATCTCGATGGCGCAGCAGGCGAGACCGAAGGTGGCCGGCCACGACGATCGAGAACGGGACCAGGTGATCAGCCGCTCCAGCGGGGCCGTGAAGATGTTGTGGTCGAGGCCCTCGAAGCCGTGCTCCTGAACATTCTGAACGATGCCCATCAGACGGGGATCTCCTCGGAGTCGGGCTGCGATTCTCGGCCCCCCGGGGCCGAATACTCGAGCCGGTTCCCGGCCCCGGACCGTGGCGAGGACTCCCACACCGCCTCATAGCGGCCCTCCAGGCCGACCCGGCGGATCGTCGAGTCAGAGGTCCGATCGGCCGACCGCATCACATCGCGATCGACCTGACTCCGGTTCACCTGCAGCGGACCCCAGTCGAGCGCACCCTTGGAGATCAGGTAGACGAACGACTCGAACAGCAACGCCGAGAAGATCAGGATGGCGAGAAAGCCCGGGAGGCCGAGGCGCCCACTGGCGACGGCCCAGGGATAGAGGAACACGATCTCGATGTCGAAGATGACGAAGAGCATCGCCACGAGATAGAACCGCACCGGAAAACGCTCCGGGGGCTCACGACCGGGAATGATGCCGCATTCGTATGGTGCGAGTTTTTCGACTGTCGGGTTACGCGGTGCCAGCAGCTTGGAAGCGACAAGGCTCAAGCCGGCGAACAGCGCAGCCAGGATCAACAGGGCCAGAACCGGTAGGTACTGAGCCATGTGGTCCTCCTCTGCTCTTGGTGAACGAACGATCGATGATGCCGGGTCCGGCGCCGCTGCCGATCCGGATTACTTACGCGACGGCCGCCCGGATCTCCGCCTCACGCCTGTCCCGGTTGTGCAGTGCCCAGGCGAGGACGGCGAACACGAGACCGTTGAAGATTGTGAACATGAACGGTGTGAAGCGTAGTCCACTGATGATGTTGGGGATGGGACCACCACGGTCGCGCTCCATCACCACCGAGATCAGCGGGGCGTCGGGATCGATCTCGGCCACGGGCGGGGGCTGTCCGGGCAGAGTCGGTTTGGCCACGGTGGCCTGGGTTTGAATGACCATCAACTCCTGGCTGTGCGTGGGGTGGAGGAAGGTCTCGTCGAAGAAGTGAGCGACGCGGGACAACTGCTCGGAGAAGAAGTTGGTGCCTTCATCGATCTCCAGGATCGGCTTGCCGCCACGAGTGAATCCGCCGAACTGCAGCGGCAGGTACCCGCCGGCGTCATAGATCCCCTCCTCGAGGAGCAGGGCGTCGGCTGCGGCCTGGGCCTCACCCCGGGTCGAATCCGAGGTGGGCAGGTATCGCCAGTCGCCGAGGTCGAGGCTCTCCGATTGTTCGAGCGCTGCGGCCTGAGCCTCGTCGGGATCGTCGATGCCGGGAGCGGAGAGCGTGACACCGCCAAGATCGGGGACACCCTCGATCTCGGAGAACAACAGTCCGTCGTCGGTGTCCTCGGGATCGTCGACGTCGACCTGGACCAGCTCCCAGGTCGGGGGATTGCCCCGCCACCCGATGCCGTAGACCGTCCAGATGATGCCCATCAGGAACATCCAGCCGAACAAGCCGGCCATCGAGATCATGAAGCCGCCGCGGGTGCCGGTGTTGGTGGCGATGATGAGGTAGGTGCCGCCGATGAGAACGACGACACCGACCATGACGCTGAGAAAGCCACGGAAGAACGGGTCGAAGCCGATGCCGTCGATGAAGGCCAGTTGCAGTGTCGATGTTGCTGCCAGTGTCGTCATCACAGACCTCGCTCGTAATCGACAACGGCTTGGATGTACTCGGGCGGAAGGATCTTGCCGAAGCCCGGCATCATGCCCGCCCCACTCATACCGCCTCGACCATAACCGCTGCCGGCTTCCGCCCCGCTGTAGATGAACTCGTAGTGGGCCCGGCTGGTCCTGGGCGGCATTTCGACGATGTCGCAGCCCGTGGCCAGTGCACCGCTGTCGAGGGTGACGACGTCGCCTCCGAGATCGGCCGGGGTCAACGGCTCGGGATCGATGAACGCACCGCTCTCGTCGCGTTCGAACACCGTGTCGGGGGCGATCGGGTAGGTGCCCGCCAAGTCGCTCTGCCAAAGCTGCGACACGTAGTCGCACGAGGCGAGGTCGCCGTTGCGGGCCTCGTCACCGTCGGGCCCGGGCCCGAGGATCAGATACGGTACACCGTTGCCGTCGACCGGCTCACCCTGGTCGTCGAGCGGAACCGGCGTGCCGTCGGAGGCGACCAGATAGGTTCCGTCGTAGTCGACCGGATTGCCAAGTACCGGCTCGGCCTGGGTGGTCTCATCGAAGTTGGCCACCTCGTACCAGCTCCCGTCGGGCAGCAGCCAGGTATCGTCGGGGAAACGATCCTTGGTCGAGCTGTTGCACAGGTTGTAGCCGATACCCGACGGGTTGCCACCGCCACAACCGGCGACACCGGGATCGAGAATGTCGGGAACGACGTTGAGGCCGAGCGACCAGCCGGCCGTGTGGCAGCGACCGCACGAGTAGGACCCGGCACCGAACCCGGAGTTCAGACCGAGATTGAAGATCGCCTCGCCGATGGTTCCGAACTCACCCTCCGCGATGGACCGCTCGACCTCACCGACGATGTCGTCGCGGACGTTGTGGGCCTCCTCGAGAGCGACCTGGCTCTCGACGTCCTGGGCGTCGTTCGGATCACCGGCCGACGCTATGTCGATCGGATCGAGGCTCTGCTGCTGAAACGTCCGCATGTAGATGATGACGTTGTCGATCTGCTGGGTGGTCAGCGGGCCACCGCCGGGCGTTCCCCAGGCCGCCATGGGCGAGCCGGGCCGACCGAAGTTCAGGATATAGCGGACCTCGTCCTCACCGTATCGCAGCAGCACGTTGTTGAGTGCCGGAGCCTGCCAGTTGGCGTTGGCGATGAACTGGCCGTCGGCGTCCTGGAGCACGTACGGGGCGTTGCCCCCGACGCCACCACCGGCGTGGCAGTTCACACACTGCGCACCCTCGGTGTAGGTGTCGTTGCCTCGACTCTCGAACGACCGGTTGTAGGCCGCGACCGCACCCTCTTGACGACCGGGCTCGGCGATCCAGTAGAAGGGCAGGATGAGAGCGAGCAGGGTGAGCAGGACGAGCGCAAAGCTGAGCGACTTGTCGAGCTTCGGCCCTTCCAGCTCCTCGTCGCTCAGGTATTCCTTGCGGTTGGGTGCGAGCTCGATCTCCGATCCCAGTTCCTTGCGGGAAACCAGGATGTTCCGGATCCACGCCGCCACGAAGCCGAGCAGGACGATGGTGGCGACGGTTAAACCAATGGCTCGAAAATTCGCTCCCAGAATGGGAGTGTACGCAGCGATATGGTTTGGCATCAGTGACCGCCGCCAGAACTCAAGCAGTGCGGCCCCTCAGCTTCCTGGCCGGTGGTGTTCGTGCCGATCGCCGGTCCCTGGATGACGTCTCCGGTGTCGACGATCAGTTCGTTGGCTGCGCTCACTTGCATGGGGAATCGGTCCATACCTCGGGGGGCCGGGCCGGCCTTCTTCTCTCCGACCTGGTTGTACTGCGAACCGTGGCAGGGGCACTCGAACCACTGCGAGGTTTTGCATTCGGGCACCCGACATCCTAGGTGAGGACACGTCTGGAACAACGCAACAACACCGGCCTGCAATCCGGCCTCAACCTTCGGGTAGAAGGTGTACGTGGACTGGGCCTTCAGGACTGCGTTGGCCGGGTACTCGGTGATCCACATCCGACCCTGCGGGTAGTAGAAGAACCCGGACCCGGTGGCGATCTCGCGCTTGATGTCGTCGATGCGACCGACATTGATGCGGGCGCCGAAACCTTCGGTTGGCCTGGGCCAGAGCTGGGCGATCACGGCGGCGCCGAAGGCGCTGAGGGCGAGACCGAACATGGCGGTGATCGAGCGGTTCAGGAACTGCCGGCGGGTGACCCCGAGCGTTTCGGGATCCGGCGGAACATACGGCGTGTATTCGACCGGAGCGCGCTCCTTCAGAGCCACGAGCTCACCGGATCGCTGAGCCCTGGCCGCTGCCTCCACCGCCCTTCCGCTGCCTTCCGAACCGACCGAAGCCGCCGTCGACTCCGTGGACCGGTCACGACGAACGGTCTCGGAGGAGAGCTGCCCGATGGCCGACCGGGTATCTCCACGCCGCACGGCAGCGGTCAGCACGACGATGGCCAGGAGGGCGAGGACTATGAGACCGATGACGATTGAGGTTGCCATTACAAGCTCCTGATTTACAGATCGAAGAAGATGCCTTCAACCCAGGGAAACACGAAGTTGAATCCGGGCCCTCGGAAGAACGAACCGATGATGACGAGTACGGCCCAGAACATCATGAAGTAGGTGAACACCGAGACCGCGAACTTGCGGTCCTCGGGCTTGTTGCTCGGGTTCCTGTCGACGTAGGGGGCGAGCATCAGCGCAAAGAGGCCGATGCCGGGGATGGTCACGCCGGCGACCATCGGGTGGAACATCGTCAACAGCTCCTGCAGACCGAGGAAGTACCACGGCGCCTTGGAGGGGTTGGGGGTGGCGTTGACGTCGGCCAACCGCAACAGCGGGGCGTTGACGAAGATGGAGAAGACGGTGAGGAACGCGGTGACGGCAAGCGCAGCACCGAACTCGACCACGATCAGGTGCGGCCAGGTGTGGACCTTGTCGAGTGGTTGGGCCTTGATGTCCTGGATCGAGCCCGACTTGACGACGGTGAGCAGGCGCTGGGTGTGTCCGGCCGGGCCGGTCATGGTCGGCACGGCGGCAGCCGGAGCGGGAGCCGTGGCCACGGCGGTTCCACCGCCGGCAGCGGCGACCGCGGTGCCGGCACCCTCGTCGCCCCGGGACTTGGCCGACTTCGAGCGTTCGAGCAGGTGGGCCGGGATCTTGGAGGCGGCACCGGACGGTGCAGACTCGCCACCCGAGGAACCGGCGTCGGAGGAACCCTCATCGGAGGGACCCTGGGCTTTCGCTTTGGCCTCAGCCGCTCGTTTTCGGAGATGCTCCGGGATTTCAGTCATGTCGCTCTCTATCGCTCAATCAAGAGATGTGCAGGGGTGGGCAGGACGGGCCGATCTAGAGCGGACCCGAGATACCGCCGTCCTTACGGACTCGCCAGAAATGGATGGCCATGAAGATGACCGTCACGAACGGGACGAACAAAACGTGTAACACATACCATCGCAACAACGTGTCGGTGCCGATGACGCTGCCGCCCAACAAAACGAACTTCACCTGGTCACCGAACACCGGTGTGAAGCCCATCATGTTGGTTCCAACCGTCACCGCCCACAAGGCCAGCTGATCCCACGGGAGCAGGTAGCCGGTGAACGACAGGAGCAGGGTCAACGTCAGCAGGATCACGCCGATGACCCAGTTGAACTCGCGGGGTGCCTTGTACGCACCGTGGTAGAAGACGCGGGCCATGTGGAGGAACACGGAGATCACCATGAGGTGGGCACCCCATCGATGCATGTTCCTGACGAGAAGACCGAAGGCGATCTGGGTCTGCAGGGCCTCGATGTCGTCCCAGGCCGCGGCGGCGGTCGGTCGGTAGAAGAACATCAGGAAGATGCCGGTGATCGTCAGCAGGATGAACAGGAAGAAGCTCAGGCCTCCGAGGCACAGTGTGTAGCTGACCTTCACCGCGTGGCGCTTCACCTTCACCGGGTGGAGGTGATACAGCACGCTGTTCATGATGACGTAGGACCGGTTCCGGGGGCTGTCGGTGTAGCCCTTGCGGAAAACCGAACCGGGACGGAAGATCGAGTTCCAGGCCTGGGATCCCTGGACGGTGTCTGGCATCGAGGAAAGTGAGGCCTGCAGGCGCTCCACGAGCGTCGGTGAGTCTTGAATCGACTTTGCCATGAGGGTTTCCTGGTGTTTGCTTCCTGCTAGTTGGTTCGTCGTGGTGGTACGGATTGGATTCGGTTGCGGAGGTATTCGTTTCCGTGAACGGGGTTGGTCCGTCGGCGGGACAATCTAAGCCAGGCGCATGCCGTAGCCGTAGCCGTAGCTCGGCATCCGCTGGTGGTGATCGCCCGTCGGAGCCGGATCGCCGACCTTGCCGAGGATGATCACGCCGGTCGGGCACCGGTCGACGCACAGCGCGCAACGGGTGCACACGTCGTCGTCGATCGTGAAGATGAAGGCGTCGTTCGGATCATCGCCGGGCTTGGCGACGCCGTAGCTTTCGTCGATGCAGTCGAGGGTCTGCATGTGGATGCACTTCCACGGACAGATGTCGACACAGCCTTCGCAGGCGATGCACTCCGATTGATCGATGTGGATGAACTGCTTCGGCTTGACGGCCTTGGCCAGATAGTCGGCGTCGACCTCCATGAGGAGGTAGTCGGTCCGGAATTCCGGGAGTGGCGGGTTTGCGTCGGTTGTTGCCATACGGTGTGCGTTCTACCTCCTGTCCGTGCTTCCCTAACCCTGCTTGATGAGCGGGCGGCCGAAGGAGCTGGTGCGATCGAGGGCGGCCTGCGTGCGGGCCTCGGCCTCCTTGTCGCGGTTCTGCCACTTGACCCACATCCAGATGTGGAGCCCGAGGGCAACGCCGTAGATGGCGACGGCGATGGAGTCGGAGATCGTGCGGTAGGTGATGTCGAACGGGAACCAACCGCCCTGGCTGATGGGCTGGAGGATGTTGCCGGGCCCGAACACGATCCGGTCGGCCCGCCACGAGAGCTCGTTCTCGGCCAGCGTCAACCACTGGTGGGGCACGACGCCGTAGGCGAGGAAGCTGAGGAAGAAGACGTAGGCCGCGCCGGCCATCGCCTCGCCCCAGGTCAGCGGAGTGCCGACCGGACGGCGCCTTGCGTACCAGAAGATGCCAACCGACATAAGTGCTGAAACAACGATCGATGTCACGAGGGCAACCACGCTGCTGATGCTCCTTACGGTTGGGTATTCATCAACGACCCTACCGGGGCCGCCGGACGCTGATAGTTACAGTTTGATTCTCGACAGACGTTCACAACGTTCCTTCTCGGTGAACCTGATCGACGAACATTCGACTTTGTGAACCTGTGCACAAATCTAGTCGTTGAGGCCGGAATCCGCTCATCCGTAACTCAACATCCATGGTCGACCCTATACCGGCCGCAGTTCCGGCGGCAACACATCCGACGACCGCAGGCACGGCCTGCGGCGCACGGATTGGCGGGATTGAGATCGTGTTGCGGTGTCGGCCGTTTGCCGCTCGGGCTCGCCGTTCGGGCGGGATTTGTTGATAAGTTGTTTGGTCGTGCGGCCCGAGTCCTACACTCGGGCTCGCTCCAGATTCGTCCGTCAGGTGTAGCACCGCCCGACCGGATGCTCGTTCTTGAACTCACGTGCCGGAGGACCGTTGACCGAGATCCCCGAACATCTACTGAAGCGGAGCAAGGCGGCCAAGGGTAAAACCGGTGGCGACGCCGGCTCCGAGTCCTCCGAATCGGCGGCCCCGGCCGCCTCCGAGAGCGCGGCCGCACCGGTGGCCGCCGGAGGCTCCGCACCAGCGGCAGCCGCGCCCGAGGGCCCGGTGGTCACGTTCCCGAATCTCGACCCCGAACCCGAACCGCCCAAGCCTGAGCCGGCCTTCGTCATCGCGGCGAAGTCCCGCAACCGGATTCCGGTGTGGGCGCTGCCCGTCGTGGCGGCGCTCCCGATCTGGGCGATGAGCTTTGCCGGCACCATGCAGCAGCCCGAGACGGAGGACCCGGTCCTCGTCGAATCGGCGGCGATCTTCTCCGAGGCCGGTTGCGCCGGCTGTCACGGCGGCAACGGTGGCGGCGGTTCGGGCTACCAGCTGTCCGAGGGTGAGGTCATCACCACGTTCCCCCGGGTTGTCGATCAGATGTTGCATGTGGCCCGCGGATCGGCGGCCATCGACGGTCAGACCTACGGAGCCGACGGGCGGCGGGTCGCAGGAGGCAGCGGCGCTCAGATGCCCGCTCAGGCTGGCTCGCTGACCGTGCACGAACTCGAACTCGTCATCTACCACGAGCGGGCCACGCTGTCGGGCGAGGACCAGGATCAACCCGGCTACCAGGAGTGGATCGATCACATGCGGGAAGACGCCGAGACCGGCGGCGGTGAGGAGATCGTCGGAGAGGAGTACATCGCCTTCCTGCAGGAGTGCGCCGATCCCGACGTCAGTCCCGACGCCACCGGGGCGATGGCCTCGCCGGATCCCGAAGCGGAACCCTGCCCCGGCCCTCAAGCCGAGGCCGAAGAGGGCTGACCGCGGGAGGACCGCCGTCTATTCGTAGCTGCGGAGTTCGACGGTGTTGCCGTCTGGGTCGCGCACGTAGAGGCTCCTGGCGTAGCCCTGGGCGCCGTACAGGTGATCCAGCGGGCCGCGAACCACGTCGATCGCATCGTGGGCCGCCAGGTCATCGAGATCGACAGGCTCCACCACCACGCAGAAATGGTCGAGGTTTGCGCCATCGGGCGGCGGGGAATCGGCCTCCGAGCGAGCGAAGAGATCGATGATCGTGGTCCGATCGATCCGCACCGACGGGAATGGCACCTCACCCGAGCGCCACTCGTCGACCCGATCTCCCTCCAGCCCGAGCGTGTCGCGGTAGAACCGCAGTGAGCGCTCCTGGTCGGCGCACAGCAGAACGATGTGATCCAGACCCACGACTCGCACCAGCGGTTCCATGGGCCCCATCGTAACCGCCGCCGGAGGTGTCGAACGGCAGCCGACCGCCGTGGTGGACCGAGCCGACAGATGGTCTAGATCGAGCCCGCAGCCGGTAGCACGAACCGGTAGGTGGCGAGCCAGTGGAACACCGATGCGGTGACGACGAGCACGTGAAACAGCTCGTGGGCCGAGAAGACACGCGGCCACAGCTTCGGCCAACGGGTCACCTTGAACACCATGCCGACGGTGTAGAACACGCCGCCCAGAGCCATGAGACCGACTGCGCCGCGCCCCGCCTCGCGGGCGAGGGGAGCCATGATCGGTATCGACATCCACCCCATCACGACCATCATCGAGAACGACAGCACGTGGCGTTCCATCGACGAGAGTGCTCGATGGACGATCCCGAAGGCGGCCATCGACCAGACCACCGCCATGGCCACCCACTGCATGGGACCGTCGAGGATGAGAACCCCGACCGGGGTGTAGGAGGCGGCGATCAAGAAGAAGATCATCGAATGGTCGAGGCGCTGCATACGAACCTTCCACCGCGTCGACCACGGGATCGAATGGTAGAGCGAACTGGTGAGGTAGAGCCCGAGTAACCCGAATCCGAAGACGGTCACGGCGATCCTCGCCGACGCCGACTGGGCCCGGATGAGCAGGACCGACGTCCCGAGCAAGGAAGCGAACGCGGCTCCCCCGTGCAGAAAGCCGCGCACCGGGTTCTGCATTCGCCCCAGTGTCCAGCGGTTGAGATCGTCGAAGTGGCTCACCGAATCGAAGGTACATGCAATCCCTTCAGTGACCACCCGTCAGGGCCGAAGTATTCAGCTATGAGGCTCCGGGCACGTCTGACCGTCTTCATCCTCACGGTCTGGTTTCTGGCGGCTGCCCCGCTGGCACCGGCCATGGCCGTCGACGTCGAAGCCGAGGCCGCGTCCTACCGGATCACACCGAACATGGTCGTGGACCTGGTCGATGATCACGGTCCGGACGGCGGCCACACAAACGAGGAAACGGCTGGTGACGCAGCGGCTGAACAGGCGGCCGAGATCCTGGCCGATGTCAAAGCGAGGCTGGAGGCCGGGCCGTCAGCGTCGGCTCAAAAGGCCCGGGAGGCGCAGTTCACCGCCGCGATCGCGGGGCGGGCCGCAGCGGCCGGATTCTCGGTCGCCTACGACCCGTCGTACCCCACGCCGTCGATCGCCAAGGCGGCGGTCGAGGCCGCAGTCCAGACCTGGGACGACACGCTCGACACGAACGGCACACCGGTCGTCGTCTGGGTGGTGTGGAGGTCGTTCGGAAATTCCCGCATCCTCGGCTCGGGCGGCCCGTACGAGTTGCGCAACCGGAATGATCTGCCGACCGGCCACTACTATCCGGCTCCGCTGGTGAACGCGTTGACCGGTTCCGACCAGAACGGCACGGATCCCGAGATCGTGATCGTCCTGAACAAGGACCTGGCCGACTCCGGTTCCTGGCACTACGGATCGGGCCCACCGGGCCGCAAGATCGACCTCCAATCGGTCGTGCTCCACGAGGTCGGCCACGGGGTCGGCTTCGTCAGCTCCGCCAGCGACAAGTCGGGACCGATCGCCTTCACTGCACCGCCGTTCATCTACGACGTCCAGGGCGTCTACCAGGGATCCCCGGTCGTCAACGCCCCCAACATCGGTTCGGCGCTGACCTCCGGTGACGTGACCATCAAGACCAGTGCCACGCAACGCCGGGCGGTCCACACTCCGTCGACCTGGCAGCAGGGAACCAGCTTCTCCCACTTCGAGCCGGACAGCGGATTGCTGATGGAACCAAGTCTCGACTCGGGTGCCACCAGCCGCGCCGTCGACGGTGCCACCCTCGGGGTGCTCACGATGATCGGCTGGTCGAGCGTGCTCAACGTCACCGGGCCGCCGACGGTCACCTCACGTGCACTCGACGGTCAGATCGAACGGGTCTACGTCGCCCACCTCCAACGGGTGCCTGACGACGCCGGCTTCACGTTCTGGCTCAATCAGCGGGCACGGGGAATGTCGCTGTTGGCCATGATCACCGAGTTCCAGTCGAGCGCCGAGTTCGTCCGAACCTACGGGTCGTTGAACAACACGCAGTTCGTGACCCTGATCTACAACAACGTGCTGGGTCGCAACCCCGACAGTGGTGGCCTGGCCCACTGGAAAGGTCTGCTCGACCGCGGTCTGTCGAGGGCCGAGGTGACCGAAGGGTTCATCGAGTCGACCGAGTTCGTGCGGATCACCGGAACCGACGCACCGTACCCGGCGGCCGAAGGCCCGATCCGGCGCCTCTACCTGGCATTCTTCGGACGCGAGGGTTCAGTCGCCGACGTGACGTACTGGACCAGCCGGTACTCCGGCGAAAGAACCCTGATCTCGATCGCCGACTTCTTCTCGACGTCGACCGAGTTCAACAACAAATACAGCAGCCTGAGCGATGCCCAGTTCGTCAGACTGGTGTACCTCGGTGTGCTCGGGCGCAGCGCCGACTCCGCCGGCTTCGACTTCTGGATGGCCCAGCTCGACGCCGGAACCTCGCGTGGCGAGATGATGCTCGAGTTCAGCCAATCCGCCGAGTTCATAACGTCAACCGGCACGCTCCCCTGATCCCCGAAATCCGCAACCAGGCTGACACCGGTGTCACCTGACACACGCGGAACGGGGGTTTAGAGCAGCGGGGCGACCTCGGCACTCAGGTAGGTGAGGATGAAATCGGCCCCGGCCCGTTTGATGGCCGTGAGCTGCTCGAGCGCCGCCGCCTCGCCGTCGATCCAGCCGTTGGCCGCCGCCGCCTTGAGCATGGCGTACTCGCCGCTCACGTGATAGGCGGCGATGGGCACGTCGACCTCCGCCCGGGCTCGGGCGATGATGTCCAGATAGGCCATCGCCGGTTTGACCATCACCATGTCGGCCCCCTCCGACAGATCGAGGCGGATCTCCTCCAGCGCCTCCCGCCCGTTACGCCAGTCCTGCTGGTAGCCCTTCCGGTCGCCTCCGCCTTCGATGGTGACGTCGACGGCGTCGCGGAACGGCCCGTAGAACGAACTGGCGTACTTGGCCGAATAGGCGAGGATGGGGATGTCGTCGAACTCCGCCTCGTCGAGGGCGTCACGGATGGCGAGCACCTGACCGTCCATCATGCCCGACGGCGCCACCACGTCGGCCCCGGCCTCGGCCTGGGCGATGGCAACGTTGCCGTAGAGGTCCAGGGTGAGATCGTTGTCGACCCGACCACGATCGTCGAGGAGTCCGCAGTGCCCGTGGCTCGTGTACTCGTCGAGGCAGAGATCGGCCATCAGCACCATGTCGTCGCCGACGTCGGACGCCAGGTTGCGGAGGGCCACCTGCACGACGCCGTCGGGATCCCAGGCCTCGGTGCCCTCCGGATCCTTGCGTGCGGGGATCCCGAACAGGATCACCGCCGGGATGCCGAGTCCGGCGAGACGCTCGACCTCGACCCGCAGGCTGTCCTGGGTGTGCTGGACGACACCCGGCATCGACTCGATCGGGGCCGGCTCGATGATGTCCTCCCGCACGAACAGGGGAGCCACCAGATCGCTGACCGACAACTCGACTTCAGCCACCAGGCCGCGCAGGGCGGCGGTACGGCGGAGACGACGCATTCGACGTTGGGGGAAGGTCACCGCTTCAGGATAGGTGCCACCCGTGCGGCCGCGCCCCGTCTGCGGGGCCGGCGCCGCACACAACGGCTTGGCTGTGACCGTTCAGCGCCCGAGCCGCTCCGGGACGAGCAAAGCGGCGAGGGTGCCGATCAAGCCGTCCTCGGTGTGGGGGTCGGCCACGGCGGTGACCGGCACGCCGAGCCGGTCGGCCCGCTTGGCGGTGCGGGGGCCGATGCAGACCACGACCGGAGGCACGCTGTCGGCCCCGAACCGGGTCACGAACCGGGTCACGGTCGACGGTGAGGTGAAAGCCACGGCTGCGGCGTCGACGATGGTCCGGGTGAGGGCGGCTTCGTCGTCGGGATCCTGGAGCGGGTCGGGGGATACGGTCCGGTACGCGATCACGTGGTCGACCCGGTAGCCCCTCTCCATCAGACCTTTCTTGATGGTGGCCCCGCCCAGCTCGGCGAGCGCGGCCAGGACCCGGATCGGGGAACCGTGGTCGGGGGCCGGCTCGAACTCCGACGCCAGATCGAGCGCCGTGGCCCGCTTGGGTGTGAAGTGCACCGACCAGCCGTTGGCCTCGGCCTCGGCCGCGGTGGCCGGGCCGACGGCGCCGACCCGCAGGCGTTCGGGCCAGGGTCGATCGACCCGTTCGAGCATCCGGGCCACGGCACGCACGCCGTTGGCGGAGGTCACGATCAGCCACTGGTAGTGGTCGAGACCAGCGACGGCGGCTTCGAGCGCATTACCGCCGTCCTGCGGTGGCCGCACCTCGATCATCGGGACGCTCAACGAGTCGAGGCCCACCTCGGCGAGTCGGCGGGCCAGGGCGACGTTGTGTTCAGCCGCCCTGGTCAGCACCACTCGGGGTCGCTCGCCCGGACCCGAGGAGCCACCCCCGGTCACGACGTTGCGGCCTCCAACGCCTTGCGGAGCGTGCGGGCCAGAACCCGCCCGGGTTCGGAGTCGACCGGCCCGACCTCGGTGTGCCGTTGCAGGTGTGCCAGGTCGGGGTCGGCAAGCACCCCCCGAATGGTGATCTCGACCCGTCGATCGACGGCGGCGACCGTGGCGTGGGCCCCGGCGGGAAGGGTGCAGTCGCCACCGAGCTCGGCCAGGAAGGATCGCTCGGCCTCGACGGCCAGGCGGGTGAGCGGATCGTCGATCGCGGCCACGAGGGCACGTAGCTCCCGGTTGTCGGTTCGGGTCTCGACCGCGAGGGCCCCCTGGCCGACCTGGGGTACGAACCAGTCGGGTTCGAGGTGGTCGATCACGCCGATCTCGGTGTCGAGGCCGAGCCGTTCGAGCGCGACCGCGGCCATGATCAGCCCGTCGACGACGGTCAGGTCCGCCGGCTTGTCGCCAGTGGCCTCGAGGCGGGCCAGGCGGGTTGCGATGTTGCCCCGCAGGTCGGTGAAGGCGGCCCCGGGGCAGCGGTCGAGCAGGAGTGCCCGGCGCCGATTGGATCCGCTGGCCAACGTCGGCTGGTCGCCGGCGGCGAGGCGGTCGGTCAGCTGCTCGAGCGTGATGCCGACGAGGGCGTCACGGGCATCGCCCCGTTTCGGATAGGCGGCCACGGTCAGGCCCTGGGGAGTGAGCGCCTGGAGATCCTTGGCCGAGTGCACGGCGATGTCAGCATGGCCGGCCACCACCACCTGCTGGATCTCCTTGCTGAACGCGCCCTTGCCGCCGAGTTCGGCGATGGAGCGTTCAAGGTCGAGATCGGCGAAGGTGTCCGAGGGCACCATGATGACGTCCAGCTCCGGCTCGACTTGGCAGAGCAGCTGGGCCACGTGGTTTGCTTGCCACATCGCAAGCGGACTTCGTCGGGTTGCAATCCTGAGTTCCGTGCGAACAAGGGTAACGGTGCCTGTCGCCAAGCGGCTCGCCCAAAAACACCCATCCGGGGCCCGGACCCCGACAAGACCCGATCTACCGAGGAGACGACTGAACATGAGTGCGAACGCGGAAAAGGCCTACGAGGCGATCCAGGCCCAGCTGGGCCAGGAGGCCAAGGCCGGCGACTGGTTGGAGATCGATCAGGACAGGGTCAACGCCTTCGCCGATGCCACCCTCGACCACCAGTTCATCCACGTCGACCCCGAGCGGGCGGCGCAGACCCCCTTCGGCGGCCCGGTCGCCCACGGGTTCCTCACCCTTTCCCTGCTCGTGCACCTTTCGTCGTCGATCCCCAACGAGACACCGCCGCTCGACGGCCTCCTGATGCTCGTGAACTACGGGCTCAACAAGGTGCGGTTCATCAACCCGGTGCCCGTCGGCTCCCGAGTGCGGGCCACATCACAACTCGGTGAGGTCACACTCAAGGGCAACGCCGTCGACATGATCAACAACATGACCGTCGAGATCGAGGGCCAGGAGAAGCCGGCGCTCGTGGCCGAGTGGATCTCCCGCATGGTCTTCGCCTGACCGGGGCCATCCCGGAACTCTCGTGGCGGAGCGGCGACCGACAGGGCCGGGTGTCAGGTCGAGCTGTGGGCCAGCACCGGACCGTCGACGTCGACGAAGTACTCGAAGCCGAGCCGATGCTGGGCCGTGCCCCGCTGCTGGTAGAAGCTGAGGATCTGGAGCTCGGTGGCCAGGTCGACCTGGCGGACGACGACTCCGTCGGGCACGTCGAGCCCGGTGCCGGTGAAGTTCAGGATCGACGTGATCCCGGCGGCCACCACCGCATCGGCCACCGCCTGACCGGCCTCCGGCGGGGTGACGATCACCGCCACCGAGATGCCGTGGGCTTCGATGACCGACGGCAGCTCGTCCACGTGATGGACGGGTAGATCGGCCACGGTGGAACCGACCTTGGTGGCGTCGACGTCGAACAAGGCCCGGACCGGGAAGCCGCGCTCGCTCATGCCCGTGTAGTTGGCCAGCGCACGGCCGAGGTTGCCGGCGCCGATCACCGCCACCGGCCACTCCTGATTGACACCGAGTGCTCGGCTGATGGCGGCCACCAGGTATTTCACGTCGTAGCCGACGCCGCGGGTACCGGTGATGTCGAGAGAGGCCAGATCCCGGCGGAGTGTGGCCGAGTTGACCCCGACGGCGGCGGAGAGTCGGGCCGAGGAGACACTGGACACATCGGCCTTGGCCAGATCGACGAGCGATCGCAGATACACGGGTAAGCGGCCGACGGTGGCATCCGAGACCGGCGTTTCGCTCATGGATCCAGAGTAGGTACCGGCACCGGATTTCACAAATGCACAAAGTCCGGTGCAGGAGATCACCGAGCACCGATCGTGGCAAACGGCCCGGCGGCTACGATTCGGGGATCGACACCTCGCGGCCAGTCCATCACTACCTGCTCCTCCTCGAGACCGATCTGAACCGGGTGTTCAGCCGCTCGCTCGGCTCGGTGGCCGTCGCCGAGCTGGAGGGCGTTACGAGGGCCCTTCTTGCGGCCGAGCACCGACCGACCGATGTCACCGTGACCTCACTCGGTCGGGCCACGGGGTTGTCGTTCTCCTCGTCAGCCGACCCGGATGCGCTCGACCGACTGCTCGGCCAACTGTCGTGTGGGCTCGCTCTGTTCGAGCAGACACCCGGCGACTCGACGACCTTGACCCCCCGCCCGCTCACCGAGTCGTTGGTCTACGACACCGATCTGGTGTCGGTGCAGCGATATCGGGGGAAGACCAATGAGCGGCTGACCAGGGCCATGTTGAACCTTGCGCTGGCCAATGCTGGTATCGGCCTGACCGGTCCGTGGGATCGGACGCCGACCGTGCTCGATCCGATGTGCGGCCGGGGCACGACGCTCAACTGGGCGCTGTGCTACGGCCTCAACGCCGTGGGAATCGAGCCCGACGCCGGGTCATTGCGGCACTACGACGGCTTCCTCCGCACCTGGGCCAAGCAACACCGCCTTCCCCACAAGCATCAGGGCTACCGCCCGAACAACGCCGAGCAGCGGCACACCACCCTCGATGTGGCTCCGACCCGGGCCGCCCAGAAGGCCGGCGATGGTCAGCGGGTCGAGACCTTCAACGCCGACGGCGGTGACCGGTCGTTGGCCATCAAGCGAGGATCGATCGATGCCATCGTGGCCGACCTGCCCTACGGCATCCAGCACCGAGCCGACCAGGCGAGGCTCGATCCGGCCGACACGCTCGAACTCCTGGCCCGGGTGGCGCCGACTTGGCGTCGCTGGCTGCGGAAAGGGGGATCGGTCTGCGTGGCGTGGAACGTGAAGCGGGCATCGCGGGTCGACGTGGCCGTTGCACTCGCCGAGGCCGGCCTGCTGGAACGGGTACCGGACCACGACCTCGCCCACGGCCCCGACCACGGCATGGAACACGTGGTCGATTCGACGATCACCCGAGACGTCCTGGTGGCCGTCGCCCGGTGACCGGCGGCCTCTACTGGCTGCGGCTGTCGGGCCCGTTCTCCCGCAGGTCCTGCAGGTCGGTCATGGCGGCACGCAGGTTGTCGATCCATTCCGACTCGTTGTCGGCGACGAGACGAACGCACCAGGCGAGCGCCTCGCTGCGGGATCGGGCGACGCCGGCCTCGATCAACGTGTCGAGCACCGCTCGATCCTCCATGCCGAGCCGGGTCATGACCGGAATGCTGGCGGTGGTGAAGGCGGCGTGTTTGTCGCCGCAGGTGACGGCCCATGACACGTGTCGCAGGTACAGGCCCTGGGCCCGATCGGCGATGGCCATCCGCTGCTCCCGGGTGTCTTCACGGAAGGCGGCGATACGGGCGTGGGCGGCGATGGCCTGGTCGTCACCTTCGGCTACCTCGGGCATGGGTAGGTTGCCGGTGACCAGGATCTCGTCGCGGTCGTAGTCGATGGTGGCC